>Ga0326727_10008080_pt1 | contig 27047 bp, 26 predicted proteins | sample MB2enrmetagenome_FD_207643 | JGI IMG/M metagenome (GOLD analysis project Ga0326727, IMG submission 207643) | Lab enriched peat soil microbial communities from McLean, Ithaca, NY, United States - MB29MY | ecosystem: Environmental > Terrestrial > Soil > Wetlands > Peat | place: USA: New York...
TTTGGCCCAATCCCTGGACAATGCCCCTTGGAAAGGAAACCAGAAATGAGCTCGTGACCAACGCAATCGCTTCTGTCTACGCTACTTACAGTAACCAGATTTACATCTTCCAAGTGCGGAATGTAAGTGCTAAAGGCAAATAAAGCCAAATAAAGGTAAAAAAAAATAAAAAAAATCTGTCGAAAAAATTCACAGTTGAAGGTGTCTGGGCGGGACGCCGCGCGTGCCCGCCTCAGCCCACTCCACCACTCCATCACTCCACCACTCCAACCGCCGTGCCCGTTATTCCATGCCTATGTTCCAAGCCTGTTTTAATTCCTTCATTTTTTGATCTCCCTCCGGCATTCTTCCTCCCGATTATGCATCGCCAAACGCTTGTCAAAGCCAGCCGCATCGTCGTCAAATTGGGCACCGGCATCCTTACCGACAGCCGCAAGCAGCCCGACTTGGCGCAGATGACCCAGTTGGCCGGCCAGATTGCTGGCCTGCGCGCGCAGGGCCGGGAGGTGGTGGTCGTCAGTTCCGGCGCGGTTGGCGCGGGAATGGGCATTTTGGGATACGAAAAACGACCGGCGGAAACGGCGGAATTGCAGGCCTGTGCCGCGGTGGGGCAGCCCCGCCTGATGGCTCTTTACGAGAAGCTCCTCGGCGAGGCGGGAGTCCGCGTGGCCCAGGTGCTCCTCACCCACGACGATTTGGAGCATCACGAGCGGCATCTCAACGCCCGCACCACCCTGGTCTCCCTTCTGCGCCACGGCGTTGTCCCGGTCATCAACGAAAACGACGCCATATCCTTCACGGAAATCAAGTTCGGCGACAACGACCTGCTCTCGGCCCTGGTCGCCTGCCTGCTCCCGGCGGACGCGCTCGTCATTTTGACAAGTGTGGACGGTTTCATCGAGAATTTCGGCAAGCCAAATCCCAAGACCATCAGCGTGGTGGAGCAACTGGACGCGGCCATGGAAAAGAAGGCGCGCGGCACCGACAGCGCCACCGCCGTGGGCGGCATGGCCTCCAAATTGCAGGCGGCCAAAATCGTCATGCGCTCGGGCATCCCGCTGGTCATCGCCTCCGGGCGGAAGAAGAACGCGCTGGCGCGGATTTTTGAGGGATGCGACGAGGGGACGATTTTTGTGGCGCAAGAGACGAAATTAAAGGGGCGCAAGCGGTGGATCGCGTTTTTCCATCATCCGAAAGGCGCGTTGTTTGTGGATGAAGGAGCCAAACAGGCCTTGCGCGATAGAGGCAAGAGCCTGCTGCCGCCCGGAGTGGCGCGTTGCGAAGGCGAATTTGCCGCGGGCGAAGTGGTGCGGGTCTGCGATGTCAACGGCACGGAGTTCGCCCGTGGAATTTGCGATTTTGATTCCAACACCGTCAAGGCCCGCCAGGCGGACGGGGTCCTGGTGCATCGAGACAACCTCGTTATTTTATAGCGCAGCGCAAGGACACCCATGAACAAGCAGCAAAAACAATCCGCCGCCGCGGTCGCCGATCTGCTGGCGGTGATGGCGCGCCTGCGCTCGCCGACCGGCTGCCCGTGGGACCGCGAGCAGAACCATCGGACACTGCGCTTCCACGCCGTGGAAGAGGCCTACGAATTGATGGACGCCATCGAAGCGGGCGACGATCAGGAAATGGCCGAGGAACTGGGCGATTTGCTGCTGCAAGTGGTGTTTCACTGCCAGTTGGCCGGCGAGCGCGGCGCCTTTGATTTCGAGCGCGTGGCGCGGGGCATCACCGCCAAGCTCCTGCGCCGCCACCCGCACGTTTTCGGGGCGACGAAAGTCAGGAGCGTGGATGAAGTCTGGGCCAATTGGGAAAAAATCAAGACCGCCGAAAAACATGGGACCCGCCACGCGCGCCCTTCCGCGCTGGACGGCATTCCCAAACATCTGCCGGCGCTGCTGCGCGCGGAAAAGCTGGCGAAAAAGGGCCGCAAGGCAAAACTCCTGTCTGCCTCCGCTCGTGGCGCAAAGGATTTGACCAGGCCGTCCCTGGCCAAAAAACTATTTGACCTGGCCTGCGCCGCCCAGGTCAAAGGCTGGTGCGCGGAGGACCTGCTTCGCGCCGAAACCAAACGCCAGGAACGGCGCTTGCGCCAGAAAGAACGCTTGCAACACAAATAAAATTTATGACTGATCCACGTTACAAAAAATTGGCCGAATTGCTGACCACGTATTCCACCGGCTTGAAAAAGGGCGACCGCGTCCTCCTGGAGATGTTTGATGCGCCGGATGAAATCGCCATTGAGTTGATGCGCGCGGCGCGGCGCCGGGGCGCGATCCCACTGCTGGAGGCGCGGCACACCCGCCTCAACCGCGAGATGGCGCTGGAAACAACCGAGGCCCACGCGCGGCTGGTGCGCGACGTCGAGCTGGCGCGCATGAAGAAGATGCAGGCCTACATCGCCATCCGCGGCTCGGACAATTCGAGCGAGACCTCGGATGTCCCCAGCAAGCTGATGAGCCTCTACACCCGGACCACGCGGCCGGTGCAGGAATGGCGTGTCAATCATACGCGCTGGTGCGTGCTGCGCTGGCCGACGCCCAGCATGGCCCAGGCGGCCAACATGAGTACCGAGGCCTTCGAGAATTTTTATTTCGAGGTCTGCACGATGGATTATCCGAAAATGGCCCGGGCCATGGCGCCGCTGCAAAGACTGATGAGCCGGACGGACCGGGTGCAGCTCAAATCGCCGGGGACGGAGCTGCAATTCAGCATCAAGGGCATCGGGGCCATCCCGGCGGATGGCAAACGCAACATTCCCGACGGCGAAGTTTTCAGTTGCCCGATCAAGAACTCCGTGCAGGGGCGCATCCAGTACAACACGCCGACGATTTACTCCGGCACGAAATTCGAGAACGTCCGCCTGGAATTCAAGGACGGCAAAATCATCCGGGCGTCCTCCAACAACGACAAGCGCCTGAATGAGATCCTCGACACCGACCCCGGCGCGCGTTACATCGGCGAATTCTCGCTGGGATTCAATCCTTACATCCTCAACCCGATGTGCGATATTTTGTTTGACGAAAAGATCGCCGGCTCCCTGCATTTTACTCCCGGCCAGGCCTACCAGGATGCGGACAACGGGAACAAATCCGCGGTGCATTGGGACATGGTGCTGATCCAGCGGCCGGAATGGGGCGGCGGCGAGGTCTGGTTCGACGGCAAGCTGATCCGCAAAGACGGAATGTTCGTTCCCAAGGAACTACAGCCGCTCAATCCGGAAAACTTGAAGTGAGGATGGATATGAAATGCACCCCGGATCAACGGGGGCGGTTCATGGACTGGGAGATGAGGCTGGGCGGAGTGCGGGAACGGCGGATGAGAAAAACCACCAGCACAGCGGCAATGACGACCAGGGAAATGGCGATGAGCAGCAGCGCAACGTGGTCGGAGGCCGAGGGGATCGCCACGGCGGCCGGCGCGGGGAGCGGAGCAGACGACGGGGCTGCCGCCGTCGAAGGGTTGGCGGCTGCCGGCGGCGCGGCAGCTTCGGCCGGCGGCGCGGTTCGCCCAGGAGGGGCGGGCGCTGTGAGCGCCTGTTGCGCATCAGGATGGGCGGGCGGCGGTTGGGCGGAAACGATGGGAGGATTAGGATTAAGATTAGGATTGGGAGCGGAGGAGATTGGCGGATTGGATGGTGCAGGGGCGGCGGTGCTTTGGCGCGGCACCTCCGCAGGAGGCGGAGCAGCAGCGGCGACGTTGGCGGGAGGCGGTGTTGGCGCCGGCAAGGGCTGCGCCAACGGAGGCGCCGTCACGACCGGCAAGGTGTTGCTTGACACTGCGGATGACGCGGGCTGGATGGGCGGCGGCGGCGTTTCGGGCGCGTTTTGCGCAACCGGAACGGAAAGAGCGGGCGGCGGTGGATTGGTGGCGGGCGGAGCGCTTGGTTTGAGGACAATTTCAAGGCGGCGCGGCTCGGGCGGTTTGGCCGCGACGACTGGCGGAGTCGCATTTGACACCGCGACGGCGGGAGGCGGCGGATTCGTCGCCACGGCCACGGCGTTGGTCCGGGCCGGAAAGAATTGGGCGGTCAGCGGCAACGAGACGGAGGCGGGCGTTCTGACGCGGTAGTCGAAAAACTTGCCGTCGCGCGCCGCCAGAACAGTGACGAACGGGATGTGGTCGGCGAGCATCCGGCGTCCGGTCTCCTTTTGCAGTGCGTTGATGTCGTTCTCGAAGGCAACGTTCTGCATCGGCTCCGTTCCGTCATATATAAAAATCAGCGTCACCACTCGCGACATGGCGGCGATCTGGCGCGCGGCGGGCAGAACTTTTTCCAGATGCGGCTTGTTCTGGTAGCGCCGCTCCGCCAGCCAGTTGGTGACGACTTGGAGGATGGCGGCCTGCTTGTCGTTGCTCCAGATTTGCATGGGGAAATCGGCGTGAAGCTGGGCGTCGTAAGTCCAGATGCCAAAGCTGTCGCCGTCGCGCATCTGGTCCTGCATCCGGGATTGGAGCAGGCCCGTGACGGAGTCGCGGATGCCATTGGACATCGGGCGCATGGCGGCCGAGGTATTGATGATGAACAGAAAGCGGTTCTCCGTTTGCGGCGGCAATTGGGCGGGGCTGGGAAATGCAAAATGCAGAATGCAGAACGCAAAAAGCGACGTGAACAGAAGGCGGCGAAGAGGCGTCTTTTCCGCCGTCGTCGCCCTGGTGATGTTCTGTGGAGAAATCATTGGTCAGATTTTACGCCATGCCGGGTCCGCATGGGAGCCTTGATTTCCTTGAATTTGAGGCGTTCGCGGCGGTTGTGGCTGAGGATGTCGCGCTCCTGCTCGCGCAAGGCATTTTCCACGTCGCGGATGAAATTGCCGCAGGTCGTGGCGAGACCGTCCAAGGAAAGAACGGTGTCGCGCTCCGCGTAATCCTCGGTGACGACGAGCACTTCACCGTACTCCCTCATGCGGCAGGCGACGCGCTCGATGATGTCATCGGCGGTCTGGCCGGCGCGCGAATAGATGATCTCCAATTGCGGGGTGGAGTGCGGCGGGGGCGTGCCGTGGGGGGCGTTGGCGCCGTCGAAGACGATGGTGAGCGGCGTGGCGATGGCGTCGCGATAAAGAGTGAGGATGCGGATGAGTTCGTCGCGGGCGGCGGCGGAATGGCGGGGTTTGCCCGGGGCCAGCTCCGGCCAATTGTGCAGAAGACTGTAACCATCAACGAGTATGCGCGCCAAGGGCATAGGCCGAACATAGCCGCCGCAACGGCTTTGTTCAACAAGACAAGCATCGCGGAGAGGCGATTGTGCTTGCGCGGCGGGGTGGATGTGTGCTCGATTGGCACAGCCCGGCCGGCGCCGCCGGCGGGCCAAACCGTCATGTACAAAAAAATTCTGGTGGCGCTGGAGAACAGCCGGGCGGACAAGGCGCTGTTGCCGCATGTCGCGGAGCTGGCCGGGCATTTTCATTCCCAACTGGTCCTGCTGCACGTGGCGGACGGCTGGGTGGCGCGCAATTTCGAGCAGATGAAACTGGCCGAATCGGAGGAGATGAAGGAGGACCGGGCTTACCTTGAAAGCACAGCGGCGGATTTGCGCGAGCGGGGCTTGCAGGTGGAAACGCAGTTGGCGCTGGGGGAACCTTCCACGGAAATTCTGCGCGCGGCGCGGGAGGAGGGCTGCGATTTGATCGCCATGACGACGCACGGGCACCGGTTCATTGGCGACCTGGTTTTTGGCAGTACGATCCATGCGGTGCGGCACAAGTCGTTGATCCCCATTTTGCTGGTCAGGGCGACTTCGAAATAGAGTCAAAGATCGCGAAACCGCTCTTCACTCAGCACTCAGTTCAGCCTGCCTCAAAATTGCGCGAAATGTTCCAGAAGGAACGTCGCCGGGGTGCATGGCAACATAGGTTTGACGGCCATCCGCGTGCCGCAAGATCACGTGCGAACCTGATTGGCGTTTGACGACGAATCCGGCGCTGCAATTTTGAAAGCACTTCACGCGCTTTGCAAGGCATCGTCGGGAACGTCCAGGGTTGAAAAAAGAATCTCCGATGGAGCAGGCAACGGGTCGCCGTGGGCCTTCTTTTCTGCAAGCCAAATGCGCGCCAAATCGAGGGCTGCCTGCCTGGCTCCATCCAGGCCGACGCCGTGAGTCGTCAAACCCAGGCTCGGAATGTGAGCGTAAAAATATCCAGGAGGAAAGTCCTGGTCCTTTACCTTCTCAAAAAGAATTCCGAAGTTCATCGCCTTCAAACTAACCGGCTTCGCTTCGAGGGTCAAGGCGCGGTTTCATCTCCCAGAAATTCAGTGGCTCGCCTCGCTCGTCCCTCCCGATATCCAGCGGGAGGGTGGAACGCCGCGACGCCCAAATTTCAAGTATCTTTGGTTAGGCTTATCTGGCCGTCGCCGGAGTTTCGGGTTGGTTCCATCCGCCGCCCAGTGACTTGTAGAGGCTGACGATGATAAGGAGTTGGTCGAGCTGGGTGCGGGCGAGGGCGTTTTCGTCGGGGAACAACCGCTGCTGGGCTTCGAGGATGTCGAGATAGTTGGCGTGGCCGGCGCGGTAGCGTTCCGTGGCAACCAGCACGGCGTCCTGGTAGGCGGTGACGGAACGGACGCGCTGGAGGCGGGCTTCCTCGTATTTCTGCCGGGTGTAAAGCTGGCCGGAAACTTCATGGAAGGCCTGGAGGATGGTTTGTTGATATTGCAGCCGGGCCTCATCCCAAAAGGCGCGAGCCTGGCGGTATTGCCCCTGGAGCAAACCACCCTGGAACAACGGACCGCTGGCGTCAACGCCGGCGGACCAGACGCGCGAACCGGGCGCGGTCAGGGCGGAAAGTTCCGGGCTGGCGCCGCCGAAAAGAGCCGTCAATCCTATTTTTGGCAGGAAATTTCCCATCGTCACGCCGACTTGCGCGTTGGCGGCGCGGAGTTGTTGCTCGGCCTGGCGGATGTCGGGCCGGCGCTCCAGCAAGGCGGCGGGCAGGCCGGCGGGCACGCCGGGCGGGACGGTTTGGGCGGTCAAGGGCGCGCCGCGCGGAACGGAGCCGGAACCCTGGCCAAGAAGGACCTTGAGCTGGTTTTCTTGCAGGCGGATGCGCTGTTCCAAGTCGGGGACCGTGGCGGCGACGTCGGCCAGCGCGCCTTCCGCCTGGTCGGCTTCGAGTTTGGAGGCGACGCCGCCGCCCAGGCGCTGCTGGAAGAGGGTCAGGCTTTCGCCGAATGAATTGGTGGTGCGCCGGGCAATCTCCACTTCGGCGTCCAGTTCCAACAGTTGGAAATAACCTTGCGCGACCTCGGCGATGAGGGAAAGCCGGACGCCGCGCCGGGCATCTTCGCTGGCCAGGAATTGGGCGCGGGCGGCTTCGTTGAGGCGGCGCAAGCGTCCCCAGAGATCAATCTCCCACGCGGCGTTGACCACGGCCGCGGTGGAACCGGTCGTGGCGCCGTTGCCCGCCGGATTTGGGCCGCCCTGGGAAGCGTTCTTGCCGCGGTAACTGTTGACATCGTAGCCGACCTGGGGGAGGAGCGGCGAGCGGGCTTGCTGGGCCAAGGCGCGCGCCTGCTCGACGCGGGCCGTGGCGATGCGGATGTCATAATTATTGGTCAGGGCAAGCTGGATAAGGTTTGTCAGCGTGGGATCGTTAAATATCTGCCACCATGGGAGGTCTGCCAGGGAGTTGCTCTGCCCGGCATTCAGGCTGTAATTAAATTGTTGTGGGATGTCGGCGCCGGGACGGTGGTAGTTGGGGCCGATGGCGCAACCGGAGAGGAGAAGTAGGGCCAACGCCGCGATTGCGGATTGCGGATTGCGGATTTCGGATTGAACAAAATTCAGCTTGCGGATTGCGGATTCGACAGAGTGGCAGCCTCGGTGAATCGGGACCGCCGAAACAGGGCCGGGATGGCCCTGCCACTTTCTCGAATCTGCAATCCGAAACCGCCGTGAAAACCAAGAGCGCATCGTCATCATGGTTCTCCTTCGACCGGGGCGGGCAGAATTGGAGCGGGGTGGGTTTTGAAGCGATGGGAGATTTTTTCCACGACGTAGAAAGTGACGGGGATCAGGAAAATGGCGATGCAGGTGGCGGCGAGCATGCCGCCGATGACGACGGTGCCCAGGATGCGCCGCGAAACACCGCCCGCGCCGGTGGCGATCCAGAGCGGAATACACCCGAAGATGAAGGCAAAGGAGGTCATCAGGATGGGGCGGAGGCGGATGCGCGCGCCGGTCAAGGCGGCGTCGGTCAGGGATTTGCCCTTTTCATATTCGAGGCGGGCGAACTCGACGATGAGAATGGCGTTTTTGGCGGCGAGGCCGATGAGCATGACGAGGCCGATCTGGGCATAAACATTGTTGACCATGTGGCGCGCCATGAGGGCGGCAAAGGCCCCGAAGACGGCAATGGGCGTGCCCAGCAGCACACTGAAGGGCAGCGACCAGCTTTCATAGAGCGCGGCCAGGATGAGAAAAACGAACAACAAAGAAAGGCCGAACACGGCCGCCGGTTTGACGCCTTTCTGGGCCTGTTTTTCCTGGAAGGACATGCCCATGTAATCATAGCCCATCTCCGGCCCCATGGTTTGGGCGAAAACTTCTTCCAGGGCCTGATTGGCCTGGCTGGAACTGTAGCCCGGGGCGGCGCTGCCGTAGATTTGGGCGCTGCGAAAGAGGTTGTAGCGCAGGGTGTATTCCGGGCCGGACTGCATCTTGATGCCGGCCAGAGTGGAGAGCGGGACAGGCTGGCCGGCCCGGTTGCGGACGTAGAACAGGCTCAGATCCTCGGGGCGCGAGCGGTAGGGGGCTTCGGCCTCGACATAGACCTGCCACTGGCGGCCGAAGCGGTTGAAATAGTTGACAAAGGTGCCGCCCAGATAGGCCTGGAGGGTCTGGTAAACCTCCCCGATGTCCACGCCTTGTTTCATGGCCTTGTCCCGGTCCACATCCACGTAAGCCTGCGGGACGAGCGGCAGGAAAGTGGTGAACAATGATTTTGAGTCCAGTTCCGGCCGCAGCTTGGCCGCCGCCATGAATTTGTCCAAATTATCGCTCAAAAACTGGACATCCTTGCCGGCGCGGTCCTCCAAGATGAAGGTGAACCCTCCCGCCGCCCCCACCCCCTGGATGGCCGGCGGGGTAGAGACCTTGGCGGATGCGCCGGGCAGCTTGGCCAGTTCGGTGTTGAGGTGTTTGATAATGGCATCGTACTGTTCCTCCGGTTTCCGGCGTTCACCCCAGCGATTCAGTGCGACCCAGACGAAAGCACTGTAAGTATTCCGGACGCCGCTCAGGAGGTTGAATCCGACCACCGTCAGGTAAGATTTGACGCCGGGGGTCTTGCTCAGGATTTCTTCGCACAGGCGGGCGGCGTCGCTGGTCCGTTCCGTTGAGGCGGCGTAGGGGAGGGTTGTCACCACGTAGATGTAGCCCTGGTCTTCTTCGGGGAGAAAGCCGCCGGGCAGCTTTTTTCCAGACCAGGCCACGGCCAGCGCGACGAGGAGAAGGAAGGCGAGACTGATGGCCGATTTGCGAATGAGCAGGGCGGAGAAACCGACGTAGCCGTGAGTGAGACGGGCATAACCGCGGTTGAACCAATCATAGAATTTGCCCAGCGGCCCGCCGCCTTTCTTGCGGGGCCGCAGAATCAGGGCGGCCAGGGCGGGACTCAGGCTCAAGGCGTTGAAGGCGGAAATGAGGACGGAAATGGCGATGGTGACGGCGAATTGCTGGTAGAGGCGCCCGGTGATTCCCGGAATGAAAACCGTCGGCACAAAAACCGCCGAGAGAATAAGGGCTATAGCCACGACCGGCCCGGAGACCTCGCTCATGGCCTTGAGCGCCGCCGCCTTGGGCGCCAATCCCTCTTCCATGTGGCGTTCCACGCACTCGACCACGACAATGGCGTCGTCCACCACCAGGCCGACGGCGAGCACCAGGCCAAAGAGCGACAAGGTGTTGATGGAGAAGCCGAGAAGCGGAAAGAACGCGAAGGTGCCCACCAGCGAAACCGGCACCGCCAGCAACGGAATGAGCGTCGCGCGCCAACCTTGCAAGAAAACGAAGACCACCAGCGTAACGAGCGTCAGAGCCGCCAGGAAGGTGAACATGATTTCGCGCATCCCTTCGGTAATGGCCTGGGTCGTGTCTAGCGCGATGTCATAATCAATGTCGGCGGGAAAGCGTTTCTTCAATTCTTCCAGGCGGCGCTTGACCTCCTTGGCGGCATCGAGGGCGTTGGAGCCGGGCAACTGATAGAGGGACATGTTGGCGGCGGCCTGGCCGTTGTAGCGGCCAATAACGTCGTAGTCCTGGCCGCCCAACTCAACGCGGGCGACGTCTTTGAGGCGCACGATCGAGCCATCCGGGTTGGCGCGCACGACAATTTGGCCGAATTGCTCCGGAGTCACCAACCGGCCTTGGGCCACCACATTGAAGGCGAACTGCTGTCCCGGTGGCGCCGGGTTGCCGCCCAGACGGCCCGCAGGGTTGACGGTGTTCTGACTGTTGACCGCGTTGACGATCTCGGGGATGGTGATGTTCAGCTTGGCCAGCACATCGGGTTTGACCCATATACGCATGGCATACTGGCCGGCGCCAAAAACATTGACCTGGGCGATGCCTTTGACCCGGCTCAACTCGTCATACATATTGATGTAGGCATAATTGGCCAAAAACTGGGCATCATGCGTCCCCTTGGGTGAAAACAGCGAGACGAACAGGAACGGGGAGGAAGTGGCTTTTTGCACCAGGACACCAAGATTGCGCACGTCGGGGGGCAACTGGCTTTCCGCCTGGGAATAGCGCAAAAACGTCAGGTCCTGATCCACGTTCGGGTCGGTCGCCACGTCGTAGTTGACCGTCATGCGCATCGCGCCGTTATTGGCGTTAAGGGAAAAGACGTAGTTCATGTTGTCCACGCCGCTCATTTTCTCCTCGATGGGCGCGGCGACAGACTGCTCTAGTGTGAGCGCGTCGGCCCCCACATAGGTGGCCTGAACTTGCACCTCCGGCGGGACGATGTTGGGGAATTTGGAAATGGGCAGGCCAAACAGCGTGACCAGGCCGACGATCACGGTGATGATGGAAATCACCATGGCGACAATGGGGCGGTTGATGAAAAAGCGGCTCAATGGAGAATCATCCTGCCATCCGGGATTGAATCATCGCAAAGTCTCATGTCTTGGCAGGCCCCGGAGAAATGGTCATGGGCTGTGGATTGACCGGCTTGCCCTCGGCGGCTTTTTGCAGGCCCTCCACAATGATGCTCTCGCCGGATTGAAGGCCGCTTTCGATGATCCACATATTGCTCATTTGCGCTCCAATAGTCACCTGGCGGAAGGAAACCACATTGCTGTCGTTGGTCTTTGTCACCACGTCCACATGGAAACTCCCCTGCAACTCCGTGATGGCGCGCTGGGGGACGAGGGCGACGCCTTTGCGCGTCTCGGTGCGGGCGCGAACGCGCGCGTATTGGCCCGGACGCAGAACATTGCCGGGATTGGGAAACAGGACCGCGACCTGAATGGCCCCGGTGTTCGGCTCGACCTGGCGGTCGAGAAAATAAAATTTGCCCTTCTGCGGATAGAGCGCGCCGTTGGCCAGGAACAAATCCAGTTCCATCCCGCCGTCGTCCGACGGGTCTCTGGCCGCAAACGCCGCCAGGTGGTCGAGGTAGTATTGTTCGGTGACGGTGATGTAGGCCTTGATGGGATCCAGGGTCGAAACCTCGGTGAGATTGCCGGTGGCGGGGCCGACCAAATCGCCGATTTGGGCGTGGGCCGTGCCGGCGACGCCGTCAATCGGCGAAGTAACGCTGGCAAATTCGAGGTTCAACCGGGCCTGTTGCACGGCCGCCTGGCACACGGCCACGCTGGCGGCGGCGGCCTTGTTGGATTGCACGGCATCATCCAGTTCCTCCTGGCTGATGGCGTTGGACATGGCCAGCGGGGTGAACCGTTTGACATCCAATTCCGTGCGGCCCAATTGCGCCAGGGCCATGCCAAGCTGGCCGTCGGCCTGCTTGAGAACGGCATCAAAGGGGCGCGGATCAATCTGGAAAAGCACATCCCCCTTCCTGACGAAGCTGCCTTCCTTGTAATCCTGGGACAACAGGTAGCCGGACACCTGGGCGCGAATCTGGGCGTTCACGTAGCCATCGAGACTTCCCATCCAATCCTGATTAATGGGGACGTCCTGGAGCGTCACCGTCATGACCTGAACCTCCGGCGGCGGAGCCGCCGACGGCGGCGGGGCGGCGGGGCGGCAGCCGGCCGCGCCGAGGAGCAGCGCCGCCGCCACAAAGAGCGCCCCGCGCCGGGGAATACCCGGTCCGCGCAGATTCAATAATTCAAAGAGTCGCATACCGACGGCCTCGCAAAAGGGAATCAAAAAATCATAATAAACTGGCGAAGTAAAGGGCAATCCGAGAATTGCGAGGCGACAGCGGCGGGTGGCGGAAAAAGCGCAGGGCGGAAAGCCGAAACCAAAATGGCTTTGGAGCATAAGGAAACGAAACGAAGAGGCGACAGAATCATGGCTGGATAGAATCATATATTGGTTGATGCATGGCAGAAAAAGGCCTTGGTGCGATGATTCAAAGAATTACTTGATATGGCTTGATTGGGCCTGACCGGGGGTGAATTGGGAATTTTGAATTTTGAATAGTGAAAAACCAGGCAAAGCAAGGGGGGCAGCTTACTTGGGATAGCTTGACCACCGGCGGCGGTGTTGTGCGGTTCTTGGCGAATTTTTTTTATTTTTTTTTACCTTCATTTGCCTTCAGCAGCCTTCATTTGCCTTCATTTGCCTTCATTGGTGAAGGTTCCGAAAGGGGGTTTTGGGGGGATTTTTGACCGTCCCGCCCGCGCGGCCTGGGCCGGCTGGAGGCGGCAGCGGCTTCCGCCGTCGCCTGCGGCTATGGCGAGCCGAGTTGCCGGAGGGGAAATGACTGTGCTTACGTTTCTCATGCTTAGAGAGTGAATCATAGTTTCTAATTTTTGTCAAGGGGTAGTTGAAGAAAAGGCAAAATGAAGAATGCAGAATACAGAATGCGAGGATTTTACCGCGGATTACCCGACGTGGCCCACCGCAATCAAATGGGCTTGGAACAGAAACGACGGAAACAGAATGGACAGAAATATAGCGCGCCCCACCCCCATTCAAAGCGAAGCGGGCCAATTGCATATTTCTGCCTCCATTTTTCTGACAGCGCCTTCCTTTGAAAGCGTTGGTTTTACGCCTACGGTCAGGAGCTTGTAATTGTGCGATTGCCAAACCAATTCGCAAGGGTTTGACGCAGCTTGAGGAATGCGGGGTCCGTGCAAGGAGTAAAATCAACTGTCTCGGCAAGCTGCCGGTAAATCGTTGAAGATCGAGGTTTGTGAACCTCAGTCAAGGCCGCTTCCATCGCCTCCTTGGGGCGTTGCGGTTTGCCCTCTCCTGCGCGAAGATGCCCGTTTGCCGTGGCCCACTCCCAAAGGCTTGGGCTTCGGCCAGTCCAACCAAGTGCGATGTCCACCTCAGGCACGCGGCTCCAAACCCAGATTTCGATCTCCGGGTCAATTACAATGGTGGCGGCCCGGTCCCTCCAGCCGTTGGCGGACAGACGCTGCTCAATTTCCTGCTCAAGGTCGGTTCGGGGTTGCCGTTCGACCAGTGCGCCGCCTCCCTCCCGGTCCATGAGGACGAGGGCATGCGCGTGCGTGCGATAAAACGGGCGGAGAAACTCATGGGCGTGGCGCCAAATGCCGCTGGCCCGTTCCGGGTGAGTGTGAAAGTCTGCCGAAATGTCGCGAATCGCGAGGAGACGGTGTCGGGTCAAAATACCCCTGACGGTGTTCTGATCATTCTTCCCCTCTGTCAGCACGACCAAATCTCTGATAAATGCCGGCCCGTTCATCCGAGGACTCCTCCGGCGAAGAGAGTGCCCAGGCTGGTTTCCCCTTTCCAATCGCGCAGAGCGGGGTGCTGGCTGCCGAGGATGATGTTGGTGGCGCCGCTCGGTGTCTTCTTAAAACATAGCACCTTGTCAGCATCAGCGAGGCTGAGGATTACCGGGGAATGGGAGGCGAGCAGGATTTGGGCATCATAGGCAGAGGAAAGGGATTGAAAAACCGTCTCAGCCGCACAGGGATGAATCCCGTTCTCCGGCTCTTCGATAAGATAAACCCCTTTGAACTCGGGCAGATATGCCGGGAGCGTTAGGGCCAGCAAGCGTAGCGTTCCGTCGGAAGCCATCCACGAGGGCACTTGAAGGCCTCCGGCGTAACAGAGGACGAGGTAGCGATGTTTGTCCTCGGGCCGCTCGACAGCGGCGATGTTTTCCAAATCCGGGAGCGCTGTTTGCAGGTGGCTGACCCATTCTTGAAAGCGCGCCGGGTGTTTGGCCAGTTCAGAGACAACCCAGGGCAAATTCGAGCCGTCGGGCTTGAATCCGCGGACGGGACCTGGCGGGCTGGGTTTGCGGATGAGCAAGCTATTGAGAACGAAGTTCTGGACGCCGCCAGACAACATTTGCTTGAGCCACGCGGATACCGGGAAGCGCGTTTCGTCCTCGTGCAAGTTGGCCAGGGCGGACTTGTGAGGCCCCAGCCGGATGGACGGATACCAGCCCTTGCCGGATTCTTCGACCACCTCCGAATAAAAGTTGTCGTTGCCTTTGCGGCCCTTGCTCAGGACCGTGCGGTGTGCATTTTGGGACTTCACGGCCAGGATAGTGCGGGGCGCCATTGGCTCCACTGGAAACTCGAGATGGTCTATGGGTGGCTCCGGCTTGAACGTCTTGAGCAAGGCTCTTTCCTCAAGAATTCCGAACTCGCCCGTCTCTAAAAGGCCGATACACACCTCGTATCGAATTGTGTCGAACTCCTTGCGTGCAAGGCGGGCCTGTCTTTCGGCCGGGATTGCGGCCTCAATTGCCAGTTCGAAGGAATCACCCTTGCGTCCCCAGAGCAGGTCCTGAAAGTTCTGGGTGCGTTCGTTGACTGCGGCGTCGAGGCCATCGGCCACCAGCCGGGAGAGAAAACCGACCACATCGAGAAAGGTCGTCTTGCCGCTTGCATTCGGCCCGACCAGGACATGGAATCGGCCCAAGGGCTGACGCACGTAGCGCAGACAGCGAAAATTCAGGGCTTCAATCGAGCGTATCATAGCGCTTCCTTTCTATCATTTCGGGATGGGAAATGCCAGCCCCGTTTGATTGAAGGCTCGACCTCACCCCGGCCCTCCTCGGAGGAGAGGGGGAATTATCGGCAGCCTCACCGAATAGCGGCGATGGCGCTGGTCGGACTGACCCACTTCGTCTTGCCATCCTTCAATTCCGCCGATAGGTTCCAAGCATGGAACCGAGCGCATGACTGCGACCCAACAACACTCCGCTCTGGCCGCCGCCGATTGTGAGGTTGCGTTCGACCATCTGACCCGCCAGCTTTACGCGACCGACGCCTCGCTCTACCAGATTGAGCCGCTGGCCGTCGCCTTCCCGCGCAACGCCTCGCAGGCCGCCGCCGTCATCCGCGCCGCGGCGGACGCGGGGCTGGAGATCATCCCGCGAGGGGCGGGCACGGGGCTGGCCGGCGGCGCGGTCGGCGCGGGCGTGGTCGTTGATTTTTCGCGCCACAATCGCCAGATTGACGCGCTGGACCTGGAACGCCGCAGCGTTCGCGTCGGCGCGGGCGTGATCCTGGATCAGCTCAATGATTTCCTTAAACCGCACGGTCTTCGTTTCGGCCCGGACGTGGCGACCAGCTCGCGCGCCACCTTGGGCGGCATGATCGCCAATAATTCCTCCGGCTCGCACGTCCCCTTCTACGGCCTGACCGCCGATCACGTCCTCTCGCTCGAGATCGTGCTGGCCGACGGCCGCATTGCCCAAACCGGAGAGTGGCAGGGCCGCCCCGGCTCTGAGGGATTGGATGGTGCAGTGGCCGCGATGAATCAGGGCGGCCACTCTGGAGGCTCCGCCGCGCTGCGGGATTCCCTGGCCCAATTGATTCGCGAGCACGCCGCCGCCATTCAACAACATTTCACCCCCGGCCTGTTGAAACGCCGTCCGGGCTACGGCCTGGACCGTTTCCTGCGCGACCCGGAGAATTTGAGCCATCTTTTGGCCGGCAGCGAAGGCACACTGGCCGCCATTGCTTCCGCGGAATTGAAGGTCGTTCCGCTGCCCAGGACGCGGGGACTGGGGCTGATTTTCTTCGCGTCCGTCGCCGACGCGATGCAGGCGACCGTCGAACTTCTGGAATTGAAACCGGCCGCCATCGAGCACATTGACCGCCTTCTCTTCGATCAAACGCGCGGTCAACTGCAATTCCAGGCGGCGCGCGAGCTTCTCCGGCTCGATCTCCAGCCTTGCGAAGCCATCCTGATTGTCGAGTTTTTTGATGAAAATGTCCCCGAGCGCCTCGCCTTGCTCGCTCAAAAACGCCCCGGCCTCCGCACGATGCTGGTTGAGGACCCGGCGCAACTCAATTTGGTCTGGTCCTTGCGCAAGGCCGGTCTCTCCCTTCTCACCGGTTGCGCGGGTCCGGCCAAACCGGTGCCCGGCATTGAGGACACGGCCGTGCGTCCCGCCGATTTGCCCGCCTACGTCGCGGGACTTCAATCACTTTTTCAATCCCTTGGCGTGCGCGGCTCCTTTTACGGCCATGCCGCATCCGGCCTGCTCCACGTCCGCCCGGTGCTGGACCTCCATGAGGAGTCCGACCGCAAGAAGCTGCGCCGCCTTGGCGTCGAGGTTTCCGCCCTCGTCCGGCAATTCAACGGTTCGCTCTCCGGCGAACATGGGGTCGGCATCGCCCGCACGGAGTTCATTCCCGACCATCTCGGCCCGGAATTGATGCAGATGACGCGCGAAATCAAAGCCGCCTTCGATCCGAAAAACACCTTCAATCCCGGCAAGATCATACCCGACGGCCGCTATCAAATTGACACGTGCCTCCGCCTGTCCGGCCCGGCGCCGCAACTGCCGTTCCGGCCCGTGCTGGCTTTCGCGGCCAAGGACCGCTCGTTCATCGGCAATTTGGAACAATGCAACGGCTGCGGCGGCTGCCGCAAGGACGCGCCCACCATGTGCCCCACCTTCGCCGCCACCGGCGAGGAAATCATGTCCACGCGGGGGCGGGCCAACGCCATTCGCGCCGCCTTGCAAGGGCGCGGCGGCGGCGACCTCCTGCGCTCGGCGGAATTGGAAGCCGTCCTGGGCAACTGCCTTTCCTGCAAGGCCTGCGCGAAGGAATGTCCTTCCAACGTGAATCTCGCCCTGCTCAAGGCGGAGTTGCTTCACGCCCGCCATCGGCGCAACGGTCTTTCCTGGCGCGAACGTCTTGTCAGTTCTGTTGACACCCTGGGGCGGCTGGGCTGCCTCATGCCCGCCCTGGCCAACGCCGCCCTGCGCCGTCCCTGGCTGCGCGCCGCCCTGGAAAAATCCCTCGGCTTCTCCGCGCATCGTCCTCTCCCGCCTTACGCCGCGCAACGGTTTGATCATTGGTTCGCGCGGCAAGCGCGTCCTGCGCATCCCGCGCGCGGCCGCGTCATTCTCTGGGACGACACCTTCGTGCGCTATCACGAGCCGCACATAGGCATCGCCGCGGTGGCGGTCCTTCAGGCGGCCGGGTTTGAAGTTGTCCTGCCGCGCGACCGCCGCTGTTGCGGCCGGCCCGCCTTCAGCCAGGGCAACCTGGACGCCGCCGCCAGCCTGGGCCGGCACAACCTGCGCATCCTCGCCGGCGCCGCCGCCGCCCCGCCCATCCTTTTCCTGGAACCCTCCTGCTATTCCATGATCGCCGAGGACTATCAGGAACTGGACCTGCCGGGCGCGAAGGAAATCGCCGCGCGCTGCTTTCTTTTTGAACAATTCATCGAAGAACTGCTGGGGCGGGAGCCGGAGGCGCTGCGTTTCAAGGAGCAGCCGGCGGACGTAGCCATCCACGCCCATTGCCACGCCAAGGCTCTGAGCGATCCTTCGTTCATGGCGCGTCTGGCGGGGCGATTGCCGCAACGCCGCGTCACACTGCTTGACACCGGCTGCTGCGGCATGGCGGGCGCTTTTGGCGCGCTCGCCTCGAAATACGAATTGTCCCTGAAGATCGCGCAACCGCTGATCGAAAGAATCCAGGACCAGCCCGCCGGCGCGGTTATTGTTGCCTCCGGCGCCAGTTGCCGCCATCAAATCCAGCATCTCACTGCGGCGCATCCGCTGCATTTTGCCGAACTTCTCGCCGCCGCCCTGTAGGCAAAGTGGCAATGTGGCCCGCCAAGCGGCAGCCCCGATTCATCGGGGCCACTGACTTGAGGTTGGACAATTATTGGCGAACTCCGATGCCAATCTCAGAGGAATTGAATCATGATTTCGGTGCTTCAATTTGAAAAATCAGCTTCCGACCCCGTGGCAATGCTTGTATTTCTTCCCGCTCCCACACGGACATGGATCGTTGCGTCCGACCTTGGGGTACGGATTTCCAGAATTGCCAGACGACGAAGCTGCCGAAGGAGTTTTTGCCTCGAAATCGATTTTCTCCATTGACGGGTTCCGAAATGAAAAGCAGGTCTTGCCGGCAACGTGGGTGATGGCAAAGCCGCCCGTGGAGATAATATCCATTCCGATAAGCACGTCTGCGCTTAACACGTTTCCCTTTGTCACCCGAACGCTGCTAAATCCGACGCCATTTGGAAGTCCGATACTTACATAATAAGTCTCTGTAAAATGCTCACCATTAACCCCTATCACTTTTGTCATCCCGAATGGTTTTAGCGCCAAATCGTTAACGACTTTCTGCATAATCACCGAGCCAGTAGCGCCAGTGTCCCAAATCCCCTTATATGGGGCTTTTGAAAATGGAGGCTTAGACGTGGCCGGATCAAAGGCCGGTCCAATATGAACCGGTGTTGCGAGCACCCTCAGAATGCCCGGAGCATTTATGGTGAAGCTTCTCGTGGACATTATGCAAACGCAACCCGCGAATGAAATGTCTGGGTATATCCTTCCGATCCAGGCTCACATTTCTGGACTAAAAATGTCCCCGGCTCGTTTGTCTTGCTCGTCTCAGCGATTGCTTGCAATTCGTTTTCAAAAGCGCCGATTACCTTGCAGTCCTTGATGACGATAAACTTCCCGTTGTACTGCTGCACCAGTTCGTCCTGATGCTGGAGGTAAAATTGAAATTCTTGCTCGAGGTTCATAAGATTTGTTGCCATCCACAGAAACATACTCCGCATGCCAAAGGTGTCAATAAATAAACGCATCATGATGTAATGATGTGAACGACTACACTATCCCTTGAGCCGCCTGCCGCATTGGAATGGGCCGCGCTCACTTGCGCCATTTCGTCGTGGTGACGCTGATCCGGTGCCACTATGGTTGCCCGATCGGCCACGCCAAGTTGGGAGCCAGATTTTGCCGCTCAAGTTTTGGCCCGGTTCTGACGATGAACCGTGAGCAGAGACAATGATAACGATTGAGAGTTAATGTACAGGCGAGGAGTCCCCGTCTGATAATCCAAAATGAAGAGGCGCATTCTGTTTGTCACCAGAGACCAGGCTCTTTGCCTGGGATTCCAGTCCCTTGTCGCCGGGAGAGGGGAGTGGGCGGCCCAGTGGGTCCGCACCGGCCAGGAGGCTTTGAGCCTGGCGCAGCAGTTTAATTTCGCGGTGGTGATGGCGGACGTTGTGCTGGCGGACATGAGCGGGCTGGAGTTGCTGGATCAGTTCTTGCAGCGGCAGCCATCGGCCCATCGCTTCGTGCTGTCGGAGGTTTCGGATACGGAGAACACGGTGAAGTGCATGGGCAGGCCGCATCGTCATTTGATGAAACCATTGAGCACACGGACTTTGTTGAACGCGCTCAATCAGGCCTTCGCACACGAGGTCTGGATGCCGAGTCTGGCGGTGCGCGGGTTGCTGGCGCAAATGCGGCATGTGCCCAGCCCGCCGGTCACTTATTTCAAGATTGTGGAGGAAATCCGCTCGCCGCATGCCTCGCTGGACAAGATCGGGGAATTGATCGCGGAGGATCCGGCGGTCACGGCCAAGGTGTTGCAGTTGGCCAATTCGGCGGTGTTCGGGCTGGAATTGCGGGTCAACCAGCCACTGGAAGCCATCGCTTATATCGGGCTTGAAACCACCAAGGCGCTGGTGCTGCTGGCGCATACGGTTTCTTCTTTCGACAAGATCAAAATGGCCGGTTTTTCGCTGGACGAGCTTTGGCGCCACTCGGTCAACGTCGGGCGGATGGCGCAGAAAATCGCGCTGATGGAAAACGGCGGGCTGGAGACGGCCGAGCTGGCCTTCTCGGCGGGTCTGCTGCATGACATTGGCAAATTGCTTTTCTATGCCAATTTGCCGGGGTTGTTGGGCAAGACGCTGGCGCTGGCCCAGGAGGAAAAATGCCCGTTCTGGGACGCCGAAGAGCAGCTTTTCCCCAACGCGGGCCACGCGCAGTTGGGAGGATGTCTTCTGGCGATGTGGAGCCTGCCGCAGCCCATTATCGAGGCGGTGGCGCTGCATCACTGCCCCCGGCAACTGGCCGGCGCCGGATTCCATCCACTGACGGCCGTGCATGCCGCCGATGTCCTGGACCACGAAATGAACGCGGAGGGTCCGGTCCTGTCGCCGATGACCATGAATCCTGGCTATTTGGCGGAATTGGGGCTGACCCACCGCGCGGAACTCTGGCGCCGGCAATGCGGGGCGGAGGCGGGACTGGTGCTGGCCGGGGCATAGGGATTGGGGCGTCCACAGGTCATTCTGCTTGCTCGGGGCAATTGCGCGGGCAATTGCGTTGCATATTGGCGCCTTGAACGTTATCCTCCACCAGCATGTTCACTGGAACTTATACGGCCATAGTCACTCCTTTCAAGAATGGCGAGATTGACGCCGACGCCCTCCGCCGGCTCATCCGCGCCCAGGTCAGCGCGGGCGTAGAGGGCATCGTCGCCGTCGGCACCACCGGCGAGTCCGCCACGCTCGATTATGAGGAGCACATCGAAGTCATTGCCTACGCGGTGGAATTTGCCGCGGGCAAAATCAAGGTCATCGGCGGCACCGGCTCCAACTCCACCAGCGAGGCCGTCTGCCTGACCAAGGGCGCGGAAAAGGTCGGGGCCGACGCCACCCTCCAGGTCGCCCCCTATTACAACAAGCCCACCCAGGAGGGGCTATATCAGCATTTTCTCGAAATCAGCCGCGCCACCAAGCTCCCCATTATACTTTACAGCATCCCTTCCCGCACCGGCGTCGAAATCGCCGTGGACACCGTCCGCCGCCTGGCCGCCGCCACGCCCCGCCTCGCCGGCATCAAGGAAGCGGGCGGCAACCCGGACCGCATCACCCAGTTTCGCGCCGCGCTTGGCCGGCAATTCTCCCTTTTCTGCGGAGACGACTCCCTGACCCTGCCCTTCATGGCCTTGGGCGCGCACGGCGTCATCAGCGTCGCCTCCAACGTCATCCCGCGGCCCGTCGCCCAAATGGTGCGAGCCGCCGCCGCTGGTGATTTTGTCAAGGCCCGCAAGCTGCACGATCAATACCATCCCCTCTTCCGCGATTTGTTCATCGAAACCAATCCCATTCCCGTCAAGGCCGCCCTGGCCATGATGGGTCAAATGGAGGAGGAATACCGTTTGCCGCTGGTTCCCATGAACCCGAAAAACCGCGAAACCCTGAAAGCCACTCTTGTCCGTTGCGGCGTTCTTCAAAAATGACCCGCATCATCATCGCCGGCTGCAAGGGGCGCATGGGACAGATTCTCCTGCGTTGCGCCGGGGCTGTCCCCGGCCTGGCCGTCACCGGCCAGTTCGACCAGGGCCAGGACCTGCGCGATTTCATCGCCGCCGGCGACGTGGTCGTTGATTTCACCTTCCACGAAGCCACCGTTCCAATGGCCCGGCTGTGCGCCGAACACAAAAAACCGATGGTCATCGGCGCCACCGGCCACACGGAAACGGAACAGAAGGAGCTGAAGCGGCTCTCCTCCCAAATCCCGCTGGTCTGGAGCGCGAATTTTTCCACCGGGGTCAACACTTTGTTTTGGTTGACACGCAAGGCCGCTGAAATCCTGGGACCCGGTTTCGACGCGGAGATTGTCGAAATGCATCATCGCATGAAAAAGGACGCCCCCAGCGGCACCGCCAAAACCCTGGCTCAGATAATCCTGGCCGCGCGCGGGCAGGACCCGTCCGGCCTGCTCCGTCATGGCCGCGAAGGATTGGTGGGCGAACGCACCGGCCCCGAAATCGGCATTCACTCCCTGCGCGGCGGCGACGTCGTCGGCGATCACACCGTCGTTTTTGCCGCCGCAGGCGAACGGCTGGAATTGACCCACAAGGCCTCCAACCGCGAGACTTTCGCCGTCGGCGCCCTGCGCGCCGCCCAATGGGTCGTCGGGAAGGACGCCGGCCTCTACGACATGCAGGACGTTCTGGGCCTGCGTTAAATTCTAATTGACATGGCTTCCGCCCCGCAATCCAAGGTGGCGGCGGCGTCTCGCCGCTGCATCAGGGCCGGGACGGCCCTGCCACTCTCCGCAATCCGCAATCCAGACAATCCGCAATCGCTGATGGCTTTCGTCGCCATCGGCTCCAATCTGGGCAACCCGCGCCAAACCGTTCTTCTCGCCTTCGACCTCCTACAGAGCCTGTCCGATCAGCCACTGCTCCGCTCCGCCCTGCGGGAAACCGCTCCGGTGGATTGCCCGCCCGGCTCGCCTCCCTTCGTCAATGCCGCCGCCGCCCTGGCGCCGCGTCCCGGCGAAACGCCGCGTTCCCTGCTCGTCAAACTGCAATTCCTGGAAAAACAAATCGGACGCGCCCCCAAGAGAATCCTCAACGAACCCCGCGTGATTGACCTGGATCTGATCGCCTTTGGCGGGGAAATCATCAACGAGCCTGATTTGGTGTTGCCGCATCCGCGCGCCCATCTCCGCCGTTTCGTCCTGCAACCGCTGAACGACATCGCGCCCGACCTCATTCTCTCCGGCCGCGAGAAAACTGTCGCGCAATTATTGACAGAATTGAAATCCTCATGAAATTCGACGCCAACCTCGCCATCATCGCCTGCTGGATAATCTTCGTCATTTATTGGATCGCCAGCGCGCGCCGCTTGAAACCGGTGGTGGAACACCAAAGCTGGTTCCGCAACCTCGCCCATCGCCTGCCCCTGGGCGCGGGCGTGATGCTGCTTTGGGTTCCGCGCCTTTCCCATCGGCTGAATCTGTCGTTGACACCGCAAACCGGGGCGGCGCGGGTTATTGGGGCCGGTCTTTGCCTCCTTGGCTTGTTCATGGCGGTCTGGTCACGCCGCACCCTCGCCGGCAACTGGAGCAGCGACGTTACTTTCAAGCACGGTCACGAACTCATTCAATCCGGCCCCTACCGCTTTGCGCGCCATCCCATCTACACCGGCATTCTTTTTATGGCTTTGGGAACTGCGGTCGCGGGCGGATTGCTGCGCTGCTGGCTGGGATTTCTTCTCATTCTCGCCGGCCTATGGATCAAACTCTCGCTGGAAGAGGCGCTCCTGCTGCGCCACTTTCCTGACACTTATCCTTCCTACCGCACCCGGGTCAAAGCCCTGATTCCGTTCATAATCTAACTCTTAGGATGGTGGGATTAAGATTAAGATTAGGATTAAGATTAGGAAGGAAACCCGAGAATGTGAAACGCCCATTTACATCCCCCCATCTGCAAATGCGCCATCTGCAAATGCGCTTGCAAAATGCGGAATCCTTTCCACAATCAACCGCGGACTCCGCCGAGTCCTGTATTCCGAGTTCCATTTTATGGAAACCATGATTCTGAACGCCGCGGCCATGGAACGCGCCCTGACGCGCATCGCCCACGAGATTGCCGAACGCAACGAAAACAGCGCCGAGGTCGTCCTGGTGGGCGTTCATCGCGGCGGGGTTTTCCTGGCCCACAGGCTGGCCACGGTCCTTTCCACCATCTGGCCCCAACCGGTGCCCGTCGGCACCATGGACGTCGGGATGCACCGCGACGACCTGGACAGCCAGCCCGCCCCCAAACTCCAGCCCACCCGGATACCCTTCGATATCACCGGCAAGACGGTCATCCTGGTGGACGACGTTCTTTTCAGCGGGCGCACCACGCGCGCCGCCCTGGACGCCATGACGGATTTCGGCCGGCCCAAACGGGTGCAACTGGCGGTGTTGATTGACCGCGGCCACCGCGAACTTCCCATCAAGGCCGACTTCGTGGGAAAAAACGTTCCCACCGCCGTGAACGAACGGATCAACGTCCGCTTCCGCGAGGAAGACGGCGCGGACGAAGTCACGCTGGAAAAGGAGGCCGCGCCATGACTTGGAACCGCAAACATCTGCTCGACATCCAGTCGCTCTCCGCCGAGGAAATCATGACGGTGCTGGATACCGCCCTGGCCTTCAAGGCGGTGGGCCAGCGCGCCATCAAAAAAGTGCCGGCCCTGCGCGGCAAGACCGTGGTGAATTTGTTCGTCGAGCCGTCCACCCGCACCCGCATAAGTTTTGAACTGGCCGCCCAGCGCCTCACGGCCGACATCATCAATTTCAGCGCCGAAGCGTCCTCGCTCAAGAAAGGCGAAACGTTGCGGGACACCGCGCGCAACCTGGAGGCCCTCAACGCCGACATCATCGTCATGCGCCATAGCGCCAGCGGCGCGCCGCATTTCCTGGCCCGTTTCCTGCGCGCCAGCGTGGTCAACGCCGGCGACGGCGCCCACGAGCATCCCACCCAGGCCCTGCTCGACTGCTTCACCATCCGCGAGAAAAAGGGCAAAATCGCCGGGCTGAACGTGACCATCCTTGGCGATATTTTATACAGCCGCGTGGCGCGCTCGAACATCTGGGCCTTGACCAAGCTGGGCGCCAGGGTCACGCTCTGCGGCCCCGCCACGCTCGTGCCGAAGGTCTTCGAGCAAATGGGCTGCCGTGTCACTTACAATGTTGACGAAGCCATCAAGGACGCCGACATCATCAACCTGTTGCGCATCCAGCACGAGCGCCAGCGCAAGACCATGTTCCCCAGCATCGGCGAATACGCCAGCCTTTTCGGGCTGACCAAGGCGCGGCTGGCGCGCACCCGGCCGGAGGCGCTCATCATGCATCCCGGCCCGATCAACCGCGGGGTGGAAATTGACAGCGAGATCGCCGATTCCAAGCGGTCGGTCATCCTGGACCAGGTGACCAACGGCCTGGCCGTGCGCATGGCCGTGCTCTTTTTGGTCAACGGCGGAAAGGGGCCGCAGGAAGTGGCGGCCTGATCGGATCCCTGGTCGTTGGCGATTCTCCGGGGGGAGCGCGGTCGTCTCGACCGCATCCGTCGGCGTCTCGCCGGCGGAATCCCGCAATTCCAAGAAGACTTTTGCCGCGAAGGAACGCAAAGAACGCATAGATAAGACGCACTATTGTTTTCCTTCTTTGCGATCCTTGCGTTCTTTTGCGGCCAATCATTTTTTTGAACATGAGGCCGCAGAGGCAACAGAGAAAAAGCTCTGTGATCCGTGGCCTCCTGTTCAAATCGGTGCGCCATCCCCCTTTTCAGAGGCAAAAAGAAGCAAACGAAGGAAACGAAGAGGGCCAAAAGAAATGAACCACGGATGGCACTGATGACACGGATACAGCCGGAAAGACCTGCGTGCAAGCCGTTGAACCGCCGACGGCAGTGCGTTAAACCGACGCCAGAACTCGGGATCAACCTTCGACTTCATTCGTAACGGGAAGGCGAGAAGTCCATCAACTTGCCAGCTTGGGCCCTTTTGCGGGAGGCGGCCATGAGGTTGTGCAATTTGCCGCCCGGCTAGGCGTCGTCGGCCATCTGGCGGTCCCAATCATCGTCCGTCCAGGGATGGAGCAGCGCCTCCAACTCGCACCGCTCCTGCGGCGAAAGCAGGTCAATGGCAGCCTTGATTTCAGCAACCGTACTCATGTCCCAAAGTTAAACCGACGCAGGAAGGGTCGTCAAGTCCATCCGTGCCGCGGCGATGTCTTCGATGGACGACCCCTTTGAGTGAGTCAGGCGCAACCCTTTGTCACCTGAATCGAGTCGTTGGTCCCGGCTCTCATCTCCTCCTCTCTTCTTTGGTGGGTTTCCAAATACTTCCATCCATCAAGACTCTGGCTCCTTCTACTTCATACCGCCCAGACTGGCGATCAATCAGGTCGATTTCGTATGCCCAGATACCTCCATCCCCCTCCTTCTCAAGGGAAATGCGGTCAGCCTCCCAAGTCGTGATGCCCGGATGCTTTTCGCTGGCATAATGCATCGCGGCCCTCATGGCTGCATCCGGGGAAAGAGGAATGGCATTGGTGAGATTCCATGGTGGCAAGTTCATTGTCTGGAGGTCTGCGGGGTAATAGTAATCAACGCCACGATGTCTGCGAAACTCCACAATGCCTTCGCGGTCCAGGTAAACGCACAGAAGGCAGAGGAGGGAAAGCGTGGCGACGCACCCCCAAACGGCAAGGATTCTCGTGGCAATTTTCATTACGTTGGCCGCTGTCTAACCGACTTTCATTATGCCATAGCGCAGTTTAGCTAGGGAATTTCAAATTAAGCCGCCGTCAAGTCAAGCCTTTAAGGTGATCCTTTAAGGTGATTCCTTTACGGCGCAGCGCGCATTTCCCATTTCCGCTCGGTCGAACGCTTCTGCATCGGTCCTTTCAAGTTGTGAGACAATATAGCGCTGCCCGGCGTATGGTCCGACGCCTTTGGCAATATCTGTTGTGGTGTTGGCAAAATAGGGTTAGTGCGGATGAGCTTTGTGGCCCAGGTTTAGGGTGACCATGCCGGATGTTGATCTCAAGTTTGTTGAAGAAGCGGTGGCGCGAATCGGACGCAAACCGGCGGCGCTGATTCCGATTCTGCAGGCGCTACAGGAGCATCATGGCTACCTGCCGGAGGAGGCCCTGGAGCGGTTGGCGCAATTGACCGAGATCCGGCCCTCCGCCATTTCCGGCGTTTCGACTTTTTACGACATGTTCCGCCTCAAGCCGGCAGGCAAACATATTCTTCGCGTCTGTCACGGCACAGCCTGCCACGTCGCGGGCGCGGGGAGGGTCGAGGACGCTTTGCGCAGGGAGCTGAACATCCCTCCAGGCACCGATACG
>Ga0326727_10008081_pt1 | contig 27038 bp, 18 predicted proteins | sample MB2enrmetagenome_FD_207643 | JGI IMG/M metagenome (GOLD analysis project Ga0326727, IMG submission 207643) | Lab enriched peat soil microbial communities from McLean, Ithaca, NY, United States - MB29MY | ecosystem: Environmental > Terrestrial > Soil > Wetlands > Peat | place: USA: New York...
GTCCCCATCCCCATGCCGCGATTCTAAAAACAGCGCCTGTGGATACTTCACAAAATATCCACATGCGAACCTGGACTTGCACCACAGGCTGCTAAGGGGTAATCCTGATAGTCCACGAGGATCGCATCCTCGCCCTCAAATCTGAAGATTAGCCGCCAGTTGCCGCTGACGCTCACCGGCCGGTGTCCTTTGAGGCCTCCCTTCAGCGGATGCCAGTCCCAACCAGCGCGGTTCATATCCAGCGGCGTCGATGCTAGATTCAAGGCCGTCAACAGGATGCGTAGCCGGACTTCATGTTTCGGCTGGATGCCCGCCTTCGAACCATCCTCAAAGAATCTCTTGATGCCCCGATGCCGGAAAGTCCCGATCACAATTCTAGTGTGACACATGATGTTACGTTGTGACAAAACCAGCTTGGGCGATGACAAATCCCGTCCGCTCTGGATTGGTTTCATCCGATCAGCAAGCGGCCGGAATCTGGCCTGCTGCCGGAGTTCGGCCGCTATCCGGGAAGCACGTGGCAAGCTCCGCCGGCTCCTCCACGGCCAGCCGCCCGGCCAGCGCAATCAAACCCAGCAGCAGCCAGGTCGTGCGGTTCTCTTCCGCGGTCGCGGCCATCAAGCCGATGAACCAGACCAGCAGCGCGGTGCCCAACGCCAGCCGCAGCGGCCCGCGGGTCTTGACCGTCGACCAAACGGCCATCGCCACAATGCCCCCGGCCAGAAACAAAGCGCACAGCCCTCCGCCCACCGCAATCGAGAGCACTGTATTGTGAGCCGTGTCCAGAGGATTCAATCCCGCCGCGCTCACAAACGAGCCCGCTCCATTGCCGAACAGCGGCGCCTGCGCAAAGGCATGCCAGCCCGCGCTCCAGATGTTCTCACGTTGACCCAGATCGCCGCCCTGTATCTGTTCGGGGATGGTGGCCAGCCTTTGCAGAGTCTCATGGGGAACCGCAAACCAAACCACGGCAGCGATTGCCGGCAAGGCAAAACTTGCGGCAACCATCGCCCGGTTGCGCCCCCGCAGCAAAAGAATGCTGCAACCGGTCAGCCCCGCCAGTGCCGCAAGAAATCCTTCGCGCGAGGCCGTGAGCAGCACGGCAAACAGGCCCAGGGGCAGGTAGCCCAGTGCCCCCAGACGGCCAGCCAGACGCCGCTCGCTGCTAAAAAGCAGCGCAGCCAGCGGAAAGCCGAGCACCAGAAAACGCGCTACGTCGTTCGGGTCCTGTCCCTCCGCTGCAAACCGGATCTGGCTGGCGGCATTGGCCTCCGGCGAGGCAAAATTGGCCACCGTCAGCGCAGCCAGAACCCACGATCCAGCCACGTAGGCCCGCAGCAGAGCGCGCAGGTCATTGGGGCTCTCGGCAAACTCCCAAACCAGCCATACAATCATCATCTCCTGGAAGTAGCCCCGCATCTTCACCACCGTCGCCGGCGGATCGATGGTCCAGAAATAGGAGCAGCAGAACCACAGGTAGAGGGCCAGAACCAGCCATTGCAAAGCTCCCGGCGTGCGCAGATGTCCTGCTTGCAGAACCGCCGGAATCGCCGCCAGAAGCAGCAGCACTCCGGCAATGCGGGCAATGTTGCCCAGCGGCTCGCCCAGATCCAGGGAGTACTCCCACGGAATCGCAAACGCGAACACCAGCAGCAGTCCCCAGGCAACCCTTCTCATTGCCTAAAACCTCTGCGAATAGACCAGCCCGGCATAAATCGTCACGCCGATCGCCGATTGAATCGCCGATTCCATGGTCTTGTTCCAAATGTTCCTGGCTGTCGAATCGGGCACATAGAGAATGTCGCGGTCGTGCACGGCCTGGTCCGGCTCCTGGCCGTGCAGCATCCGCCGCAGGTTGAGCGTGGTTAGCGTGCGGCCGCCTTTCTGCTCACGGATTAGAACCGCTTTGCTGGTGGCGGCGTTCTGGCTCGGCCCCCAAGCCAGTGTCAGCGCCTGCACCACGGTAAGTCCATCGACTGGATCCACCGGAAATCCGCCCGGTCGCAGCACATCGCCCACCACGTACACCAGCCCGGCCCGGCTCACCTGGACGGTGTCGCCGGGGCTCAGCTCCGGGTTGTGGTCGGAGCCGGTGTCGGTTCCGCTCGGGTCCAGCACCACCGGATGCGGCGTCTTGGGGTCGCTGCGATGGAAGATGTTCACCAGCCGGCCGGCGCTGGGCGCCAACCCGGAGGCCGCCGAGATCAGGTCCAGCAAGCGATGGTGCAGCGTGTAGCTATACACTCCCGGCCGGGTTACCTCGCCCAGCACGCTCACGTCCTGGCCGGCGTAGGACGTTACCAGCACCGAGACCTCGGGATGAAGCAGCATGCCCTGGGCCACTAGCGCCGCTTCAATGGCGCGCGCCGCGGCTTGCTCGTCCAGACCGAGAATCTGCACCTCGCCCACCATTGGCAGGGTTACCGTGCCCGCCGAGGTCACGCGCACTGCCGAGTGAAACTCCGGCGTATGGTACTCGCTGATGTCCAGAAAGTCGCCTGGACCGATAGGCGCCGGCATGGGAGACCCCAATTGCGTAGTTGCCGGCGGCAGCCCGGTCTGGGTTGCCCCCTCGGGCCTGTTCCAGACTGCCGGGGCCTCCTTGGGATTGGGCTGGCTCCGGGTGTCCTCACTCTGCGGAAAATGGGCCACGCCGCTGGGCAGGCCCGAGGTGCTGGGGGTGGGCGCCTGCGCATGCCCCATGGCGACGGCAAGCAGCACCGCCAGCAGCGCCGCGCCCGTGCGAGTTCCCGGTTTCCCCAGCGATTCCGCCAACAGCGCCACTCCCACTGCCAGCCACAGCCCCGCAAAAAACGTGATGGCCAAATACAGCCCCAGGTCGGGAGCCACTGGCTTTGCCGGCTGGCGCGCATAGTCTACCACTGCGATGGTGGAGTTCCGGATGCCCGCGGAAAGTCCTGCTTCCTCCGCCTTCTCCAGCACCCGCATGTAAAGTTCATGGCTGGCGTTTGCCTCCTGCCGCATGGCCGCGTATGCGGTCACCGCCTCGTTCAGCTTCATGCCCTCCGCGATCTGTTGCTCAAGACTCTTCTTTGCCAATTGCTCCCGGTCCGCCGCTGTCTGCCACGCGGTGTGAAATCGCTCCACGAGTTTGGCGTCCTCGGCCTGCTTTTGCCGGTCCAGGTCCTCAACTTGGTGATGAATCTCCACAACCCTGGGGAAATTCGGGCCATGTTCGGCGCTTAACTGAGCGGCTTCCAGCTCAAGTTCGCTCCGGCTGGCATGAATCTGCTTTAACAACGCGGTCGCCAAGCCGCCGCTCTCGCTTTCCAGATGCGGGTCGGAGGCAATCACCAGCTCCGGGTCGCCCTGCGAGGCAGCGCGGTACTCCGCCTCGCGCAGGATTCGATCAGTCGTGGCAGCCACCAACTGCCGGCCCACTTCGTCCAGCTCCAGCAATGCTGGGTTGTGCTGGCTTTCGCCCGGCTGCCCGCCCGCCATCATCTCCGGAGTGCTTAAGACCCCGTGCTCGCGCTCAAAGGCGGCCAGGCGCAACTCGTCCTGCTCCACCCGTGACTTGAGTTCCTTGAGCTTGCCCTCCAGCCAGTCTGAGGCCTGCGCCGTAGCCTGCACCCGCGACGCGCTTTCCTGGTCCTCATAAACCCGAATCAGGGTGTTCACCACGGCCGCCGACAACGCCGCATCTTTCGACCGGAAACGTATCTGAACCAGAAGCGTTCGTGGCAGGCTCTGCACATTGAGCCGTTTCTGAAACCTCTGCAGCAGATACTCCTGGGCATCGGGCCCCGGCGCTTCGGGACGAAAGCCGGGAAACCGATCCGCAAAACCGCCCATGAACCCCGGCGCCTGGTAAAGCCTGAGCTGGGTAATCACCCCCCACGCAAGCTGTTCGCTGCGAAATGCATTGGCCAGCGTCTCCTGCTGAATCGGCGCGGAGAGAATCGAAGCCGCGATGAGTGGCTGCGCCGCCTCCGGGCTAAGCGGCGAGGCCGGCGAAGTGCGCAACGCGACCTTCGCGCTCGCCTCATACTGGTTGGGGGCGGCAAGGCAATACAAAAGGCACGCCAGCAGCGCCCCCCCCAGCACCGATGCGGCCAGTCGCCGCCGCCGCATAAGGACCGCCCAAAGCTCGCGCAGCGAGGTGGAGGAGCTGTTCCGGCTGGCCTCGGAACCGGGCCCTGTGCGGGCTTCGTGCCGAGAATCGTGCTGAAATTCGGAAGCGTCCGGCAAGCAATGGTACCTCAGCCCCGGAAATCCTTGCGCAAGGCTTCCCGGGACTTCAACTCGAAAGGCCCCCGCGGAGGAAATCCCCGCCAGTGTCCTTCATCGGAATCGATTCGTCAATGGACTCCGCTACAGGTGAGTATACCCGCGCGCAATTCGCGCCATTGTGAGCCCTGGAAGCGGTTGCGCAAACTCGGCTTTGAAAGGACACAGCATTACGGCTTCCGGAAAAACTCTATCCGGAGGGAGGCGGGGGTTTCAACCCTCGCATAAAGCCGGCAAAACAAGCACGGCTTTAGCCCCGGAGGGACGCGTCCCAAAACTCCCCTCGAAATCCCGAGTTCTTCCGCAGCCTGTTTAGCCACCGAGAGAATCTTCTCGATCGCCTCAACCGGCTGATGCAACCAGCCCTATGCCCCTCCAACCCCGCTCCTGTACCACTCCACGGTCCGGCGCAGACCTTCACGGAAGTCTACGATGGGCGAATACCCCAGCAGTTCTCCTGCCAGCCGGATGTCCGCCAGCGAGTCGCGGATGTCCCCGGCGCGCCCTTCCGCGTAGGCCGGCCTGCCGCTGTAGCCCGTCAACCCCCGCAGTATCTCAAAGGTCTCGTTCAGCGTGATCCGCTTGCCGGTGGCGGCGTTCATCATCTGCCCAGACACCTTCTCCGCCGCGGCCGAGGCGGCCAGCAGGTTGGCGTGAACCACATTGTCGATGTAGGTAAAGTCGCGGCTCTGCCCGCCGTCCCCGTAGATCGTCGGCTGCTCCCCCGCCAGCATCTTGCGGCAGAAGATCGCCAGAACTCCGGAATAATGTGAGGTGGGATCCTGGTACGGTCCAAAGACATTGAAATACCGCAGCGAGACAGTTTCCAGCCCGTAGACCCGGGTGAACGCCCGCATGTAATGCTCGCCGGTCAGCTTGGCCACGGCATACGGTGAGATCGGACTGGGCAGCATTCCCTCCTGCTTGGGCAAAATCGGCGATTCTCCGTAAACCGAAGAGGACCCCGCGTAAACCACCCTCCGCACCCCGGCAACCCGCGCCGCCACCAACAGATTCAGGGTAGCGTCCACGCAGTTCACGTTGGTGGCCACTGGGTCGGCCACCGAGCGCGGAACCGAGGCCAGCGCCGCCTCGTGAAAAACGACCTCCACCCCCGTGCAAGCCCTGGCGCAGACCGCCGGGTCGGCCAGATCGCCTTGCAGAAACTCCATCCCTTCCAGGCCAACCAGGTTAGAGCGCTTGCCGGTGATCAAGCTGTCGACGCCGCGTACCCTCTCACCGCGCCCCAGCAGGGCCGCGGCGATCGAACGGCCGATAAAACCTGCTGCTCCGGTCACAAGAAACTTTCCCAAGACTTACCCTCCATGGAACCCAACTGCGCGGCGTCAACAGATCGGTTGGAAGTCCGCGCAAGAACATTATCCCATCTTCGCCGTCCTGCTTCGCAACACACAGCCCTCCAGCCAGGGCAATCGCATATGAACCCTATCAAGACATCGAGGGCTGCACAGGCTGCGGAAACACTCCATCGGTCCAAGCTTTGTATCAGTCCCCCACCGGCGAAGCCGACCCGCGGGAGATGAAACCGTAGCGCCGATCTCCAGACCGGCTGTAGCGCGGGCGTCCCCACCCGCGCTCTTCAAAGCCGATAACGCTTGTTTCTTTTTAGCGCACGACTTCAATAGCAATCGCTCAGTGGCTGTGACTAAATCAAGTTTCTCGTTTCCGGGCGATCGCGGGGCTGGTTGGTTGAGCGGCTTGGCCTCCTCGTGGGTGGGCCGTGCGGCGCTCCGCTGCGCTGCCTGGGGCGAAGCTCGTTGCCGGCGGCGGCTATTTTCCGGTTGCGCGCCGCTTCATCCCGGCAACGCGGCGGCCAAGTGCAGGATGTTCGACGCCCGGGCGCACCACAACGCCGCGCATTGCGCCTTGGCCTGGCCGCGCACCGTGATTTGCCCCAGCCCAGGATGACTTCTGAGTCGTCCACCAGCTTCGCCGACCCACAGGGCATGAAAGGCGCCCTGCGATTTGTCTTTGTTTTGTTGAACTTGCAGTGCGGAGATAGTGGTTCAGTCCGTCGCTTCCCGGCGGCTCTTTCGCATGTTGCCGTATTGATCGCGAGGTCTTAATTCACCGTAGCTTGATTGGCAAGTTGCGCCACGACTGGCGCCATCTTTTCGTGACGCGCGTAGTGAAGTTGTTTGGCCGCATACATTTTCCTGTCGGCTTCACCCAGGAGTTGCTCCGCGTCCGATCCATCCTGCGGGTAGAAAGCCGCTCCAAGGCTCAGAGATAGGATATCCTTGCCGCACACTTCGCGACCGGCCTGTTGTGCCAGGGCGCTTAGCAGGATGGATCTTTCTCTGACCGAGCCCCGCGCCATGTTGGGCGCGACGATGACAAATTCATCGCCGCCCATCCTGGCCGCATAATCGTACTCGCGGCATACTTCCTGCATCATGTTGGCGAAGAGTTTGAGAACCTTGTCTCCTGCCAGGTGGCCAAAACGGTCATTGACCTGTTTGAATTCGTTTAGATCTAACACCATGACTGCGACGGTCGAGTGCTCCCGCTTGCAACGCGCAATCTCCTGCTCCAAATGCAAAGACAGAGCCCGCGCATTCGACATCCCTGTAAGGTAGTCGATGGTGGCCGAGTTCTCCGCTTGGCGATACTTCAAGGCATTCTCGATGAACAGCGCGACCTTGGAAGTAATGACCTGCAAGATGCGCAAATGGTCGGCGGTGAACGCATCCGCCTCGGTCTGATACAGCGCCAATACTCCTACCAGCCCGGTGACGCCTTCCAGGGGCACGGCCAGGGCGGAGCGGAGTTCCGTGTTCTTCTTCGGGTCGCTCACGAAGCCAGGCTCCACCGCGGGATTCCCATTGACGATGGGCGTCGAGTTTTGCGCGACCCAGCCACAGAGACCTTTCCCCACCGGGATTGAAAGCGATGAAAGGAGCCGGAAATTGTCTCCGCTGACGAACTCCGGGACCAGCATATCGCCCTTTTGGATGAAGGCCACAATCGAATCGTAAGGCACCAGCTTGCGAAGCCTGCTCGCAACCAGGGAGAGAGTCTCGTCCAGGCTTAATGAGTTGCCGAGATCCTGGCTCAGTTCGAAGAGCGTGTGTGCCTCTTGGCGGGCGGATGCGATCGAAGAAAGGAAGTCCGTTTGGGTGCCGCGCCGGCCGTTGAGTTCAAACCCGTTGCCCGGTTGCAAGCCCCGTTCTACTTTGTAGTTGAAGCTGAGTGAGTCTTTTCTCACTTCTTCCATCTCCCGGACCGCTGCGCTCTCCAGTTCTTGGTAACGGCGCGCCAGGATCTCAACCACCCTCGGGTCGTAGGAAAGGCCGGCCTCGCCGATCACCACCTTCATCGCCTCGTCCAGGGGCAGGGCCTTGCGATATTGGCGGTCCGAAGCCAGCGCATCCAGACAATCCACCGCCGCCAGAATGCGCGCGCCGATCGGAATATCTTCTCCTTTGAGCCCGTCCGGATAGCCTTTGCCATTCCATTTCTCGTGATGCGCCCTGACGATCGGCGCCACCGGATAGGGGAAGGCGACTCTTTCCAAAATATCCGCCCCCACCATCGGATGAATCTTCATCTTCTCGAACTCTTCCGGAGTCAGACGGCCGGGCTTGTTGATGATGTGATCGGGCACGGCCAGCTTGCCGATGTCGTGCAGCAGAGCCGCGGCCCGAAGAGCATCCATGTCTTGCTCTTCCAGCCCCAGTTCCTTGGCAATCGCGATGGCATACGTCCGAACCCGGTGCAGATGTCCATGGGTGGTGTGATCCTTGGCATCGATGGCCAGGGCTAGACCCTCGATCGTCCGCAGGTGAAGCGCGCAAACCTGTTCTACATGCCGCTTCTCCGTCACCACTTGCTCCTCTTCGATCTCGACCCGCTTCTTTTGTTCTTCCAGGCGGCCCAGGTAGAGTTGAAAGGACTTGTGAATCCCATACATGATGGGCAGGATCAGCAGCGAATTCTGCCACCCGACATAGTGATTGCAAACGCTGATCACACCCACCACGGCGGCGCCCGCCAGGTTGTAGGGAAGAGTCCAGAATTGTGTTTCCGACCAAAGTCTGCGCAGCGGGCGTTCCTCCACCAACGCGATCACGATGGAGAGGGGCACGCTGTTGGTTAGAAAGTAGGTAAAGCCAGCCACCAGCAGCAACAATGGCATGCTGTGTCTGAGCAGCCCCGCGGACAGGTGATAGGCGAAGTACGTCAGGAAGATGGCGTTGGAGGTCAAGCTGAAGATGTTGAAGAGCACCTTCGTCGCTTCCGGACGCCGTGTTGTTTTCCAAAGGCTCTGCACCAACGCCGCGGCGCAACCAATCACCAGCGTCTCCGCCAGGGAGAGTTCCACCACCCCCAGCAGGACAAAGAGGAAGTTCACCGACATGGTGGTTTCCATGCGTGGCAACCTCACCTTCATCGTGGAGGCCAGGAGCGCGACCAGAAGGTAGCACACAAACTTGAGCAGGTCCTCGGAGTGCCAGTGCAGGCAGGCCACCACAAGCACCGCGGCTCCAGCCGCTACGGTGATGGCGATGAATGCCTTTGCTCGAATTGGCATAGAATCGTTCATCTTGGCAAGTCCTGGTGCACGTAGCTGAATTGCATATCGGCAATCTGGCGCGATTGGATTACTGGCGCCCAGTGCGATGCGCCGGCCATCGGCTAATTTGGACCGGAAGCGACTTCGCTCCGGCGGTATTTGCCCGACTATAGCCGCAGTCGGGCAAATTCCGCCGGAGCCCAGGCACCCCGCAGGCCGCGCGTTTGATGGTGTGGTCCCCACCCCAAACGGCAGTTGGTATCGCGGGTGCCAAACTGAACGTCAATCGGGGTGTCCTTTCGTGTTTTCACCCCTTCGTGCCAAGATGGGCTGGTTTCTCTCCTGTTTTGCTCCCCAGCCGATTCCCGTTAGTTTCAATAGTCACCGTGGATGGCGTATTCCGGGTCGACTGTCGCAGTGCCCCAAAGCACGCTCGTGCCCCACAGCACGCTGTCGCTCTGCACCGCGCCGGTGCCCCAAAGCACGCTCTCGCCCTGCAGCGAGCTGGTGCCCCAAAGCACAGATTCTCCACCCACATCCGTACCCCAGAGAACCGAGGTTCCCCACAATACGGAGGTACCCCACAGAACAGAGTTGCCCCCCAGCACGGAGGAGCCGTTTGCCACCAGGACAACGTTTCCGCCGCTGTCTACCGCCGCGATCGGCGACATGGCGCTGCCCGCCGACGGGGGCGCCAAGTCGGTGTTCGCCAACGCCGCCTGGATGTCCAGATAGCCGGCACCAACCGTGAAGATGTCGGCCTGGTCGTAATACGTGACGCCGGTGGTTGGATCCGTGGCTGTGCTGTATTGAACCAGATTCTTGAACGCGGTCTTCATCAGCCGCGCCTTGACCTGATCGGGTGTCAGGCTAGGGCTCTTTTGCAGCATCAGCGCCGCAGCCCCGCTCACCACCGGTGCGGCCATGCTCGTCCCGCTCAGGATGAAGTAGGTGCTGGAAGCTGCGGCGCCGTTGTTCGTCTCGTACAGGGACTTCGGAATCTCATTGCCGGGGTATTTCTGGCTGAGAGTCTGCCCCTGGGAGTACAGGGAGATGATGCGGTTGCCCGGAGCCACCAGATCGGGCTTGATGACCTGATCGAAGAGTGTTGGACCCTTGGAACTGTAACTCGCCGGTACATCGTCGGTGCGATCCGCCGTGCCCATGGTATTCATCGCGCCCACGGTAATCACGTACGGGTCGTTGCCCGGAGCGGTGATGGTGCCGTAGCCGTTGGTGCCGGCGTTGTTGTCGCGCCCGTAATTGCCGGCCGCCACCACCACCACAATGCCTGCCTTCCAAGCCTGTTCCACCGCCTGGCACAGCGGGTCCTGCGTGTAGCTTTCCCACACCGGCCTTCCCAGGGAGAGATTGATAACCCGGATGTTGAATAAGCCGCGCCAAAAGATGGCCGCATCGATGGCCGCGATTACTTCGCTGTCGCTGCCCGCGCCATTCTGGTCGAGCACCCGAAGGTCGATCAGGTTTACGTTGTCGGCTATGCCTTTGAACGTATAGGTGTAGTTCGATCCGGTGGACTGGCTGCCGTCTCCGGCGATGATGCCGGCGACATGAGTGCCGTGCCCGTACTGGTCGGCGGAGCTGCCCAGAAACGCGCCGGTGAAGTCCTGGTTGTATGTGACCTTGAAAAAGTTCAAGTCGGAGTTGGAGGCGATTCCGCTGTCGATTACCGCCACCCCGACTCCGCTGCCGTCCAGGCCCTGGGCCCAGGCCGAGGGAGCGTTCACAGTGCCGGTGTGGTAGTCGAGAACGAAGTTTGATGAACCGGCGCCAGTGCTGTAGACCGGACGATCGGGCGAGATGAAGACGACGTCCGGGTCGGCGGCCAGATCGCCCAGGGCCGAAGCCGGGATGGTGTAAGCGCCACCTTTGAACTGGTTGTATTCCCGTTTGATTGTGCCTCCCCGGCTCAGTACCTTCTGGTGGTAAGCCGCGGTGGGTGCTTGGTTGTACTGCACGATGACGTCGACCTGGCTAGAGGCGTTCTTCCCCTCCAGATCCTTCGATATCTTGCTTGCGCCGGCAAAGCCCACGCTGGCGCTCAAGATCAGTACGCATGCCGCTAAGATTGTTCGTCCCCACATGGCGCTCTCCCATTGATTGCACTTCATGGCTGATTCTCTCTTCGAGTCATCACCCCATACGTGCGGGAATTGGCTGATTGGCCTGGTTGGGCTCTGCAGCACATTTCCCGCACGGATGGTTTCTTGACTGTGGAAGCGGTGAAAGACCGCTTATTTGGTGCCCCAGAGAACGCTGGAGGCGTCTACTTGAACTGAGCCCGCGCTCCACAGCATGGTGACCTCGCTTGCCAGAGCGTCGCTTCCCGTGGTGCCGTCAACCGGCAGCGGGCCAGTGCCCCAGAGGATGCCTTCAGCCGTTATCGGGCCGGTACCCCAGAGGATGCCTTCATTCGACAAGCTGCTGGTACCCCAGAGGATGCCGGTGCCCCAAAGGATGCCTTCGCCCGTGGTGCCGTCAACCGGCAACGGGCCAGTACCCCAAAGGATGCCTTCGCTCTGCACCGCTTCGGTACCCCAGAGGATGCCCGTGCCCCAGAGAATGCCCGTGCCCCACAGGATACCGTTGCTTCCAAGAACGGAGGAACCGTTCGGTAGCATGACGACGTCTCCGTTCACGCCTACAGCTGCGAAAGGCGACAGAGCGCTGCCCACCGTCGGGGGAGCCAGGGTGGTGTTGGCCAACGCGGCCTGAATGTCCAGGTAGCCTGCGCCAACCGTAAAGATGTCGGCCTGCTCGCTAAAAGTCTGACCCGTGGTCGGATCGGTGACCGTGCTGGATTGCACCAGTCCCTTAAAGGCAGTCAACATCAGAGTGGCTTTGACCTGATCGGGGGTCAGAGCCGGGTTTTGTTGCAGCATCAGGGCCGCCGCGCCGCTTACCATGGGCGTGGCCATGCTGGTCCCGCTCAGGATGAAGTAGGCCGGCGAAGTGGCGCTGCTGCCGTTGGTCTGGAACAGTGAATAGGGAATCTCGTTGCCGGGATTCTGCTGCGATAGCGTGCCTGAAGGATCGTTGACCGATACGATGAGATTGCCCGGAGCCACTAGATCGGGTTTTACCACCTCGTCGTAGACCGACGGGCCCTTGGAACTGTAGGTTGCGGGCAGATCGTCGGTGCGATCCGACGTCCCCTCGGTGTTCATTGCGCCCACGGTAATCACGTACGGGTCGTTGCCCGGAGCCGTGATGGTTCCGTAGCCGTTGGTACCGGCGTTGTTGTCGCGGCCGTAATTGCCTGCCGCCACCACTACCACAATGCCTGCCTGCCAAGCCTGTTCCACTGCCTGGCACAGCGGGTCCTGTTGGTAGCTTTCCCACACCGGCCGGCCCAGCGAAAGGTTAATGACGCGGATGTTATAGGTGCTCTGCAACTGGATGGCTTCTTGAATTGCCGCGATCACCTGGCTGTCGGAGCCGTCGCCATTCTGGTCGAGCACCCGAAGGTTCACAATGCTCGCGCCTTGGGCGACGCCCTGGAACGTATAGGTGTTGTTGGCTCCGGTGGAGCTGGAGCCGTTGCCGGCCACGATGCCCGCCACGTGCGTGCCGTGGCCAAACTGATCGGCGGCGTTGCCCGACCCGGTGAAGTCCTGGCTATAGACGACGTTGCTGGCCGTCAAGTCGTTGACATTGGAGATGCCGCTGTCGATCACAGCCACGCCGATGCCGGAGCCATTCAGGCCCTGCGCCCAGGCTGCCGGAGCGTTGATGGTTTCGTTGTGGTAGTCGAGAACCCATGTCGTGCCGGCGCTCCCGCCGTGCAGTGGACGATCGGGTGAGATGAAAACGACGTCGGGATCGTTGGCCAGATCGGCCAGCTTGGAAGCCGACATCCGGTAAGCCCCGCCCTTGAAGCGGCCTAGATCCCGTTTGATCGTGCCCCCTCTGCTGGTAATCTTCTTGTGGTGAAATGCGGTCGGCGCTTGCGTGAACTGCACAATCACATCGACCTGGCCGGAAGCTTGCTTCCCTTCCAGGTCGCGGGACATCTTGTGTGGGCCAGCAAATGCGATGCTGGCGCTGACGATCAATGCGCACATTGTTACGATGGCTCTTCCCCACATGGCGCTCTTGTTTGATTTGCGATTCATGGTTCGTTCTCCTTTTGCGCCATTCGGATTTGTTAGGAACTTCTCATGCTGGCGCTTCCACATGTTTTGGCTTTCGGAACAAAATCAAGTTTCCATAAGTTACAAAAGTTTGAGATTAAGAATCTGCATATTACGCGTATGCGGGTTTTTGAATCTTTAGTGTCGTTTAGTGTACGTTACCCACGCTTTTCGCCAGTTATGTTTTGAAATCACGCAGTTGCGGCGCCTAGGTCCCTTGCCTCTTCCCCAGAAAATGCTCTTCGGCGGCGACCCGGGTAACCACCCCCTGGGAACTCGGTCAATCGCTCTTGTTCCGCCGGCGCCGGCTTCGGCAGCGAGGCCTTGTCTGGTGCTTCTGGAGACCGACAATTTGGCTATGGCAAACTTGTCTTGGGGCGCGGAACTTTTTCCAGGTGACCGTGTTCTCACCCATGACGGCTTCCGCCCAGCCTCGTCTAACCGGTTGAGCGGGAAGCAGGATCTTCGAGCGCCTTGCCAGCCGTCCGGCAGGCCTGGCAGAGTCGCCTCAGGCAGAGGAGAAATACAACCATGAATCGGACCTTGCTCAAGAAAATCGCTTATCGGTCCCTGGCGTGGGCTGGGATGATCGTGTTTTGCGGCGCGATGGCCCTCGCCCAGGAGAATGCGAGCGCTGCTTCCACCGCCCCGCCTTACGGGCCTGGGGTGCGCAGCGACGGGCAGATCGAGATGGACGTGGTGCACGCCCTCGATGCTTCCAAGGCGCTCAAGACCGACCTCATCACCGCCGCCACCATCCAGGGCGAGGTCACGCTGTCGGGGACGGTGTCGAGCGAGGCCTCGAGCGAGCTCGCGGAGTCGATTGCCGGCCATGTGCCGGGTGTGCAAAAGGTCCATAACAACCTCAAGGTAGGCAACCCTCAGGCTGCCGAGGACGCGGCCAATGGCGGCGATCGGCAGATGGCCGACAACCAGCCGGAGGGCTCCACGCCGCCTCTCCCTCCTCCACCGGCGCCCTCGGATGGGCCGATGCCGGTACCCGCCCCCAATCCGGATCAGAGCCAGGCCCAGGGTCAGGCGCCTGTTCCGCCGCCCGCGCCAGCCCGGCCCCGGTACTATCAGCCGGTGCAGCCTCCCGTGCCGGCTTATGAAGCTCCCAAAGGTCCGGTGACCATTCCCCAGGGAACCCTTCTGCAGGTGCGCACCAGCGAGTCGGTCAACAGCAAGAGAGCCAAGGACGGCGAACCGGTTCAGTTCACCGTAATTCAGGACATCGCTTATGGCGGCGTGCTGGCGATTCCGCGCGGCGCGACCGTGCATGGCGTGGTCACGGAGGCCAAGAAGGCCGGCGCCCTGGGCGGAAGCCCGGAACTGGCTCTCAAGCTCACCTCGCTGGATCTTGGCGGGCAAAGCTACGCTCTCGATACCGACCAGTTCAAGGTCAAGGGACCGAATAAGGCAGGTCAGACCGTTGGCAACGCCGTGGGCGGCGGAATTATCGGAACCATCATCGGCTGCGCCGCGGGCCGCGGCTTTGGATGCGCGGTTGGCGCGGGGGCTGGCGTAGCAGCCGGCACGGCGGCTTCGGCTGCTTCTCCTGGACCGGGCATCTGGATTCCCGCCGAGGCTCGGGTGGACTTCCACCTGATGACTCCGCTTACGGTCACTCCGGTCAGCGCGCAGGAGGCAGCCCGTCTCGCCCAAGGACTCTATCCTGGCGGGCCGACCCTTTACCGCCGCGGGTACTACCCCTACGGCTCGCCGTATATGGCCCCATACGGCTACGCCTATCCTTATCCTCCGGTCTATTACCGCCCCTACTACGTGGTCGGCGGGTACTACTACTGGCGCTAAGAGCCTGGTAATTCGTTGGAAGACAGCGGGCATCCACAAGGTGGGGATGCCCGCTGTGTTTTCGCAGACCGCGCACCTCCTTAAAGGACGCGCCTTGCACTCAGGCTTAGCCGCCTGTGCCGGGTTCTCCGTCGTCGATAGAGCGGTTCCACAATTCGCGTGCCCTTGTAAGCACATTGATCGGTGGCTTTTTCTGAAGGAAAAAGCCACACGGCGCTCCTGCTGTGGCAGTATGCCAATTGTGGAACCGCTATAATGGCAGAGAATCGCGTCGAGCGAGAATTGCGCATTCCAGGCCGGAATCCTGCCCCAGCGAGCTGGGCCCGCGCGGGTTCGCACTCAAACCTGGGGCCTCTTAACCTGCCCGCGCGTAGAGAGTTGAAGGCTAAAGTCCATCCATGATCCGTTTCCTGCAAAAAGACAGCCGCGTAGTCAAGGCATTTTTCGTCGTCGTCATCGCTGCCGCCTCGGTGGGCATGGTGGTGTACCTGATCCCCGGCCTTACCGGTGGGACGGCTTCGGCCGCCGATACCTATGCCGTCGTTTATCCCCACTGGTACAGCCGCTTGTTTGCTTCCGGCGAGACGGTGAGTCAGCTGCGGGTGGAAAAGCTGGCGCGCTCGCAGTTGCAGCAGCGGAACCCGCAATACGCCAGCAATCCCATGGCCGTGGCCTTCTTTGTTCAACAGATGGGCCAGCAGCTTGTCCAACAAGAGGTTCTGCTGATCGAGGCGGAGAAGCTGGGGATCCGAGCCAACGACGACGATGTGCGCCAGTTCTTGCGTACCGGCCCGCCCGGCCAGGTCATCTTTCCCAACGGCCAGTACATCGGCGACGAACAATACGCAGCCCTCATCGCCAACCGCTTCAATCTCTCGGTAGCAGAGTTTGAGGACAACGTCAAGCGCGATATCGTGCTTCGGCGGCTGCGGGCGCTAATCACCGCCGCGGTCACCGTAGGCGACCAGGAAGTGCGCGATGCGTATCGTAAGGCGAACATCAAGATCAAGTTCGACTATGCGGTCATCTCCGCGGAGGACCTGCGCAAGACCATCAGTCCCACGGACAGCGACCTGGAGAGCTTCTTCAAGCAGAACGCCGCGCGTTACGCCTCGGCGGTGCCGGAAGAGCGCAGGATCACCTATTTTGCTTTCACGCCCAACGAGTTGCCAGGCGGCGTCCCGCAGCCCACTCAGCAGGAGATTCAGCAGTACTTCGCAGCCCATGAGTCGGAGTACTCGGTTCCCGAGCAGGCCCGCTCGCGCCATATCCTCATCAAGGTGGATCGGGGCGCGGACGCCAAGACCGATGCCGCCGCCAAGGCCAAGGCCGAAGGAATCCTCAAGCAGATTCAGGGCGGCGCAAACTTTGCCGATCTGGCCAAGAAGTACTCCGACGACGCAAGCAAGGAGGAGGGAGGCGAACTGGGCTTCTATAAGCGTGGCGCCACGGTGCCGGAGTTTGAGGCTGCTCTCTTCTCTCAGAAGATCGGCGAAACCAAAATCGTAAAATCGCAGTACGGCTATCACATCCTGCAGGTGGAAGAGCGTCAGGCTGCCCACTCCCAGCAACTCAACGAGGTCCTGCCCACCATCCAGGCCACGTTGGCCCGTCAGAGGGCGGCGCAGGCCGAAGAGAACTACGCGCACAATCTGGCCTCCGAGGCGATGAAAAACGGGCTGGAAAAGACTGCGGCGGCGCACCATCTGGAAGTGGTGACCACGCCGCCGGTTGCCCGCCAGGGCGTGATCTCCGCGCTGCCCGACGGGTCGCAGATGCTGGCCAAGGCCTTCGAATCCAAGCAGGGCGACCCACCCCAGGACGCGCCGACCGGCGAGGGCTACGCGATCTTCCAGGTCACTGGCATAGCGCCCGCCCACGCTCCGACCTTTGCCGACTGGAAGAGCCACGTGGCCGATGATTATCGCGAGGAACAGCTTCCCGGCTTGCTCAGCCAGAAGACCGCGGAACTGGCCGCCAAGGCCAGAGCTTCGAACGATCTGGCCAAGGCCGCCAAGGAGATGGGCGCGACCGTCAAGACCAGCGACCTGGTCGGCCCTAGCGGACAGGTGCCCGATCTGGGCCAGGTGAGTCAGGTGGCGCCTCAGCTCTTCGACCTGAAGCCGGGGGACCTGAGCGGGCCCATCAATGCGGGAAGAACCGGCGTGGTGGCCAAGCTGGTGGACAAGCAGGAGCCCACCGCCGCCGAGATTGCGACCAGCTTCGACCAGACCCGCGACCAGATGCGGGACCAGCGGCAGGACGAAGCCTTTGGCGTCTTCATGAGCAAGGTCATGGATGACTACAAGAAGAACAAGCGCATCCAGATGAACCCCAAGGCGCAGACCCCGCCGGTACCGGGCGCGTGAGGCGGGCGGCTCGAAGTTCGAACAAGAGCAAATGGTCCGCATTCGGCAACGGATGCGGGCTTTTTTGCGTCCCCAGGCCAGGCCCGGCGGGATGGCGCCAACATGGTAGGTCAGTATCAATGCCACCGGAATCGAAGGCCGCGGACAAGGGCCAGCTTTGCAGGGCAGCGGAACGTTCGAGCGCGCCGGCTGGGACCATGGCTACCTCTACCGGCTACTGGAGCTATCTTGAAATGCGATTGCCCTGGGTGTGACCGCCATTACACGGTCCGCCGCACGGGAGTTTGCTAGAATCCGTACGGTAGATCAAACCATCCAGCGCTGGACGGAGAGGGGATTGCAGCACGTGCAGGGGCTTCTGGAAACGATTCAAAGCACCGCCGGAGAAGCTCTTGCCGTGGATCGCCGTCCCAAGCTGCCAAATCTGAATGACCGGCTGCAGCACCGCATTGCGAGGACCAATATGACTGAGATTGTTGCTATTCGTGCGCGCGAGGTTCTGGATTCGCGCGGGAATCCTACCGTGGAAGCGGACGTAATCCTGGAGAGCGGCGCACTGGGCCGCGCCATTGTGCCTTCGGGCGCCTCCACCGGCGAGCATGAGGCGGTGGAACTGCGCGACGGCGATAAGAGCCACTACGGCGGCAAGGGCGTGTTGCAGGCCGTGGAAAACGTGGAAACCGTGATTGCGCCCGAGTTGGAGGGCCTGGACGCGGCCAACCAAAGACTTATTGACCAGACCATGATCGCCCTGGACGGCACGCCCAACAAGGGCAAGCTGGGCGCCAATGCCATTCTTGCCGTCTCCATGGCCGCCGCGCGCGCCGTGGCCCAAACGCTGGAGATTCCGCTCTACCGCTATCTGGGCGGCGTGAATGCCAGCGTGCTGCCCACGCCGATGCTGAACGTGCTCAACGGCGGAGCCCATGCGGACAACAACGTGGACTTCCAGGAGTTCATGATCATGCCGGTGGGGGCGGAGCGTTTTGCCGATGCGCTGCGCTGGGCCGCGGAGACCTTCCATACGCTCAAGGGCGTGCTCAAGAAGAAGGGCTACAACACGTCGGTGGGCGACGAGGGCGGATTCGCTCCCTCGCTCAAGTCCAACACCGAGGCCATCGAGGTGATTCTCGAAGCCATCGAGGCGGCCGGCTACAAGCCCGGCGAGCAGATTGCGATTGCTTTGGATCCGGCGTCGAGCGAGTTCTACGACAAGGAAAAGAACAGATACGTCTTCAAGAAGAGCGACAAGCGCGAGCTGACCAGCGAGGAGATGGTCAGCTTCTACGACAACTGGACCCGACAGTATCCCATCGTCTCGCTCGAGGATGGCCTGGCAGAGGACGACTGGGCTGGCTGGAGAATTTTGACCGACAAGCTGGGCAGCCGGATTCAACTGGTCGGCGACGACATCTTCGTGACCAGCATCAAGCGGTTGCAGCGCGGCATTGAAGAGGGCGTGGCCAATTCGATTCTGATCAAGCTCAACCAGATCGGGACCATCACCGAAACCCTTGAGGCCATCGACCTGGGCCGCCGCTACGGGTATACCTCGGTGATTTCGCACCGCTCTGGAGAGAGCGAAGACACCTTCATTGCCGACCTGGCCGTGGCGACCGGCGTGGGCCAGATCAAGACCGGCTCGGTCAGCCGCACCGACCGCATCTGCAAATACAACCAGTTGCTCCGCATCGAAGAGGAACTGGGTTCGGGCGCGGTGTTTCTCGGGCTGGAAGGGTTGAACTACAACGACTAACCACCTGCGGTGGGGCAGACGGCTTTGCCGCAAATGAAGGGAGGGAGCTTCGGCTTCCTCTCTTCAACGTCTGATGACGTTATTCAAAACGATTCAATCGGGATTTGGATTTCAGTAGGTCTGACTCACCACAAGGCCGTCATGTGAGCAACTCAATACAAATAGGGCGTCTGTTCTTCCCTCCCGTCGCGGCATTGGCTGCGATAGGCGTCTTCTCAGCCGCGCAACAGCCCCCTAGAAATGCACAGCAACAGGCGAGCGTCGTCCAGGGGACATTGACAGCGCCCGGCAGCGAGCCGTTTCACTTGAAGGCGACCGTCACTGAGGGACGTGATCCGTCTCCCATGGCCCAGGTGGAGATGTACTGGGTTGCCTCGGACAAATGGCGTCGCACGATTGAGTCGCGTGGGTTTTCACAGACCCTCATCGTCAACGGTAATAAGGTCTTTGAGCAGGACTCAGACAGCTACTTTCCGTTGGGACTCGAAACGCTTGTCACCGCCATGGTTGACCCCAAGCCCCTTCTTGATGCGTACAGGCCTGGCGACACGCTGCTGACCAAGGCGAATGGAGCTTCAGATGAATCCGGCTTGATTTGTTATGACCCAGGGCACAAGCTGTGCGCCCGGAGCTTCATTGGGCTTATGGAAACCGTGGGAGCGGCTGGTCACTCCGTGGAGTTTTCGAGCTATCAGGACTTTGACGGAAAGAGAATCGCCCGCCGCCTGGTTTATATGGTCTCTGTGGGAGATTTTCTGACGGCGCAGATCACCGACCTCGAAGAGCCCAGGCACCCAAAGAAGAGTCTATTTGCAATTAGGAGACCGACTCCGCGGGAAAAGCAGATTCGCAGCGTGACGCTTGAGGAAGCGGAGCTACGCAGCCTCGCCGTGGAAAAGCCTGAGATTATCTGGCCACAGGTGCTTGATGGCGCCATCACGGGCAAAGCGAGCTTTTATCTCGCGATTGACCGGCAGGGCAAGCTGCGCGAGGTTCTGCCTTTGAAAACCGATAATGAGCGCTCCAACGATTCCGCGATTCGCCAGATTCTGAGGTGGAAGTTCAAGGCGGCCGTTAGGGACGGGCATCCGGTGCAAGCTGAAGGCATTTTGACTTTCGATTTGAACACACGCGCCTGGGGACCTGCGGATACGCTTTCGGACGCGGAGGCACGAAAGCTTGCAACGAATACTGTAGAACCAGCCATTCCAGCGGGGATGGCGCCCCCAGGATCGGTTTATAAGCTTTGGATTGCGGTTGATTCGGACGGCGTGGTGATCGAGAAAATCAAATCAGAAGGGCCGCCTCAGCTCTTCGGGCCTATTGATCGGGCCTTACAGCAGTGGCATTTCAGCCCGATCCTTGAAAGCGGTCAGCCCCGGCCCTACCGGGCGCTGCTTGAATTCCATATTCAATGAGATACTCTTCCTCAGCACCGATTTCGAGTATGTTGGAATGGCCCAGTTGGCTCGTAACAGAGAAAGGAAAAACAACCGCAGGTCCTTCGACTCCGCTCCGCTCAGGATGACAACTTTGAGGTGGTTTGATCTTCTTGAAACCCTTGCGGTCATTTGATCCTTTGAGATGAGTCCGGATCAAGAATGGTTGAGACCGACGTAAAATCAGGCTCACAAAGAGCGTTCGGTCTACTTGTGACGGAGACCACTCGCGTCGAGCCCCTTGCGGTTTATCCTAAGTATAGAACTTCGTTCGAACCCGAGGTGTCCTCTTCGTGCCAACTTCCAAGCGTCCTCTTGTACTAACCATCCTCGACGGATGGGGTTACCGCGCCGAAACCGCCAACAACGCCATTGCCCTGGCCCGCAAACCCGCGTACGACAAGCTGCTGCGCGAGTATCCCAACACGCTGATCCGGGCCTCGGAGCATTTTGTCGGCCTGCCGGACGGGCAGATGGGCAACAGCGAGGTGGGGCACCTGAACATCGGCGCGGGGCGCATCGTGCAGATGGACATCACGCGCATCGATCTGCTGATAGCGAACAACGAGTTTCACAAGGACCCGGCAATTGTGAAGGCCATGCAGCGAGCGCAAACGGGCGGACGGCAACTGCATCTCTTCGGGCTCGTGTCCGACGGGGGGGTGCATTCGCACCAGGAGCACCTCTACGCACTGCTGCGGACGGCGCGCGAATATGGGCTGAGCCGGGTTTTTGTGCATGCTTTTATGGACGGGCGCGACACCGGGCCGACCTCCGGCGCGGGGTACATCGAGAAGCTGGAACAGAAGATGCGCGAGTACGGCGTGGGCAAGGTGGCCAGCATCAACGGCCGCTACTACGCCATGGACCGCGACAAACGCTGGGAGCGCGAGCGCAAGGCCTTTGACGCGATGGTGAACGGCAAGGCCGAGGGCGGCGCGTACCCCATCGCCGTTGCGCGCATCAAGGAGAACTACAACAACAGTGTCACAGACGAGTTTCTGATTCCCTTTGTCGTGGTGGACGGCGCGGGCAAGCCGGTGGGACAAATTCGCGACGAGGACGTGTGCGTCAATTTCAACTTCCGCGCCGACCGCGCCCGCCAGATCACGCGCGTGCTGACCCGCGAGAGCGGACTGAACCAGCAGGGCGGGCGCAACCTGGAGGGCTGGGAGGCGCTGGATGCAACGATTCCGCGCGCGGAAATCCCGAAGGGCCTGTACTACCTGTGCATGACCCGGTACGACAAGCTCTACGAGCTGCCGCTGGTGATTCCGCCGGAGTCGATGGACAACATTCTGGCCAATGTGCTGGCCGCGCACCACCTGCGTAACCTGCGCGTGGCGGAGACGGAGAAGTTCGCGCACGTAACCTACTTCTTCAATGGCGGCATCGAGACACCGTTCCCCGGCGAGGAACGCATTCTGATTCCCTCGCTGAAGGTTGCCACCTACGATCTGGCGCCGGAGATGCGGGCCGAGGGGATCGGCGACACGATTGTGAAGGCCGTCAACGACACGGCGTTCGATCTGATTGTGTCCAACTTCGCCAACGCGGACATGGTGGGCCACTCCGGCAGGCTCGAACCTACCATCAGGGCCTGCGAGGCCATCGACGCGCAACTGGGCCGCATCTACCAGGCGATCAAGGAGCGGAACGGCAGTTGGCTGATCACCGCCGACCACGGCAACGCGGAGATGATGGTGGACCCGGTGACCGGCGGCCCGCACACCGCGCACACCACCAACCCGGTGCCGTTTATCTACGTGGCCGAGGACGCGCCCCACTACCGCCTGCGCACCGACGGTTCCCTGCGCGATGTTTCACCGACTCTGCTGGCGATTCTGAAGCTGGAGGAGCCGAAGCAGATGACGGGCGGGGACCTGCGAGTTCCGATCAAAGGATAGGACAGAGGAAGCCTGCTCCTGAGTTACTTGATCGGTGGCGGCTGGTGTCCAATTGCATTGACGGCGTTGGTTTCTTCGAAGAGGAGGATGTGGGTGGCGTCCGGGGTCGCATTGGGCGCGAAGCCCAGGGATTCGTAGAGGCGGGCGGCGTCTGGGTTTTCCGCGCGAAGGCGCACGCGGGTGAAGTTTCTGCGGGCTTCGGCGAGGAGCGCGGCCACCAGCGCTCGGCCGATTCCCTTCCCGCGCCATGCCGGTCTTACGTAGACGCGGCGGATGCGGCCTATCTCCGCACAACCGGCAAATGGATCGCGGTTGAGGCCGCCCACTGCAACCAGCAGGCCTTGATCCAGGTGGCCCAGTAGAATCTCGCCGGGAGCGTTGAAGCGGTTCTTCGCGCTGGCCCACTCATTGACCAGCCGGTCGATGAAGTTGTAGCCTTCGGCGCGGGCCTCGGCCTGGAGTTGTTCGATGCCGGGGATGGGGAGATCGATCTTCCGGATGGCGATTCCCGCGGATGGCCATTTTGTTTTCGGTTCAAGGCAAGTTTTATGCGATAGCGTTTGCAGTTCCTCAGGGGCTAAAGCCCACAGTCATTTTGCGGCACTTGCGGCACGCGACCTGGAGGGTGCCCCGGTCGTGCCCTGTTACAAAGCAACCTGTTGGAACACGTTCGATGTTGCGCGCGTCGTTCTGTCTCTCCGCAAGCGCAGGGACCTCCCGCGCGGGGAATTCGCGAGGTTGATTGCGCCGAGTCCCTTAGCGCGAGCGCAGGGAGCGGATTCTCGCCGGGAGGCGCTCCTCGATGAGCTTGGCGCGCTCGGCGGCGATGCCGCCCAGATATGAGGGCGCCGGCGTGGCCATGAGCACCAGCGCAAACGCAATCACCGAGAAGCAGACTCCCGCAAAGGCCGCCGACAACAGCATGTTGTACATGTCGAAGATGTCGAGGCCGAGGATGTTGAAGGCCACATGCTCCAGCGGCTTGATGTGTTTGACGACTGCCAGCGCGAAGAGGGAGAAAAATACCGACAACGCGGTGAGAACGAAAAGGGTGACATCCAGGCTGCGGTGAAACTTCTGCCGGGCGCGGCAATGAGCGCATTCGACAAAATGACTCTCGTAGTCCTTACGCATCTCGGGGTAGATTCCCGAGATGTCATAGCGCCAGCTTGCCAGGATGGCGCCAACAACTCGGTCAGTGCATTGGCTATTTGCCATAATCGTTAGACTCACTTTGCAAAGGATGTATTCGACCGCTACTATGTTGCGCGGTTCACGTGGCAACGGGAGGGTTCAAACCATTATTTGCTCAACCGTCAAGACCGGATTCTTTAGCATTCCGGTCTGCCCTGCTTCGCCCACGGCAAAATGCCATGGCTTCTCCCTTGCCAACCTACCTGGTACAGAGTGATGCCCGTGTCTCACCATTGTAATCGAGTTGACTCAAAAATAAACAGAAGAAAGTGGCTCATTTTGAACAGCCAGGAGCAGCCGGTTGGCCAAAAGGCTCGCCCGGCCGCGAAGCGCGTGCTCAGCAGTGACCCTGGCCAAATCTGGAAGATTATTGTTTTCAGACAGATGCGCCAGAATCACGTAAGCCGCCTGGCCGTCGTAGCCGTTCTCCAAGAACTGGGCCGCGGCGTCATTTGAGAGGTGGCCAACGCGCGAAAGCACCCTCTGTTTAATCGACCAGGGGTAGGGGCCGTCGCGCAGCATCTCCAAATCGTGGTTGGATTCGAGCAGCAGCAGGTCCAGGCCCTGGAGCTGCGCCTTGACGTTAGGGGGGATGTAGCCGAGGTCGGTGGCTAGCCCCAAGCGCACTCCTTCGGCCTGAAAAACAAAGCCCACTGGGTCGGCGGCGTCATGGGGGATGGTAAAGGGGCTGACGGCGATGTCGCCAATCTCGAAGGGCTGGCCAGCCTGGAAATACTCGACCGATGGGAGCCAGGTGCGGTCCTTCTGGGATGTCGATGCCTCGGGCGCGGGTTCCGACCCGGTGGCGGCGGCGGCCGAGGACGGGGCGGGCGGGCTGGACTCGGCCTCTAATTCAGGGTCGGCGTCATCCGGATCGCAGGCGATGGCGGCGTCGGGTTCGGCCTGGCGCTCGGCGGCCTGTTTGCGGCACTGCTCCAGCCACTGTGCATAAGTCATCTGGCGGCGGGGCGTCAGCCAGCGCATCCAGGCGCGATGGGTGCCTTCAGTGAAGTAGACGGGAATGTTAAGCTTGCGCGCGGCAACGGCGAGGCCGTTGATGTGGTCGGAATGCTCGTGGGTGATAAGGATCGCGTCCAGGGTCTCCGGCTCCTCACCAGCCAGCTTCATGCGCCGAAAGAGCTCGCGGCAGCTCAGCCCGGCATCGACCAGGATGCGGGTGCGGCCGCCGGAGACAACGGTCGAGTTGCCCTTGGAGCCGGAAGCGAGCACAGTGAAGCGGACCATGGTTTGAGGATAGCGCGGGGGGCTGTGGAGCGCGCTAGCGGGTTTACCGTCTCGGAACCGCGAGAATTGCCGCGCCGGGGCGTTTCTGCCGTATTCTTGCAGGAAGGCCGGAGTTGCGCGTCAGAGCTTCGTGCTTCCCTCGCTTCCTCGCTGACAGCGTTCGGAGGTCCAACCCATGAAGGACAACCGATTTCGAGCCGCTCTGGCCTTCGGAGGCACATTAGCTGCAGCCATCGTGTTTATCCTCTGCGGCCCGCACGCAGGCACGGTACTTGCTGCGGATAAAGCCGGAGCGGGGGCGGTGATCGGTTGGGACAGCCAGGCGGCGGAGCGGTATCTGGATGAGCGGGAGGTGTGGTGGCAGCGGTGGGACCGGACACAGAAGGATCATGGGACTTATTGCATCTCCTGCCACACGCAGATGCCGTATGGGCTGGCGCGGCCGATGTTGCTGCGCCAGGAGTTGCACGAGCCCGAGGCGGCGGGAGAGCGGGCGATGCTTGAGAGCATCGAAAAGCGCGTGCGGATGTGGGATGAGGTTGAGCCGTTCTACCCAGACGCGAAGTATGGGAAGGGCAAGGGGATCGAGTCGCGCAACGTGGAAGCGGTGCTGAATGCGGTGATTCTTTCAAGCTACGACGCGGGTTGGGGTGAGATGAGCGAGACGACGCACAAGGCCTTCGACAATGCGTGGGCGCTGCAGTCGAAGGACGGCCCGGCAGCAGGGGCCTGGGTGTGGCAGAACTTTCACTTGACGCCCTGGGAGTCGCCGGAGAGCGAGTATCACGGCGCGGCGTTGATGGCGCTTGCGGTGGGCAAGGCGCCGGAACGCTACGCCCAGGATGCGCGGATTGCGGCGAACCTGGATGCGCTGCGAGGCTACCTGCGGAGCCATTACGACAAGCAGCCGCTGCTGAATAAAGTAATGGCGCTGTGGGCTTCAGGGTGGATCAAGGATGCGCTGACGGAGGCGCAGAAAGACGTGCTGACGGGGCAACTATACCAGTTGCAGCGGGCTGACGGCGGATGGAGTTTGACCGACCTAGGCACTTGGGCGCGCGTGGACAGGACGCCGCTGGAGACGCGGACGGACGGCTATGCGACCGCGCTCGTGGCGCTGGTGCTCGAAGAGGCCGTAGACCGGGCTCCGCACACCGACGCCCGCGCCGAGGAACACATCCGGCGGGGGATTGCGTGGCTGGAAGCAAACCAGGACAAGAACACGGGAGCGTGGCCGGCATGGTCGCTGAACAAGAAGCGCGATCCGGCTTCGAATGCCGGGCCGTTCATGAGCGATGCGGCGACGGGGTTCGCGGTGCTGGCGCTGGAGGGCTGGCCCACGCATGTCGAGTACAAGAATCCGAAGTATGGATTCTGCTTCACGCTGCCGGGAAGCTGGAGGGGCTACTCGATCCTCAACAACCAATGGGGAGGAAGCCCGGCCGGCATGGTTGGGGGCAGGCCCATCAGCGGGCCGTCGCTGTCCATCCGCCATCCAGCGTGGACGGAGGACGAGCCGCATGCGGATATTCCCATCATGGTGTTCACTGTAGCGCAGTGGGAGTTGGCCGAGAAGAAACACTACATCTTGAGCGCGGCTGGGGTTGGACCCAGTGAAATTGGGCGCAACGCGCACTACGTGTTTGCTCTGCCCGCGCGCTACTTCGACATCGCGGCGCCTGGCTTGGAGGAAGTGGAAGACCTGATCGGCAACAAGGCGCTGAATGCCACGTGCTCCGGCAGCGGGAAGGCCGAGAGAGCCAGCGTGGCGCATTGAGCGGGTCGAAAGAGGCAGTGACCACGGCGGAGGCCGCGTTCAAGCGCGGGGCACCTCGCTCATCAGGCCGAGTACATTGCCGTCGGGGTCTTTGAGGAAAGCGAGCCACAGATCGTGCTCGGGCATCTTGGCGACGAAATGCGGCCCTTGAACAAAGGGAACGCCGTGACCGCTCAGAAAGGCGTGGGTTTGACGGATGTCCTGAACCTTGAAGTACAGGATCGTTCCGGCGGGTGTAACCGGCTGCTCGGGCAGTCCGATGGCAAAGCGAATTGCACCGCATTGAAAGAAGGCCATGGTTCCCGCGTCGAAGAGATGCTTCATGCCAAGCAGGTTTTGATAGAAGTCTTTGCCGCGCGCCAGATCGTTGACCGTGACGGCAATCTGGGCGATGGTATCGAGATGGACGGCGGTTTCGGCAGACATGGATAACCTCCTTTGTGCAGGGTAACGCTCAGGTCAGACTGGCCGGAATGTTGATCGAAACCAGGGTGCCGCGGCCGGGATTGCTGACCACCTCGAAGCGCGCCTGATTGCCGTAGAGAACCTCCAGCCGCTCCTGCACATTTTTCATGCCGATGCCGGCGCCGGTGC
>Ga0326727_10008082_pt1 | contig 27038 bp, 28 predicted proteins | sample MB2enrmetagenome_FD_207643 | JGI IMG/M metagenome (GOLD analysis project Ga0326727, IMG submission 207643) | Lab enriched peat soil microbial communities from McLean, Ithaca, NY, United States - MB29MY | ecosystem: Environmental > Terrestrial > Soil > Wetlands > Peat | place: USA: New York...
TGCCATGAATAATGATCACGACGGCAGCGGACCGGAACTGCTAACCCGCAACCTCGATATCGTCCACTTGGATCCGTATCCTATTACCGGGAAGGGCTACGGTGCGGATATCCCGCGCGACATGAGTTACTACGCCGGGCTCGCGCGGCGATATCACCGGCCGCTTATCCCCTGGATGGAGGGACGTGGTTACGGCGGGCCGAACGGCGTTCAGCATGTCACGCCGGCGGAGGTGGACCGGATGGCGGACGAACAATACCGGCAAGGAGTCGACGCCGTGATCTGGCTGGGCTACGGGCCGTTGTGGACGTTTCCGCGGGCCCGCCCGGACAGTTGGGCCAGAGCCGCGGCATTTCACCGCCGGCTGGCCCAGACTCCCCCGCCTAAGCCCCACGCCAGGCTCGCGGTGTTGCGCTCTTACCGCGAATGGGCGGTCGAGGCCAGCACTGCCAGCGGAATCCGCAATCCGGCCGATTGGATGCTCCAGCAGTTTCTCGAGGTCTGGGCCGTTAAGCACGGCCAACCTTACGATGTCTTCGAGTTACGGCCGGAACTCTCCCGTGATGACCGTGCCGCGCTGCTGGGCGAATTGAAGGAGTATCCATATATCGTGGCGACTGTCCCCTGGTCAAATGCTTGGGTGATCGGGGCAGACACGGACGGCCAGACCGTTGACCCAGGTACTGATGCCGAGGTGCAGGCTCAATTCGAGAGAGAACTCCGGAGCCATGGATGGTTGAAATAAAGATCTCACCTGTCCGCGGTCGGATAGATTCCAAAGATTAGCGGTTTTCTTCGGCAGAATGAGCGGGAGAAAGGGTACCTGGAACGTGTGAAAAAATTGGCTTTAACAATCTTGGCACTCTGTATGTTCAATAACATACAATGCTGTGCGGCTTTTCATTTCGCGTTTCCGCGAATAATCATTTCAATACTGCACGTATTTGGAAAGAACCGCGGAGGACCGCAAACCACGCGTGCCTCCGCGCTACTGCCCCCTCCGGTCTACCCACTTAGAGGCGACGAAACACGTAAAGCGCGGGTGGGGACACCCGCGCTACAACTGCCTTCTGCCTGCTGCACACTCCACCAAGCACAAATGAGCCGCGTGTGGTATTCTCCCTCGCTGTTTATTTTTGCCCAAGGTGCCGCCGGCGGGAGGATACCCTCCTTCGCCACGCGCTTCGCACGAAGGGGAATGCGTCTGGCCCGCGGTACCTCGGCCATCTCCATTCGAGAAGGAGTGAAAGGCTGCCATGAAATTGCATCACGTCATCGAAGCTCAACAGTTCAATTCATCCTCCCTTCTTCATCTCTTTGATGCCGCCAAATATATGGAACAAGTCGTGGCCCATGGAGGCACGATGGAGTTTCAGAAGCGCATTATGGCGGCGCTCTTCTACGAACCCTCCACGCGCACCCGCTTCTCTTTTGAAACCGCCATGCACCGGCTGGGGGGGCGTGTGATCTCCACGGAAAACGCCGCCGAGTTTTCTTCTGTGGCCAAGGGTGAAACCCTGGAAGACACCGTGCAGATTCTCAATGGCTACGCGGACGTGATTGTAATCCGCCATTACGAGGTGGGGGCCGCCAAGCGCGCTGCCGCCGTCTCCCAAGCCCCCATCATTAATGCCGGAGACGGCGCGGGCCAGCATCCCACCCAGGCCCTCCTTGACCTTTACACGATCCGCAAGGAAATTGGAGGGGTCGACGGCCTGAAAATTGCCATGGTGGGAGACCTGGCGCAAGGCCGCACGGTGCGCTCGCTCACCTACCTGCTCAGCAAATACCGGGACATCAAAATCTACTTTGTCGCGCCCACGCTGCTGAAGATGAAAGAGGACATCCTCGAACACCTGCGCGAACACCATATCTGGTACGCGGAAGAGACCGACCTGGACAAAGTTTTGCCGGAAGTCGACGTGGTCTACCAGACGCGCATCCAGAAAGAACGCTTCGGCGACCGCATCTCCGATTACGAGAAATGCCGCGGCGTCTACGTGATCAACCGCCATACGCTGGGATTGATGAAGGCGAAATCCATCATCATGCATCCTCTGCCCAGGCTGGATGAAATTAGCATGGAAGTGGACAGCGACCCCCGCGCCGCCTACTTCCGCCAGGCCCAGAACGGCTTGTACGTGCGCATGGCGCTGCTCTCCATGGTCTTTGCGTAAGAGTGCTTGCCGTTCATCCTGCCGCCGCCATGGCCTCACCTCGCCGTGACGTGACAAGGACGGTACCTCTGTACTAGTACCCCAGTTACATTGAATACACCCTGGATTTCGTTCAGAATGCCTGCGTAGGTAATGATGTCAAATCGAAGCAAAAGAACGCGAGGGATTGATCATATGGTTATCGGCACAAGATTGCGCTCTCTCCGCGAAGAGAAAGGCATGTCGCAGGGAGACATCGAGAAGAGTACTGGCCTGCTGCGGTGTTATATTTCGCGTATTGAGAACGGGCATACCATCCCATCTTTGGAGACCTTGGAGCGCTTTGCGGGCGCCCTGGATGTGCCTTTGTACAAGCTGTTTTACTCGGGTGACGGTGAAGCTCCCACGCCCAATCTGGTTCGGCGCCAGAGCCTGGATGAGGTGGCGGCGCAACCCGGGAAGGCCGGGGAGGAGGCGCGCTTCCTGCTCCAGTTCAAGAACGTCCTGGCTCAACTCGGCGATCCTGACCGCGATGTAGTGCTGACGCTGGCCAAGAAACTGGCGACCCGCTAGTTCCTCCGCGTCGCCGTCGCGCTTTCTCAGCGGAGGGATCGGTCGGGCCGAGTGCTCATCATCCCTCCGCCTGCTGGAGCCCTAAAGAGCAGTCTACTGTGGAACCAGGATTACGTTCTCCTCCGGCTCTTTCCCCGTGGACTTCTCGGGCACCTTGCCGGAAACGGCGCGCAGATAGTTCACCAGGTTCCACCGGCGTTCATCGCTCATGCGGCCCGTCTGTGACGGCATGGGGTCCTGTCCGGCGCCAATAATCGCGAAGATTTCCCCATCGGTCCGATCCTTCAGCGTATCCGGCTTGGTGAAATCCGGAATGCTGAGCTTCATGTCGGCCGCCAGTTCACCCTTTCCATCCCCCTTATCACCGTGGCAAAGAGCGCACTGGGTGACAAAGATCTTCTTGCCACGACTCACGGAAACCTCGGTGAACTTAATCGGGTTCTTTCGCGCTTTATCCTCGGCCGAAATCGCTGTCGGGTGAGGCGCCGCGGGCGTCTGGGTTGTGGTGGCGCCGGCAGGCGGCGGCGTCTCCTTCTTCTCTTGGGCCCACAAGCAACCTGCTGCTAAAACCAGGACTAAAAACAACGTCTTTGAAGGCATGGCATTCCTCGGGCGGATATAAGTTCTGCGCCGCAATCAATCCGCTGCGGACAAGATTGCGGTGCTTTTGAACCACCCCACTCCCGAGAGAGCAATTTCGTTACCCACTTTGACATACGTCACAGTCGGAATGGAACAAATAGTCCTAGTCCCCGAGAATATAATGACAATTTGTCTTACTCGCCCGCGAAGGTCTTCGCCGGGGTGCGTCCTTTTGCCCATATCCCTCTCAACCCCCTCGCACCCCCAGGGACCCAGTGAGCAGATCGGCGGGGGGGGTGAATTGTAGAGGCAAGGTTCATTAGCTGTGGCCCGCGACGTAGAGCAGCAGAGCGAGGATGGCGACGGGAATCAATCCCAGGAGCAGGTAGGGGAAGACGTTCCGGTACGGCGCGACCGGCGGATGGTGCGACGTTCGGCGCTCGGCGCTGGCGCCCACGGCCACCTGGTCCTGGTGCTCCAAATCCCGCGCCAGTTCGAGGGCATTGTGGTAGCGGTTCAGGGGATCGCGTTCCACGGCCCGCAGGACGATTTCCTCCAGGGCAGGAGAAACTTCCGGAGCAATCTTGCGGAGTGAAGGTGGGTCGGTCCTGAGTTTGACATTCAGGATGAGGAAGGGGTCATCACCGGGGAAGGGCGTCTCGCCGGTCAACATTTCGTAGAGGATGACTCCCAGGGAGTACAGATCGCTGCGCGCGTCGCCGCGTTTGCCCTTCACCTGTTCCGGCGAAATATACTCAGGGGTTCCCTGCGTTTTGGAGAGCTTGCCGAACGTCAAGCGCCGCGCGCCGGCTTTGGAAGCAATGCCGAAGTCGATCAGCTTGATGCGGTCGTCGGTGTCGACCATGATATTTTCCGGCTTCAAATCGCGGTGCACCACACCTTGCCCGTGAATGTAATCGAGCGCCTCGCAAATCTGGAGCGCGATGTGCGCGGCCCGATCGGGAGGCAACTTTCCCTGCTCGTTGAGCACCTGGCGCAGCAGGCTTCCCTCCACCCATTCCAGCACCATGTAGAGGCGGCTGCGGTCTTCCTCGGCAAAGGCCTTGATGACCCCCGGATGATTCAGGCTCGTGCCAATCGCCGCCTCACGCTGAAAGCGGTCGAAGAAGACGGGGTCACATTCCATTTCGAAGTGCGGAAGTTTAATGGCCACGCATCGGTCGTTGGTCAAATCGGTGGCGCGGTAAATGGTGGCCATGCCGCTGGTGGCCACCAGGCTGTCAATCCGGTAGTGATCCAGCACGTCGCCGGCACAAAGGGGAATCAATTGCATGGAGGAAGCGCCCATACCCGCCCATAGTACGGCGCGAGGCATAAATAATTCATAAGGATCCCCGAAGGAATCTATAAACAGGGGGGCAGGCGCTCCTGCCGGGCCGCGGCTATTTCCGCCGCCCGCGCCGGGCCGTTGACCGCCTACATCTTGATGGCCGGATGGGTATGTTTGCGGAGGTACCAGCAGGGGGTATAACCCATGTGCGGGAACAGGGAGTTCACGCAGGTCTGCCGGCGCGGATCGAGGAAGTAAAAATCCGACTTGCCGCTTTTCAGTCCCACATCGTAGTAGGGCCGAACGGTGACCGTGCTGTAAGCGGCGCGCCCTTTGGGAATGGGGATGCGCACCACGGCGTAGTCCGCCGCATACACCACGGCTAGGCACCCCACCACCATCAAGGCAATTTGCTTTACGAGTTTCACGCGCTAATCCCGCCCCCCGGCCTGCCCGGAGCATCACTCCCACTCCGCGGCCGTGCCCGGATGTAAATGTACCGTTTTCGGCAAAATTATTGTACTCCATTTGCGCTCCGCGCGACATCACCCGTGCAACCCCGTGGTGTCCTGTGCGAAGCACCTTGGAGTGCGGCGGCTCGACGCCGCCATGGTCCTTATCCTCGGCGTTATGACAAAGCGGCGTCGAGCCGCCGCACTCCAAGGTGCTTCGCACAGCCACGACCATGCATTTCCGCTAACTACATTTCTTATCATCAACATCTTAGCAGAATGGCTATATCTCGTTTGTTTTCATCAACATCTTAGCAAAGCAAAAAGCTGACATTTTTTCTATACTTGTTTTCAATAACTTATGGACGCTGAACCCGAAATATGAGCCCCGTTTTTTCTGACCACCTTTTAACGCAATCGCGACAACTTGCTTATTTTCAATAGTTTGAAAGTTTGCTCGGATCATGGCAAAATCAACCAACTACCTTTGTTATGATCAACATATTCTGATGAAAACTTTTATTTGCTGTCTTCCTCACCATGGTTTTCACCAGAATCCGCTCCGAAATCTGCCACCTCCAGTTCATGGCGTTTAAGCTTCAACAGCAGGTTGATAATTCGCCGGGCCTTGGTTCGGGCGGCTTTCACTAGCCACTAACCACCAGGCACCAGCCATTGCCCTGACGCCTAGACCCTGACAACTAGCCGTGCTGCGCAATTTGGCGCTGGCGCCGATCTCCGGGTAGGTGGCGAGCAAGCGCCATGCCATAGGCCAGAAATATTGCCCATCAGTGAGGAAACGCCCCTAAAGCGGTCATATTGCACCACGCCCTCCCCGGGGTTTTCGCAGGGTGAAACTCCTGCCTCCGCTAATTTCCCTTGCGACTCATGAGGTCCGGTTTGCGGCCCGGTTCGTTGACTCGGCAAGTTGGAAACTCCGCGGGCCCGATCGGGTCTGACCGGTAATCGGAGGGGGCAGAGGGTGGATTGAACCAGCACAGCGCGAGATCGCCCATTTCCCCGCGCGCATTGTGGCGGCGGCTCGCGAACCCCCCGCCTTTTGCCGGATTGCGCAGAGCGCAGCTCTGCGAATCGTCGACCGCGAATCCACGGCGAAGCCACAACCGCAGAGCTTTGCTCTGCGCAATCCACAAAAGTCTTGACATCGACTGTACTATGTGTAATAGTACAGTCATATGGTCCCGTTCCGCGTGGATTTCCGGCCCGGTGTTTCGCTTTACGAGCAGGTGGTCTATGCCGCGAAAAAGGCCATGATCTCCGGACAATTGCGCCCCGGCGACGCCTTTCCCTCCGTGCGTGCCCTCAGCAAAGAACTGAAGATCAATCCCAACACGGCTCATAAAGTTGTCACCCACCTCGTCACGACTGGTTTGCTGGAGACCCGGCCGGGCATCGGCACGGTGGTGGCGGCTTTGCCCGAGGCGAGCAAAGCGGAACGGACGCAGTTGCTCGGGCAGGAGATTGAGCAACTCGTGGTGGAAGCCAAGAAACTGGGGATTGACCTGGAGGATATCCTGGACTCCATTTCCACGCATTGGCAGCGGCTCGGCGGCGGGCAGGGCGGACCGGCGCGGCCGGATCGAGGAGGTCGCAGCAGGTGATGAGCAACATCATTCAAACCGAGAATCTCACCAAGAAATTTCGCCGGGTCGAAGCTCTGAACGGCTTGAACCTCGATGTGCCGGAAGGCGCCATCTACGCACTGGTGGGCCCCAACGGCGCGGGCAAGACGACGGCCATCAAGATTCTGATGAATATTTTCGGACCCACCAGCGGGCGCGCCACGGTGCTGGGGATGGATTCCACGCGGATTGCGGGGCGTGCCTTCACGGCCATCGGCTATGTTTCGGAGAACCAGGAAATGCCCGGATGGATGCGCGTTGACGCGTTTATGGCGTATCTGCGTCCGTTCTATCCTTCCTGGGATCGCGACTTGGAAAACGAGCTGGTGCGGCAGCTTGATTTGCCCCTGGACCGGAAGCTCAAGGATCTGTCGCGCGGCATGCGGATGAAGGCAGCGCTGGCGAGTTCGCTCGCTTACCACCCCAAACTGATTGTTCTCGATGAACCCTTCAGCGGCCTCGACCCGCTGGTCCGTGATCAACTCATTGAAGGGATGCTGGCGCGCGCCTCGGAAGCCACCATTTTCATTTCGTCGCACGATTTGGCGGAAGTGGAGACCTTCGCCAGTCATGTCGGGTACCTGGAGCAGGGAAGGCTGCGGTTTTCCGATGAGATGACGACTCTCACGGAACGGTTCAGGGAAGTGGAATTGACGTTTGACCAGCCACCTGGACTGCCCGAGAAGTGGCCGGAAAGCTGGATGCAGATTGAGGCGTCGGGCGCGGTGGTGCGCTTCATCGAGAGCCGTTTCGAGGAAGAGCATACGCGCGCTGAAATTCAAAAGTTGTTCGCCAATGTGCGGGATGCGACGTTTAGCCCCATGTCATTGCGCTCCATTTTCCTGGCGATGGCTAAAGCTGGGCGAGGCCGTTCAGCCTAAGGTGGGGGCGAGCGACGCTCGCTCCAGGGCCGAACGCGCGCCGTCGCCATAGCGCCTTTGGCGCGTCGGCGACCGTCCGGCCCAACAAGAGGAAGGCCCATGAAGAACCAAATCTTTCACATTCTCCGCAAGGACGTCCACCAGCACTGGCGGGAGATTGTTCTGTCCTTCGCATTAATCGTGGCGTATGGGTGGCATGAAGCAACGCGGTCATTGACATCAGCGGACATGCCAGATGCTTTCTCCTTCCTGTGGCAAATGCTGCCGCTGCTGCTCGTTCTCTCCTGGGCCCTGCTCATCCTGCGCGGTTCCTACGCCGAGTGTCTGGTCGGCGACCGTCAATTCTGGGTGACGCGGCCCTACCAGTGGAAGCAATTGCTGGCGGCCAAAGTCCTTTTCGTGGCGGTTTTCATCAATGTCCCCCTCTTCATCCTGCAAGTCTTCCTGTTGTGGATGGCTGGCTATGCGCCCACCACGCACTTATCCGGGCTGCTTGGACTCCAATTGCTGTGGGTCTTGTTCCTCATCTTGCCCATGGCGACTCTGGCGGCTGTTACCGCGAGCCTGGGACAGTTCATGTTGAGTATGTTGTGTGTGTGGCTGTATTTGATTGCGGTTGGGAGCCTGTCTTCATTCGTGCCCGCCGCTGGGGTGTCGGGAGTGAACTCGGTTCCGGGGTGGCTCTGCATTCTGGCGGTTGTTGGCATAGGCTTGGCGGTGGTGCTCTGGCAGTATTCACGCCGCAAGACAGCGCCATCTCGTATTCTATTGCTATGTGCCGGGGCAGTGGTCCCGATCATCGCATTCGTGACCCCGCACCGGATACTCATTGAGCGTGCCTACCCGCAGGCGACTGCCGGACAGCAATTGCCGGTGCAACTGGCCTTCGACCCGGCGAAGCCAGCCTCGGACGAGGGCGGCTACCCGGAGAAAAACAAGGTCCACATCCGGATACCGCTCCTCGTGTCGGGCATCGCTACTGGGAACATAGTCACCGCGGCCGGGAGGACGGTGAGTATTCAGGCGCCGGGAGGGCAACACTGGAGTTCGGGCTGGCACAACTCTTCCGAATCTTTCCTGCCGAATCGTCAGCACGATCAAACGACCATCACGATGGATAGAGATCTCTTCGAGCGAGTAAAGTTCACCCCGGCGAAGGTTCGCATTACCTATGCGCTCGAGCCAGCTCACGCCAGGGAAACGATACGAACCGTCCCTCAAGGTAGCCAATTCACATTGCCGGGTGAGGGGAGATGTTCGTTCTCTCCCCTCAGCTCAGAGATGATTTGGTGTGTCTTCCCCCTCAAGGCTCAGCATATTTTGGTGAGCGTTAAGTCGGACGAGATAACATGTGCCCAGCGTCAGAATGAGACCCCTCTTCCCGCCGGGACGACTGGCTATGGGTGGATCTGGTCATCAGCCCCGTTTGGGGCTGAGTTCAGCATCAGTCCGGTTATTGTCCGGTCTCTGTGGGTGAATGATTGGGGGGAGGTTAAAGTCCGCGACCTCCGTCCACGGGTGTGCCCGGGGACGCCGCTCACGATGCTTACAAACTGGGAAGATTTGCCGCGCGCTCGCACCGAACTCGAGATTGACGGCATTCGCCTGGCCGACTATCAGTTGAAAGATGCCCGTGGGGAAAGTATGGGCGGATTTGGTGTGAGCGCGCCTTAGCCACTTCTTGCCAACCCAGTGTCCCCGCCTGAATCGCACAGCGAACTATTCCTGCTCGGGGTCGTGTGAAAGGTCGTCGAGGGGCAGGACCGCGATGGATTGAATTTGTAGGGGCGGTTCGCGAACCGCCCCTACGGCCCGTAAAGCGCGGTCGCGCAGACCAGCGATGTTCCAGGCGATCAGACCGAGATTGCCGAAGACGGGAAGTGCCGCCCTTTAGTGAAGGGCGGCGCTACATCTCGCAATGTCCGCTCCGGCACCTGCATGATCTCGGCAGCCTTGCCGAGCGCGTTGGTTTTTTACCAAACAACTTGCACGTCTCTTGGGGCGCGTCATGCGTGCCCCCACGACACGTGCAAAATGCTGGGGAGCATCGACAGGGAAGTCCAGGTTCGAGGGGAAAGGGGACAGCAGCAGAATTACTGATCCGAGGGAGAAACGGAAACGCGCATGCCCCGTTCGAGGAGCACTTGCAAGTCGAGGGCGAGCTCTTGCGCTTGCTCCGGCGACTGGCAAGCCAGAAGGGTGCGGAAGGCCAGCAATGTTTCCTTGGCAATCAAATCGAAATCGTGGAAGTAGTAATCCAGGCGGGTCCACAACTCATCGGAAGAATCGAGCGTGAGCGCGCCCTCGCGGCAAGCGTGCCGGAATTCCTTGCTCAGGGCGGCGCTGGCGCGGAACATCAAGCGCAATTGGAGCGAAAAGCGGCGTTTGGAGCTGAAGAGGGCCTGGTCCAGCAACTCGTACAGCCCAATGTAGTCCATGACCGGGCGCGACATGAATCGGCCCCCCACGACGCGGCGCACGGGAACGATTCCGGTGGTGGCGGGAAGGAACTTGGAAATCAGACTTTGCACGCCGATGACGAGCTCGGTAAGGCGCTCCCATTCTCCCACGGCAAGGCGCACGATTTGCCAGGCCATCTCGTGCCGGTTCGCTTCCCGCTCGCCAAAGGCGTCATTGAGGGTGATGCCGAGGATGGTCGCCCGCGCTTCAATCTCTTGCGCCACGGGCTCGTAGATGGCTTGCAGTTCTCCGCGCAGGAATCCCGTCCCGCCTGCCGGAGTCTTGCCCGGGGCGCCCATGCGCAAGATCCAACGCAACAGCACCGCTACTGCCGCGAGAATGATACCCCCGATGACCCACCCCATCTCCCTTACTATAAGGAAATGCCGCCCGCAGTTCAAGCTTACACTTGAGACGATTTTCATAATGTGGAAAGGTGATGAATGAACTCTGGGGATGTGCGCGGGAATTTATCCTGCGAATTGCCGAAGCCTTTGACGACGAAATAGGAATTTGGGGCTGACGTGCATCAATTCACGTACGATCCCTCCGTCGTAGCGCGGGCGCCCGGCCCGCCGTCGCGGGAGCCTCCCGCTGCCGCCACTCGCGGCACGGCCATCCTGGCCATGCCGGGACACGGCAGGGCGCCCGTGCTACGTTTCTGCGCATGGTCGGGCTCAGGGTTATCGGGGGCAGGCTCCCCATGCCACGGAAGCCGCGCGGGAATTGCCTGCGGCGACGATGGCCTGGGCTCCGCCAGCGGATTTTGACACCTTGGATCGTCGAGGAAGGGAACTGATTATTGCTTCATTTTTTCCGCCAGGAGTATTGCCACCGCCTCCAGGAGGTCGCGGTCGTGGTGCGTAAACGCCGCGGGCTGGTCGCTGTCAATATCGATTTCGCCCAGGACGCGGTCCTGGTGCTGGATGGGCACAACAATCTCCGAGCGCGTTTCCAGGCTGCACGCCAGGTACCGAGGGTCGGCGTTGACGTCGTCCACGATAAGGGTCTGGCCGGTGGAAGCCGCCGCGCCGCAGATGCCCTGATTTAGAGGAATGCGCGTGTGGGAAGTGGGCTTGCCCACGTAGGGGCCCAAAATGAGTTCCTGGCCTGCAAGCAGGTAGACGCCCACCCAGTGATAGTGCGGGCGCTCGCGGCGCAACAGGCTCACCACCTCCGCCAGCAGCGAAGTCGCGTCCGGCGCGCTCGAGGTGAGGCTGCGAATGGAATCGAGAATTTCCAGGTTATCCATAAAGATGCTCCCCTGCCTGACCGCCAATCCCTTTCCAACTGCATCATACGACATGGCAAGCGAAAGGGGTATGCTATCCCTGCGCGTGTGGTTTGGGTTCGGGAGGTTGCGGAATCAAATGAGGATACGAAGATGAACAAAACCGACTCAAGAAAGCTTCAAGCGCTGGAAGAATCGCTCTGGCGGGCAGAAACCAGGTTTGATCGAGATTATTTAAATAAAATCTACGCTGAAGATTTCTTTGAATTCGGCCGCTCCGGTCGAATTTACTCGAGAGAAGAAAGCATATCAGTTCCGCCCCAGAAGATTGACGCCAAGTTGCCTTTAATGAATTTCCGGTTGCACGACCTGGATGCGGCCAATGTGTTAGTGACCTATGTAAGTGAAGTAAAATTTGGCGAGGTCGAGAGGGCCAATAGAAGCTCCATTTGGACCAAAACGCTTAAGGGTTGGCAAATAAGGTTTCACCAAGGCACCCCTGTACCATGAGTGTGGGGGGCGCCGCTTAATTTGGGTTATCGATAGGAATGTCATGGGTTGAGGACTTAATTCTGGGATCTTCCCACAATGGGCAGAACTGGGGGCGGTAAAAACCCTCTGGCATGGGCAAAATGGCGTCCAACGCTCTTCCGGGGTTGGCGGCGCCGAGGGCACTACCTGTTGGGGTAGGCAATTTTTCGTGAGGTCCGCACAACTCTTGCACGATCAAGGTGTTCAATATATTGTGGCGACTATGGCCATCGAGTCCGACCTCGATTTGATGCTGCGGGTCCGCGAGGGCGATGCAGCATCCTTTGAGATACTCCTGCGCCGCTATCGCCTCCCTTTGGTCAGTTACTTTCGCCGCATGGTGCGCGATCAGGGATTGGCAGAGGATCTGGCCCAGGAGGTTTTCCTGCGCGTTTACAAGTCGCGGGAGCGCTACCAGCCGGAGGCACGGTTTACCACGTGGCTGTATCGCATTGCCACCAACCTGGCGCTGAATGCCATACGCGATCGCCGGGATGAGGTTTCGGATACGGCGGGCGACGATTCCGAGGGCGGCCCGGTTCTGGAACGGTTCGTTGATCCCCAGCCGACGGTGGAGCAGCGGCTCATGCAGGGTGACCGCGAACGCCTGATTCGCCAGGCGGTGGAGGCGCTGCCGGAAAATCAGCGCGCCGCTGTGATCCTGCACAAATATCAGGAAGTGGATTATCGTCAGATTGCCGGAATTTTGAGCGTCTCGGAAAGCGCCGTGAAATCGTTGCTCTTTCGAGCTTATGAAACATTGCGAGTGCGCCTGGAGCCTCTGCGCCGGGAGGGCCGTATATGAAATGCCTTGAAACTGAAAAACTGATTAGCTACGCTTATCGCCTGACGGATGAACTTGCGGCATCGCAGGTGCGCGCGCACCTGGCAGAATGTCCCCGCTGCCGCGAGATTGTGCAACAACACGCACGGCTGGACGCCCTGCTGGATGAGTGGAAGGCGGCGGAACCCACGCCCCGGTTTGACGCGCGCGTGCGCCAAGCCGTGGAGGCACAGCAGGCGCGGCGCGACGCCCGGAGTTTCTGGGGCTGGGATGGGGCCCGCGGCTTGGCCTTGGCGGCGCTGGGGGTTTTGATCGTCGCGGGAGCGCTATGGATTACACTGAGCCATCCCTGGGATTCCTCCTCATCGAGGGTGGCGACGCGACAACACCATCCGATGCATGGCCCGCAAACGCCGCCTGAGACGGCGAAGATCCCATCTCCAGACGGCACGGCCTATCCGGGCGTGAACTCCGCCCAGGCCGTCCGCGAACTTAATTTGACAGGCGCTTCTTCGAACGAAGACAAAGACGCCCTAGCGTTGGAAGACTATGATTTGGCCGCAAATTTCGACCTACTCTCGGAACTTCCCAAAGGACAGGCACGGGTTGCCAACTGAACGTGTGGCGCCCCCCCTCTGCGCCCGAAGAGGAAATTCCCACCACGACCGCAATATCGTCTGGACATTGCTGCTGTCGCTGCTTCTGTCACCAGCCCTGATGTTGGCGCAGAACAGCGGCGACCAGGGCTCAAATCCCCCGGCGGGGGCGCAAACGACTCCTCCGGCTGCGGTGGGACCTGGTAACGGCCCCGGCGGGGGTCCGCAGAAGCCGCCTCCCAAGCCCGGAGCCTTTTTCCGGCGCTTGCGGGAATTGCCCCCCCCGCAGCAGCGGCGCATCATGGCGAATAATCCGCAGTTCCAACGCCTGTCCCCAGAAGACCAGGAGATGGTCCGCGAGCACTTGCGGCAATGGAACCAAATGACTCCCATGCAAAAGGACCGCGTGCGTGAGCGCGAAGAGATCCTCGGGGGCCTTTCTCCTGCCCAGAGGCAACAAGCCCGCACCGTCTTCTTCCAATATCGCGATTTGCCCGCAGGTCGCCGCCAGGCAGTCACCGTGGCCTTCCGCCACCTGCGCGACCTCCCTCCTGACCAGCGCCGGTCCTTCCTGGATAGCCAGCGCGTGCGGGAGCAGTTCTCTCCCCATGAGCGGGATATCCTCGAGCAGTTGAACAAACTCCTGTCGAATTCTCCCCCGCCAGCGCCCAACAATCCGGATCGGTAAAGGATTTTCTCTTAAAGCTTGCGCGCGGCGAGGATCAGGTCGTGTGATCCTGCCAGCTCAAATGGCGTGCGGGCGAAGTCACCCCAGAAAGTGAAGTCGCCAAAGCCTGCCTGGGTGGCGAGGTCGGCCAGGAGTTTTTGGAAGAGGGGAATTTGCCGGGACGTCTGCGTGTGGGCTTGCCATTTCCCCATGGGCTTTTCGCGCGCCAGAAACATGGCGTGAAAGCTGATGTGGGCGGCGTGATACTCCGCCACCTTCACCAGCAGAATCTCCTCGCGGGGAGTCTCTCCGGACAAGAGAGGGAACTGGGCGATGCGCTGAGGCCAGCGCAAGTCGTAGTTCAGGTTTTGCGTCAGGAAGGTTCCGCCCGGGCCGAGAGCGCCGGCCACTCCGCGCAGCGCGGCGAGCAACTGGCCTTCGGCGGAGAGACCGGGAAGGGCATTGCCCAAACAGAACGCCGCGGCGAATTCCCCGTGGAGGTCGGCGGCGCTTTCCATGGTGAGCAGCGCCACCTCCGCTTTTCCGTGCGCGGCGGCGATGGCGCCCGCGGCGGTATCAATTCTCCGGCGCGTAAACTCCACCATGCCCGCATCGGCGTCAAATCCCAGCACGTTGAAGCCCTGTTGCGCGAGCCCCACCACGTGTCCGCCTGTGCCGCACGCCGGAACCAGAACTCTTCCGCCCGCCTGGCGCGCCAGCTCTTCCAGCAGCGGCATTTCCCGCGCCAGGCGCTTCTTCCAGTTGATCACCGCATCGTAGTGCGACGCGAAGTTAATGGGCATGTGGCACCAGGAGCCGTCTAATTCCTATTTCATTTCCGCCGGCACAGGAATCGTCACCTGCCCCGTGGCCGCCCATTCCGTGCCGCGCGCGAGCGTCAGGCGGAAGCCGGGGCTGTCCATGGCCTGCACATCGTGGCCGAGGGTGGTTTGAAACACTCGTCCCGACCCGTACTTGAGAGTCCACATCAGCGGTTCATCTTTTCCCGTGCCACAATTCTTGCCGTTCTTGGCACAGTTGTGCGGATCATCGTAGGCCGTCGCCAAAATGTGAATGTTCGGTTGCAGCGTGAGGCCGTGATAGAGCTCGTCCGTCTCCGCGAAGGTCGGGGGCATGCCTTGCGTGATGGGATTGTCCGGATCCACGATTTTGGCGGTAAAGGAATGAAGGGCCGCATGGCCGCCCGTCTCGCGCCAGGTGCCGCCCACCAGCTTATCGAATTCATCCCACCCCCAGAAAGCGTTGTCCGAGTGGTGGTAGCACACAAATCCCTTGCCGTTGCGAACAAAGTCGAGCATGGCTTCGCGCGTGCGGTCGTCCCACCAGGGCCCGGCCGTGTGCCGGGCATCGTTGTAGTTGAGCAGCAGCACGTCGTAGGGCGCAAAGGTCTCCGGTCCATTGCCGCGCACTTCTTCGTTCACACGGACTTCAAACCGCCCGGTCTTTTCCAAATCCTCGCGCAGCACCGGCGTGGTGAGGGCCCATTTATGATTGCTGACGCCCGTCAGAATCAGAACCTTTACTTTGGGTGGAGCCTGCGCGAGCAGTGAACCCACGCTGATAACGATGGCCAGTACCGTCGAGTAAAATCGCGACATGATTTTGGTTCCTCCGTCGAATACAGAGATTGGGCGGCGTGTGCCGCGGTCGCCGGCGCGGGCAGTATCCTGCTATTTCAAATCCGCGGGCACCGGAATCGCAACCTGTCCCGTGGCCGCCCATTCCGTGCCGCGCACCAGCGTCAGACGGAAGCCGGCGCCCTGCAAGGAGTTGACATCGTGGCCGAGCGCGGTCTGGAACACTCGTCCCGCGCCGTATTTGAGCGTCCAGATGAGCGGCTCGTCTTTCCCCGTGCCGCAACCCTTGCCGTTCTTTCCGCAGTTGTTCGGATCGTCGAAGGCCGTCGCCAGAATATGGATATTCGGCTGCATCGTGAGTCCGTGATAGAGTTCGTCGGTCTCCGCGAAGCTCGCCGGCATGTCCTTGGTGATGGGGTTCTCCGCGTCCACGATTTTGACCGTGTAAGTGTGATAGGGCGCGTGGCCGACGGTGGCGCGCCACGTTCCACCCACCAGCTTATCGAATTCATCCCATCCCGAGAAGGCGTTGTTCGAGGCGTGATAGCTCACCAGGCCCTTGCCGTTGCGCACGAAGTCGAGCATGGCCTCACGGGCGCGATAGTCCCACCAGGTGGCCGGCGGGGCGTTGTAGTTGAGCAGCAGCACGTCGTAGGGCGCAAAAGTTTCCGGCCCGTTGCCGCGCCCTTCTTCGTTCACGCGGACCTCAAATCGCCCTGTCTGTTCCAGGATTTCACGCAGCACCGGGGTGGTGGCGGCCCATTTGTGATTGTTCACGCCGGTAAGAATCAGGACTTTCACTTTGGGTGGAGCCTGCGCGAGCAGCGACCCCACGCTGAATATGATGGCCAGGACCGTCGAACAGAATCGCGACATGATGAAGACACCTCCCACGAATATAGAAAACTACCGGCATGATTGGCGATGCCGGCGCGGGCAGTATCCTACCACGATGGCCCTTGCCTTGCGCGGGCATGTTCCGGGATACTGGCTGTACCCTTTGCTGGCCCCCACTGGACAACGCCGCGGGCCGCCATCGGAGAACAATCAACTGCCAATGGGGAGGACCCTGTGAGCCGTCGCGCCATTTTTCTCTGCCTCTGTCTTTTCTGGCTGATCCTGAGCGCCCCTGCCGCCCGCAGTCAACAGGCCAATCTGGATGAGTTGATTGACCGCGAAATGCCGTCGCTGCTTTCCACCTACAAGGCGCTGCACGCGGCCCCGGAGCTTTCCCGCCATGAAGAGAAAACCTCGGCATTTGTGGCCAACCAACTCCGCTCGCTGGGATACACGGTTACCGAGCACATTGGCAAGTACCCCGGGCATCCGCAGTTTGTTGGCTACGGGGTGATCGGCGAATTGAAGAATGGCGACGGCCCAACCGTGTACATCCGCACCGAACTCGACGCGCTGCCCATCGAAGAGCAAACCGGACTGCCCTACGCGAGCAAGGTCCGCGTGAAAGATGACGCCGGTCGCGAGGTGGGCGTGATGCACGCCTGTGGGCATGACATTCACATCACCTCATTTTTGGGCACGGCGAAAATGCTGGTGGAATTGAAGGACCAGTGGCGCGGCACGCTGGTGATGCTGGGGCAACCGGCGGAAGAAGGCGGCAACGGCGCCCTGGCGATGCTTAACGACGGCCTCTACACGCGCTTTCCGCGGCCGGACTACGTCGTGGCGTTGCACGATTCTCCCGCGCTCGAGGCGGGCAAGGTTGGCTATACGCCGGGTTACGCCATGGCGAGTTCGACCTCTGTGGAGGTGGTGATGCGCGGTGTGGGCGGGCACGGCTCCGCGCCGCAAATGGCCAAAGACCCCATTGTGGAAGCCGCGCAGTTCATCCTGGCGATACAGACCATCGTGAGCCGGGAGGATTCGCCCTTCGATCCGGCCGTGGTAACGGTGGGCTCGATCCACGGAGGCACACGCGGCAACATCATTCCCGATGAGGTGCATTTGCAGCTCACGATTCGGACTTACAAGGAGGAGGTGCGGCAGCACATTCTGGCCGCGCTCGATCGCATGGCCAAGGGCATTGCCGCCGCGGACGGCATTCCCGCCTCGCGCGCCCCCACGGTGACCGCCAGTGACGATGCCTACCCGGCCAGCTACAACGACCCGCAACTGACGCTGCGCCTGGCGCAAGTTTCCAGGCAAGCCTTGGGGAAGGAAAACGTTGAGGAGCAGGAACCGATTATGGCGAGCGAGGATTTCGGGCGGTTCGGCCTCGAAAATCGCCAGATCCCGGTTTGCCAGTTCAGCCTGGGCGCGGTGGATCCGGCAAAGCTGGCGGAGAGCCGCCGCACCGGCGTGCCGCTGCCCGGACTGCATTCCAGCTTGTGGGCCCCGGTCCCCGAACCGACGCTGCGCACCGGGGTGAAATCCATGACCAGCGCCATTTTGGATTTGATGAAGAAATAGAGCGTTCAGGATTGAGCGGGAGCCGCCCCGGCGGCGGGCTCTGCTTGCGGATAGGAATTCACCGCCGCTTCCACACTGTCGTAAAGGTCGAAGACGGTGGCCAACTTGGTGATGGTCAAGGCATCGCGCATCTTCTTGGTGAGGTTGGCCAGTTTGATTCCGGCGCCGCGGTTCACGGCGGAAGTCCGCGCGGCGATAATGGCCCCCAGGCCGGCGCTATCGACGAAACTCAGATTGCCCAAGTCGAGCACGATGCGCGTTTCCCATCCCCATTTTTCCTTGACCCAGTCGCTCTTCTCGAGCACCTCTTTGACTTTGCCGCGGAAGTCCATGCTCTCCTGCCCCAGCACCAGGCGGCCCACCGGCTCCAGGATGATAATCCCATGCAACTCCTTCTCCTTGATTTCCAGAGCCATTATTTTCTCCTCGAGCCCCCGGGGAACCGGGTAAAAATGTGGTCGGGGCAAAGCAGCCCAGCGCTCCTATCATGGTCGCGGCCACGTTAAGCAATTGTTACGGCAATGTTAAGCTTGCTGAGCGAGGTGGGGCGCCGCCAATGTCCATGGGCGTTGACGGGGCCCCCCTTACCTTACCTCTTACGCCGGCGTGCCGGGCCTGGCGGGTTGCGCGGCGCTCTGCTGCGTGCCACCGACGATATCTCCCAGCATGACAGCATTGCGGATTTGTTCGAAGAAGTCCACCATGCCGCCGGGGCTATGGGGCATCATGATGGTGTTGGAGTGGGCCGACGCGCCGATCTCCTTGAGCGTGTCGAAGTATTGCGTCAACAGCACCAGCATCATGACGTCCTTTGCCGAGGTGCCCTCCACGCTCGCCTTGAAGGTCTCCACCGATTCGCGCAGGCCGTCGATGATGGCCTTGCGCTGGTTGGCGATTCCCTGTCCCTGAAGTTGTTTGCTCATGGCCTCGGCTTCCGCCTGTTTCACCTTCAGGATTTTCTCGGCTTCACCCCGGGCGTTGGCGGCTTCCTGCTCGCGGCGCGCGGCGTTGATGTCATTCATGGCGGCCTTGACCTTGGGATCGGGGATGATGTCCGTCACCAGCGCCTTGACAATGCCATAGCCGAAGCCCGCCATAACGCCATCCAACTCCTGCTTGACGGCCGTGGCAATGGCACTCTGTTGCTCGAAGGCTTCGTCGAGGATCATCTTCGGCACATGGCCAAGGATCACGTTAAAGACGTACGATCCAATTTGTTCTTTGGGGTTGGAAAGCTTGTAGTAGGCCTCGTAAACGCGATCCGGCAAAACGTGGAACTGGACCGACACGGGAATACTGACAAAGACGTTGTCCTTGGTTTTGGTTTCCATCCTTACGTCAAGTTGCTGAACGCGCAGGTCGACTTTGGCTACGACCTGCTCGATCCAGGGCAGTTTGAAGTTCAGCCCCGCTCCCGCGATGCGCACAAACTTGCCGAAGCGTTGCACCACCGCCGCTTTGGCCGTAGCCACGGTAAAAAGCCCGGAAAAGAACGTGCCGATTCCGAAAAGGATCAGCAGCACAAAGACAAATGTCATGAAGCCTTCCATGGATGTCCTCCTTAAGAGGTGAATAGAGATGTTCTTGCCGAGTGGAAATCTGGAACGCGAGGCGGAGTGTAACACTTCGCTGAACAGGTCACAATAGATCGATCGGTAACCACGAATGCACGGCGAAGCCCCATTTCAAATGCGGAGACATGCCGGATTGCGCAGAGCAAAGCTCTGCGGATCGGTAACCGCGAATCCACGGCGAAGCCCCAGCCGCAGAGCTGCGCTCTGCGCAATCCGGCATGGGTGGCATTTGCACGGTAAGAGCCGCGGACCCCAAAATCGCGGGTCCGCGCTACAAGTGCGCCGCGGTTTTTTCGCGGACAGCGCAAAGCGGTTCTATAATGGGTGGCCCGTCCATGAGACTCATGGGTTGGGACAGTGATATCGAGGTTGAGAGGGTGGCACTGTGGACTTGCTTTTAACGGAACGGGAAGTGCGCGTGCTGGGGGCGTTGATTGAGAAGGAAATCACCACGCCGGATTACTATCCGCTCTCGCTCAACGCGCTGATCAACGCCTGCAATCAGAAGTCAAACCGCCACCCGGTGATGGCGTTGGATGAAGCCGCGGTGCGCGACGCGCTCGACTCCCTGAGCCAGAAGTGGTTGGCGGGACCCACCTCGACCGCGGAAAGCCGCGTCACCAAGTTCGGGCACCGCGCGCAGGAGGTTTTTAACTTTGACCGGCGCCAGACCGCCCTGCTGTGCGAACTCATGCTGCGGGGTCCCCAGACGCTGGGCGAACTGCGTGCCCACGCCGAGCGCATGTATCGCTTTGATGATCTCGAGACGCTGGAAGGCACGCTCCTGAAGCTCAGCGAGCGCCAGCCCCCCCTGGTGAAAAAGCTGCCCCGCCTTCCCGGCACCAAGGAGCCGCGTTACGCGCAGTTGCTGGCCGGGGAAGATCCGGAGTGGACCGCCGCCCCGGAACCGGTCGCGGCGGCCGCCGCGCAGCCGTCCGACGACCGCATTCCGCGCCTCGAAGGTCAGGTGGCGGAACTGAAGCAGCAACTCGCCGACCTGCAACGACAGTTTGCGGAATTCAAGAAGCAATTTGAGTGAGGAGCCGATTTTCAGGCTATAGGGCTCAGGCAAACAAAGCGTTAAGATCCAGGCGGAAGTCCGGAAGCTCTGGAAGCGTCAAGACTTGAGTGGCGCGAAAATGCTGGGCGGGCCGGGCGGGCGAGATAACCTCCGCGGTCTTACGCTGCGGGTCAAGCCACACCTGAATGACCTTGCTCTCGTAGTAATCCTGGCGCTTGCTTTGCATTTCGCTTCCCGTGTCGCTGGGCGACAAAATCTCAAAAGCAATGTCGGGAGCGAAGGGGGTTGGTCCTTGGGGGTCAGCCGCGTCGTCGCGTTCTTTCCGCACCAGGGCAGCGTCCGGGCAGCGCCAGTTGCCGCTCGCCATGGTAAAAGCCGTATCCGTTCCGTAAGCAATCCACTCGGGGTGCTCGCGAGTGAAAGCCACAAGCTCATAGTCCAGTCTTACATTGGTCTTGCCGTGCGGTCGAAAAACCGGCGTCATGAACACGACCTCCCCATCGACGTACTCCCACCGCTGCCCTTCTTTGCCTGCGGCGAGAAACTCTTCCCAGGTAATGCCGGCTTTTGTAGCCATCGGTTTCCCTCCAGGTTATTCTACCACGCTCCGCGATAGTTCTATGGGCGCCTGAAGACTAGGCCGTGTCTGAGATTTGTGTCCCCAGGAGAGGCGTCTCAGTGGTCGAAAAGGGACTCCAGGTCGCGGCGGCCATGGACGACGCGAAGGATAAGCACGTCCTCGTTTTGAATACAGTAGACGATGACATACTCACCCACCGCCACGCTGCGGCATCCGGCGCCGAAATCGTCATCGCGGGCACGTCCGACATAGGGGAAGCCGGCAAGCATGAAAAAACGGCCAGTGATGGTGTCAATTAAACGGTTGGCATTCTCGATGCTGCCGCTTTCCTTCGCAACATAATACCAAATCTCGTCAAGATCGGTTTCGGCGCGGGGGTGCTAAGCGATGTGCCATCAGCGGGACGTAGTGAGTTCAGCGAGAAGGCGCGCGCGTCCGCGTTCCTTCACTTCCCGGGCAAGCTGCTGCATGGATTCCTGGGTGATGATGCGGCCTTCGCCACGCGCCAGCGAAGCCTTGGCTTCGTCGAGCGTCAGAAGAAATTCCGTCCTTTGCCGCTCGCGTTCTTCCCACAGAGCAAGAGCCTCCTGCACAGCATCTTGTTCCGAATGCAGCCGTCCGCTTTCGATAGCGCGGCGGGCGAATGCTTTTTGATCCGTGGTGAGTTGTACTTCCATGGCTTTCAGAATACGGGAAAACGACCTCCGGCGCAACGCCGAAACAGCCGTCATGCCTCCTTGGGGCTGGCCGAATTGACTTGGGCAAAAGAGGGGTAGCGTGGAGGTATCCGTCAGCCGACGGATTCCTCCGCGGATCTTCCCAAATTCGAGCAGCGTTACGATGCTTCTCGTCGCGAACACGAAATGAAAAGCCGCACAGCAACGCACAATACGCGTGCCTGTGCGCTACCCCCTTTGCGACAAACCCACCCTTAACTCAAATGGAGAATTCACTCTGGCTACTTGTTTGGAGCAGTGCTAAAGTCCTCGCAAGATTTACGCCCTGCAGCGTTCTTATTGGTAGGAGATAGACATGAAGGATGACATATCAACGGGATTTCCTTCCATGAGGAATAGTCAACTTGTGCGGTGGGTTTTCCTGGCGTTGCTGTTGGGCTTTATTCCGGCCGGGGTTTGGGCCGGGACTTCTGACGTCTGCGGGCCGGCGCCGGCGGTGAAGGCGGCGCTCGATCAATTGCCTCAGAAGACCCCCGCGGACACGGAATGGGGGTTTTACGAGAAGCGCCTTGCCGCGCTTCAAGCTTTGCTGCGCCAGTACCCCGATGACGTATTTGTGCAGCAGGCTAACCTTCGGTGGGGACGCACCGTGGCCAGAAAAGACCTGCAGATTTCTGAGTACAAATCGCGCCACGAACAGAACCCGGCAAGCGCGCCGTTGGATTACCTCTACGGTTTAACGCTGGTGGGGCGCCAGACTCCTGAGGCCATCAAGCTCTTCGATGCCGCGCTCAAGCAGGACCCTGCGTTCGCCTTGCCGCACCTGGAGCTGGTGACGATTTACCGTTCCCAGGTTTTTTCAGACAAGGCGCAAAGCGTGCAGCATTTGCAGGCGTATCTCGATGCATGTCCGGCCTCCTTGGAAGGCTACGGGGCGCTCACCGGGGTCGCGGACAAGGAGTTTCTGCGTCCTTATGCGGTGAAGCTGCGCGCTTTGGTGGAGAACCGCAGCGACGCGGATGCGGTGGACGCTTACCGGACCCTGTGGGCGCTCGAGTTCAAGACACATCCGGCATCCGAATACGACGCTTTGCGCCGGCGGGTCGGCCAGGACCTGGCGCGCCTCCGGCAGCTCCCGCTGGAAGACAAGCCTCAGTGGTACCAAACCCTCGAAAGGGGTTACGGGCTGGTGGGCGATAAGAAACAGGCAGCGTGGGCCGATGACCAGCTCCTGACACGCATTCCACTGCCTTGCGCAACGGTGGCATCAAGTAAGTTCTTTGACGACCACATGTTTCCGGGCGCCGATTCACCCCCTGACAAGAAACATGCCTTTTACGGCGCTCTGTATGAGCAGAGCGGCCAGTGGATCAGGGAGCGCCCCAACTGCCTGGTATTTTGGGCGTACCGGAATTATGGCATCGAGAACCTCGAAGACATGCCCTCCGCCCAGGTGGAGACGAATATCGACCAGATGCTTGAAGCGACGGCACGAAACGTCGGGCCGGAAGGTCCTCCTTCTGGAACTTACTCCCGGGCGGCCGAAATTTTATCCAAAAAGCATTTGGAACCCCACCGCGTGGTCGAGTGGGCACAGAAAGGCCTAGTCCAATGGGAAATTGAGTCAAAGGCGCCCCTTTACGATCTCAACCCCGAGAAGGACACCTACGCCACGAGTCGAGCTGAAAACCGCCTTCGGTTGTTGGGCTACGAAATCGATGGATATTTGCAATTGACGCAGGCGGACAAGGCGCAGGTTCAATTGGAGCAGATGGACCGGTGGCTCCAGGAGTTCAAGTCGCTGGGCGGCAAGGTGAATGCCGCTAAAACCGATGCCGGCCTGTATGTGGTCTATTGGGGGCTCAGGGCGCGCGCCGCGGAACTCCAGGGCCGCAAGCAGGATGCGATGGCGTTTTACCAAAACGCTTTGCAGGCGCGCCTCACGGCCCAGCAGAAGCCCGAAACCGGTCGTAAGGACGAACTGGCCGACAATGCCCACCGACTCTGGACGAACCTGGGCGGCACGGAGGAAGGCTGGCAGCTTTGGTATGGACGCCCCGCAAATGACTTGGCCAACCAAGCTACCCTGACCTGGCAGGAGGCTCACGAACCCTTGCCCGCCTTCGAACTCGCAGACCTCCATGGCAAGACTTGGAACCTTGCCGCGCTGAAAGGCAAAACCACTTTTCTGAACTTCTGGGCGTCCTGGTGAGGGGTATGCAGCGCGGAGTTTCCGCGCATACAAAAGCTCATCGAGCAGTATAAGGATCGTGCCGACGTTCAGTTCATCAGCTTCAACTCGGACGCGAATCCGGGGCTCGTCCAACCTTTTGTCAAAGAACATGCGCTCTCGTTCGTCGTCATCCCGGCATACAATTACGTGGAAACACTCAACGTATATGTGCCGGCAACCTGGATTGTGGATGGGGATGGCGTGGTGCGCCTGAAGGCCCAGGGCTACGATCCCACGGAAAAGTGGGAAACCGGCATGAAGGACGCCATTGAAAAGGTCAAACTTGCCGGGGCTGCGAAATCCTCCCCCGAGGCATTGGAGTGATTTTGGTATCCCTCAGGGTCACGCGGAATGTGCCCGGTGCCTACTCAGGATCCATCCAATCCTCGCGAAAATAGGGCACAGGGGGGCGTTTCAGGCTATAATGACGGCTATGGACGTCGAACGGACCATGCAATTCATTCTCGATTCGCAGGCGCGATTGGAGGCGTCGGCGCAGAGGCGCGATGAACAACTTGCAACCCTGACGGCTTCGGTGCAGAAGCACGACGAGCAAATAGGCGCTCTCTCCAATCTGGTCGGCCGTCTAGCCGAGGCCGAAATTCGCCTCGCCGAGCAGATGCAGGGGAGTGAAGCCCGCACAGCCGAACTGATGCAGGGGCAGCAAGCCCGCCTGGCGTCCCTGGAGACCAAGATGGCGCAGTTCCTGGAACGCATGGACCGCTACATCCAAGGGATGGAAGGCAACGGCCACAAACTGCAATAATTCGCCTTAGACCTATCCTGATTTCTAACCTGTACTCTTAATTCTCGGACGGCCTCTCGATATGTTCGATAACAAGGGTTTCCACCGGACCCTTGGTGGGTTTCAGTTTGAGGCCTAGCTGGAGTTGAACTGCTTTAAAAAGGGACGGCCCGACCGACCCGATGGGAGGAGGACTAGCCATCCCCGGATTGCTGCCATCCGACTCCGTCTCATCCGCAATATTCGCTTGGCCAAATTGGAGCTTGACGTTAAATGAGCCGTTGAGCCCCGTTTGATCGATAACCGGTCGAAGTTCAGGCACATCGAACGACAACCGATCGGCCAGCACACTGGTGGGCATGCAGCCTTCGACGCACCTCTTCCCCGGCGGGCAGGGCGACGGTCGGGGGGGAATCGCCGCGGTATCCCTGGAGGAAAAGGGGAGCGAACAGGTCGAGAGCTTTGACCCACCCTCGGCGACCACCAAAGCGTACATCGGTCCTTCCTTTGTTTCGTGACGCACTTGCAACTTGAATCGATCCGCCAGCAGCGACTGGAGCATCAGCATCATCGTCTGGCGATAGGCGCAGCGGCCATGAGCGAAAGCTGGGCCGCATTCCCTATTTCCGAATTTTGCGGCCAGCGAGTCGTCCATCTTCGCCTCAATGTCGTAACCTTCACCGTATGAAAATTGTCCCGGGCGGATCCAGTCCGGCCCTCCCACGATAAAATTAGGTCTTAAGGGACGAAACCCAAAGTCCCCAAAATCGCAGCCATAGGCTAATCCTATGATCATAAGCATAAGTTCGTTTCTGGCGACGAGCCTTCCGGGAAGGAAATGGATCGAGTCGGGCTCGTGCGGACCACCTCGCCGGACAGAAGCGACCTCAAAGGATGGTGCGGGGGAACTGGCAGACGGCGCAGATTGCGCCCGGATTTGCGGGGCGTTTATGAGACCAAGCACCACGAGTCCGCCAACGACCGCGGTGCCAATGGCAGTCAACAGTCGCTTCCCACCGAAAAAAGGTATGTTTGCTTTGCCCCGCTTTGATTCATGACCCGTTCCCGGCGCGGCACTCGACGAAGTCGTTGAAAGGGATTTTGAGATCATGCTTTTCCCTCCGTCTGCGGCTGGTGTGAGACAACAGGCTTCAAGATAAGAACGCAGCCGGACTCCGGTCTTGCACTTTCGAGCGGGCGGGACGCCCGCGCTACGTCCGTCGACCCCTCCCATTCAGGTCAACGCAATCACCGCTGTGCCCGGCGCTACTTCCCGAACTCGGCCATTGATGCGCATCGATTGGACTCCCGCGAGACCGTGCGGAATGTGCAACCGGACGTGCCGGGGATTCACGGTTGCGGCGAGGTGATAATCGAAACGCAGCTCCGCTCCCTGTCTTTGCATTTCGAAATCAACCTTGCCGAATCGAGTCGGGGCCTGCTTGACGGCAATCTTCGCCCCGTCCTTCAACCAATCTGGTTGCACGCCCCAGCACAGTTCCAGCGTTTTCTCGTTTTCGAAAACCAGGGAATTACGAAGCAGGTGGATGTACTGGCCGGCGGCCCAGCCGTGCGGCATGTCGCCCGTCCCCTTGTGCGCGTCGGGATAAATCTCTTCCACCCAGGCGTTGGTGGGCGAAGCGTGCGCGACGTAGCCGTTGAACAGCCGGTAGAACATGGGCAGATCGTCGCGGAGTAGATAGCACATGGCCCAGTCCACGGTGATGTAGGTCCAGATTTTGTCGCGGTCCTGGAAGACGTACTCATCTTCCTTGGCGCGGGCGGCCATGCGCGCGAGCGTGCGCGTCATCATTTCGTTGTTAGGCTCAAGGAATCGCGCCGGATAGAGCGCGGCCATCCCTCCCCAAATATCCACGTGCGGGTCAAAGGTGCTGCCGGGGATAAACTGGCGGTTGCCGATTCCCGTATACGCGCGCTGCACAGAGGCCAAGAGGTTTGCGCAGAATTGGTCGTAGGTTTCCTTGATCCATTTCGCATCGGCCGTTTCCTCGAGAGCTTGTGCCGCCGCCAGAGCTTCGTGCAGTCCCAGCACGGCCCAGAAATTGTGGTAGTAGATGTACCCGTTGGCAATGGCCTCGCCGTCGCCCTCCGGCAGCAACCCGAAGAAGATGGGCTTTTCACCGTTCTCGGTGCGGATCTGCGATTGCTCGGTAATGTTCTTGATCCATTGCGCCCCTCGGCGGATGTTGGGATAAACCTGACGGAGCCACGATTTGTCGCGCGTCACTTCGAAGTGATTCACCAGCGCCCACAGAGCCTGGCCCTGCCCGTCCCATTCGGTAAGGGGGTACTGCCACGCGCCGGAGGCCTGCTGG
>Ga0326727_10008084_pt1 | contig 27034 bp, 11 predicted proteins | sample MB2enrmetagenome_FD_207643 | JGI IMG/M metagenome (GOLD analysis project Ga0326727, IMG submission 207643) | Lab enriched peat soil microbial communities from McLean, Ithaca, NY, United States - MB29MY | ecosystem: Environmental > Terrestrial > Soil > Wetlands > Peat | place: USA: New York...
CCAACAGCGCGGTAGCGACAGCAGCGTATACCATCGCTCCGGCGGTGTCTGCACCCATATTCTCGCCCACGCCCGGCACCTACACGTCGCCGCAGTCGGTAACCATCAGCGACTCGACGGCCGGCGCAACCATTTATTACACCACCAACGGCAGCACACCGACGACGTCCTCGACCGTGTACATGGGCGCGATCTGGCAGACTTCCACACAGACGCTGAAAGCCATCGCGGTGGAGACAGGCTATGCCAACAGCCCGGTAACCACGGCGGCCTATGCCATCGCGCCGGTGCTGCCTGCGCCCACGTTTAGCCCCACGGGCGGCGGCCCCTCCTGGGCCCTCTTTACTTCGCCGCCATCGGTGACCATCAGCGACTCGCAGGCGGGCACAACCTTCTACTACACCACCAACGGCACCACGCCGACGACCTCTTCGACTCTGTATACGGGCCCCATCACGGTGAGCGTGACGGAGACGATCGAGGCCATCGCGGTAGAGGCGGGCTATACCAACAGCCCCATGAGTTCGATGTTGTACTCCATCGCTCCGATGCTGCCCGCGCCTACGTTCTCGCTTGCACCGGGGACATACAACACATCGCAGACGGTGACCATCGGCGACGCAACCGCGGGCACAACCATCTACTACACCACCAACGGAGCCACGCCGACTACCTCGTCAACGAAGTACAGCGGCGCGATCACGGTGAGCGCGACGGAGACGCTGGAGGCTATCGCAGTCGAGAGCGGCTACTGTAACAGCCCGGCGGCAGCGGCGGCTTACACCATCACTGCGGCGCTGCCCACACCGACGTTTTCGCCCGCGGCCGGGACTTACACTACGTCGCAGACGGTGACCATCAGCGATTCGACGGCTGGGACCACCATCTACTACACCACCAACGGGAGCATGCCGACGACCTCGTCCGCGGTGTACAGCAGTCCGATCACCATCAGCATGACGGAGACGCTGCAGGCCATCGCAGTCGAAGCGGGCTACACCAGCAGCGCGGTTGCGACGGCGGCTTATACCATCACTCCTGTGCTGCCCACACCCACCTTCTCGCTTGCCGCGGGCACTTACACAACGTCGCAGTCGGTGACCATCAGCGATGCGACGGCGGGCGCCACTATCTACTACACCACCAACGGGGCCACGCCCACTACGTCATCGACCAAGTACACCGGTGCGATCACGGTGAGCGCGACGGAGACGCTGGAAGCGATCGCAGTCGAGACGGGCTACACCAGCAGCGCGGTTGCCACGGCAGCTTACACCATAGCTCCTGTGCTGCCCACACCCACCTTCTCGCTTGCTCCGGGCACGTACACCACCTCGCAGACGGTGACCATCAGCGATTCGACGGCTGGCGCCACTATCTACTACACCACCAACGGGAGCACGCCGACGACCTCGTCCACCGTTTACAGCGGCGCGATCACGGTGAGCGCGACGGAGACGATTGAAGCCATCGCAGTCGAAACGGGCTACACCAGCAGCGCGGTCGCTACGGCAGCTTACACCATCGCTCCGGTGCTGCCCGCGCCTACCTTCTCGCTTGCGGCGGGCACCTACACCACGTCGCAGTCGGTGACGATCAGCGACGCGACGGCTGGGACCACCATTTACTACACCACCAACGGGGCCTCGCCGACTACCTCGTCAACGAAGTACAGCAGTCCAATCACGGTGAGCGCGACGGAGACGCTGCAGGCCATTGCAGTCGAAACGGGCTACACCAGCAGCGCGGTTGCTACGGCAGCATACACCATCGCTCCGGTGCTGCCCACACCCACCTTCTCGCTTGCGCCAGGCACTTACACCACGTCGCAGTCGGTGACGATCAGCGACGCGACGGCTGGGACCACCATTTACTACACCAGCAACGGCAGCACGCCGACGACCTCGTCAACGAAGTACAGCGGTGCGATCACGGTCAGCGCGACGGAGACGATTGAGGCCATCGCAGTCGAGACGGGCTACACCAGCAGCGCGGTCGCCACGGCAGCATACACCATCGCTCCTGTGCTGCCCACACCCACCTTCTCGCTTGCCGCGGGCACTTACACAACGTCGCAGTCGGTGACCATCGGCGATGCGACGGCGGGCGCCACTATCTACTACACCACCAATGGAACGACGCCCACTACGTCATCGACGAAGTACAGCAGTCCGATCACCATCAGCATGACGGAGACGCTGCAGGCCATCGCAGTCGAAGCGGGCTACACCAGCAGCGCGGTCGCTACGGCAGCTTACACCATCGCTCCGGTGCTGCCCGCGCCTACCTTCTCGCTTGCGGCGGGCACCTACACCACGTCGCAGTCGGTGACGATCAGCGACGCGACGGCTGGGACCACCATTTACTACACCACCAACGGGGCCACGCCCACTACGTCATCGACGAAGTACGGCGGCGCGATCACGGTGAGCGCGACCGAGACGATTGAAGCCATCGCGGTTGAAACCGGCTACACCAATAGCGCGGTTGCCACAGCAGCTTACACCATCGCTCCGGTGTTGCCCACACCCACGTTCTCGCCCGCGCCAGGCACTTACACCACGTCGCAGTCGGTGACGATCAGCGACGCAACGGCTGGGACCACCATTTACTACACCACCAACGGGGCCACGCCCACGACCTCGTCCACCGTTTACAGCGGCGCGATCACGGTCAGCGCGACCGAGACCCTGGAAGCGATCGCAGTCGAGACGGGCTACACCAGCAGCGCGGTTGCCACGGCAGCTTACACCATAGCTCCTGTGCTGCCCACACCCACCTTCTCTCCGGCGGCGGGCACCTACACCACGTCGCAAACGGTGACGATCAGCGACGCGACGGCTGGGACCACCACTTACTACACCACCAACGGGACGACGCCCACGACCTCGTCCACCGTGTACAGCGGAGCGATCACGGTGAGCGCGACGGAGACGCTGGAAGCCATCGCAGTCGAGACGGGTTACACCAGCAGCGCGGTCGCCACGGCGGCTTACACCATAGCTCCTGTGCTGCCCACACCCACCTTCTCTCCGGCGGCGGGCACCTACACCACGTCGCAGTCGGTGACCATCAGCGATGCAACTAGCGGTGCAACCATTTACTACACCACCAACGGCAGCACACCCACGACTTCCTCGACCCTGTACACAGGCGCGATCACGGTGAGCGCGACGGAGACGCTGCAGGCCATTGCAGTCGAAACCGGCTATACCAATAGCGCTGTTGCCACAGCAGCTTACACCATCGCTCCGGTGTTGCCCACACCCACGTTCTCGCCCGCGCCAGGCACTTACACCACGTCGCAGTCGGTGACGATCAGCGACGCAACGGCTGGGACCACCATTTACTACACCACCAACGGCAGCATTCCCACTACCTCGTCGACCAAGTACACAGGCGCGATCACGGTCAGCGCGACGGAGACGCTGGAAGCCATCGCAGTCGAAACGGGCTACACCAGCAGCGCGGTGACCACGGCAGCATACACTATCAGCGCGGAAACCAGTTACATCAGCTATCTCAGCGACGGATTCACAGCAAGTAGCCTGTCACTGAACAATGGCCCGACTGTGAGCGGCGGAGTGCTGCAACTGACCGACGGAGGGACCGGGGAGATGCGGAGCGTTTGGTCTACGACGATGGTTCCCGTGAGCGGCTTTACCACCGATTTCACGTTTCAGATGGTCAACGCGGTTGCCGATGGAATGACTTTCACGATTCAGAATGACCCCAAGGGAATGTGGGCCCTCGGAGATGGCGGCAGCGGACTCGGCTATCAGGGCATTCAGAACAGCGTGGCCCTGAAGTTCGATATCTACAACGATGCGGGTGAAGGCACCGACTCCATCGGTGTGTACACAGACGGCGCCGCGCCAACCATGCCGGCAACAGATCTGAGTTCCAGCGGAGTTACGCTGTTAAGCGGCGACCTGATGCACGCACATTTGGTGTACAGCGGAACAACGCTGACCGTGACGCTGACGGATACAAAGACGGGAGCCAGCGCTACGAACCAGTTCACGGTGAACATTCCCAGCGTTGTCGGCGGCACCGCGGCTTACGTAGGCTTCACGGGAAGCACAGGAGCTTTCACCGCAGTACAGCAGGTTGCAAGTTGGAGTTATTCGGTTCCGTAGCAGGTGTGTAGCTCAGATCGATCTCACCGGCGGGCGGTCATTCCTTTCGATGGCCGTTCGCCATTTTTATGAGAGCCTCGCCTGGAAACGGCCGGATCGACACAAAGCGTTTTCTTAAGGCAAAGTCATCGGGTCATTCCGGCCCAGTCTTCAGCGTTGGCTCTCGAGCGGTTCGCCCGCCCGGGTTGCCGCAGGCACATGGGACTGAAGACTCATTCTTCTGGGCTGCATCGGGCGCGGAGGCTGTGGCTCATCTGCCTTCGCCGCCCAGCCGCACCTGGAAGCCTGCCCGCGCCACGCGGGGCATGGCGAGCGTGGTCGTGGGAGTCTTGGCGACCTCGATCTGGCGGTTGAACAGGTTTTCGCCGGCCGTGAAAACTTGGAAGCGCTTGCCAAAGTCGCGCGAGGCGTAGGCGTCGAGGCGGAAATACCCGTGCAGCAGAGCAGTGTTCGCCGCATCGTCAAACTGCCGGCCGCTCAGGCGGCTTTGCAGGTTGAGGGTTCCAATCCGCTGCCGGTAAGCGCGCGCATTCAGGGTAGCCATGTTGCGGGCAACCTCGGGAATCCAGTTGTTCAGGTACTCGTTGCCCTGGGTAACGACCGCATGGGCATGCTGGTAGCCGCCGTCGACGGCCAGCCAGCGGCGGGGTGTGAGCGTGAAGTCCACGGAAACGCCGCGGCTCTCGATCTGGCCGAGGTTCTCGCGCTCGAGCAGGACTGGAGAAGACTCCGCGTCGATGGTCACCGCGGTGATGGGGCGGTTGACCTGGGTGAGGAAGTAGCTGGAACGAATGGTGCCCCAGCGCCACTCGGTCGCCAAACCGCTTTCCCAGCCAGTGGCGCGCTCGCTGAGCAATGCACCGTTGGGATTGGTAAGCTGGTTGCCTACTTGGGTGGAGCGGTAGAGCTCGTTAGGCGTGGGCGCGCGGAAGGCGCGGAAGCCGGAGGTGGAAACAGCCCAGTGATTCCAAAGCTTGCGCGCCAGACCCAGGCGCGGATCGAAGACCTTCTGGCCGGTTTGCGCGGGCTGGGTTTGGTCTGGCGCCCAACTCGATCCGTTCCAGATCAACAGCTGGCCATCATAGTTCTGGAACCAATCCAGGCGGCCTGAGGCGATCAGCGTCCAGGCCCGCTTGACCCACATCAGCTCGGCATAGCCCGCTGAGTCCCGCTGGTGGTCGTGCAGATTCGTCAGAGCGGCGGAACTTCCGAAGGTTTGCTCCCGGTCCCATGCGCGGACGTCGTGAACGTCGGCCCCGGCCACAACGAGCAATCCCGCGCCAAGCGGCTGGTTCCAATGAACTGCGGCGCCCAGTTCGTTGTCTGGCGTGAGCGAAAACCGCGTTGGAGTCTCCCCGCAGCGATAGGAGCAGTTGGGGTCGCCAAAGATGCCCAGACTGGAGATACTCGAAAAGGTCTGGCGGTAGTGCTCCGACGAGCCGTAGAGCCGCATGGTCAGGGAACCGCTGTGCGGACCTCGCCAGTCGCCGCCGGTTGCATAGCGCCAAAGGCGGGTTCCATTGGTTTGGAGGGGAGTTCCATTGCCGCGCGCTTCGTTGAAGCCGCTGCCGCGCACGAAGAGTCGCAGCGGGCCGCCGTCATGCTCAGCGAGGAACAGGCCGTTCTGGCTATGCACGTTGGAGGCGGTGTCCACTGGCCCTCGCTGCCACGGAGCCTCCTGGATATAGCCATCGGTGCCGAGGACGCCGCCGCTGGCCATCAAACCCCAGGGACCGCGCTTGGCCTGGAGACTCAGGCTATCGTCGTAGGTTTCTTCGGCGCCGTAGCTGGTTCTCAGCTCGGCCAGATCGGATGCGGGCCGCGCGGCCGCCAGAGAGATCACGCCGCCGATGGCGCTCGATCCGTAGAGATCGCTGGCGCCGCCGCGCACCAGCTCAATGCTCTGGATCGATAGCTCCGGCTGCTCCTCCCAGTGGATCCATCCGCCAATAGCGTCATTGAGCGGAATGTCGTCCTCGGTGACCAGCGTGCGGCTGGCCGAAGTGGAGCCCAGGCCGCGCAGGCTGACCCCCTGCGAGGAGGGATTTGCCACCAGCGAACTGGAGCGGCGGAATAACTCGACGCCAGGCAGTTGGCGCATCTCGCCATCCAGGGTCACCGCCGGGGTGGTATCGAGGGCCGTCTGCGAAAGCAGCCGCGAATCAGTCGGGCTCTCCAACGAGCCCAGCGGAGCGCGGTATGCGGTAACCGTCACTTCTTCGCTGGTTGAGGCGGGTTCCAGCCGAACGGTTGCATTGGCGCTGAGCTGCAGACGCATCTCGGTAAACCCAGCGGCGTCCACGCGCAAACTGCAGGGAGCGGAGCACTGAACGGTCAACCGGCCCACCTCGTCGGTGCGGCCCAGTTGGCGGCCGGCGGCATCCTCGACCGTCGCGCCTGCCAGAGCGGCGCCGCGGATATCCTCCACCGTCAGCGTAAGAGCCGATTGAGCACCCAAGTGCAATGCTGCCGCAGCCAGTGCCAACGCTACACTCAACAGTCTTGGTATAAGCCACCGCATTGTTGCCGCTTTCAAGAAGAGCAGGTCTTCCGCTGCCTTGTGCGCTGCCACAGGATCGAAGGTTCCTGGACCGAGCTGCCGGCTTTGGCGGTCAAGAACGTCTGCAACGCGACGCCTCCGGACCTGGTTCAGCCGGCGTGCCGCTCCTTGTATTCGATCAGCTTTTGCGCTCGCTTCCGCCGCTTGCTCAGCTCGTATTGCAGTTGTCCCACAAGGATCGGCACTTGCTGCAGGTGAGAGTGAAATCCATAGAGCAGCAGGACTCCGGGGGTGGCCCGCTTCCACCGCGCCTTCCACGCCGAACGCACCGACAACAGCAGCATCATGCCAAGCCAGAGAGCAATGGGAAGAACTCCAAAGCGCACGCTGGTGGCGATGGCGGCGGCCAGTGAGACGAGCCAGCAGCTTCCGCGTATCATGTTTCGCCTGCTGTCTGAGGTCCAGAATGGATCGTCGCTGTTCCGGAAGCGCTCGGATACTTCGGCATAGGCATGGCCGGCCCTTGTGGCGCGCTTCCAGTACTGGCTCCAGCGCGCGATCTGCAAATCGTGTCCAGTCATGGGGCAGTCGATATGCAGTATTCCGTATCCCCGCGCCCTGATCCGCCGGCAAAGTTCTGGCTCTTCTCCCGCGATCAACCTCTCATCGAAGCCTCCCGTTTCAACCAGTACCTTGCGGCGCATCAGCACATCGCCGCCGCAGAATTCCGTAACTCCCGGCGGATAGACCCAGTCGAGGTCGAGGATGCGGTTATACACCGATGCTTCGGGATGCATCTCGCGGCGATGCCCCCATGCGGCCGCCAGCGAAGACTCCCACGCCAATGCATCGCACGCCGCCCGGGCAAAGTCCGGATGCAGCACGGTATCCCCGTCGAGAAAGAGGATCAGATCGGAAGCCGCGCGCCGCCAACCGGCGTTGCGCCCGATCGCCGCGGCTGGCCGCTCCGGGCGGACCACGATCACGGTTGCGCCGTAGCGGGCCGCCAGTTCGGGGCTGCCATCGGTGGAGGCGGAATCGACGTAAATTACATCATTCACGGCAACGCCTCGCACCTGCTGGATGGACTCCAGACACGAGGCCAGGCGTTGCCCCTCATTGCGTCCGATCACGACGATCGACAGGCCCGGAAGGGCGGCGTCCGCGCTGGGGCCCGAAATGCCTTCAGATTCGTCCCGCATGTGCACCCCGCTTTGTCTCCGCTCCGGCAAACACGAGTTCCTCGCTCAGCGCCGGCATCGCGTCTTTTCGCGGAAGCACCCGCGCCGGAACGCCAACTGCAATGCAATTGGACGGCACATCGGTGAGCACCACGGCGTTGGCTCCGATCACCACATCGTCTCCAATCCGAATCGCACCCAGAATCTTGGCGCCTGCGCCTACATCCACGCGGTCGCCCAGGACCGGCGCTCCGCGCTGGCCGGTATGCTTCAGTCCCACGGTGACTCCGTTGCGAATCACGCAGTCATCCCCAAAGACGGCGTCTCCGCTGATGACAATCCCCCCGAAATGGTCGATTCGGAATCGTCGCCCCAGCGTCACCTCGCAGGGAAGCTCGATGCCTGTCAGCACTTCGGAAACAGGCTTCAGCACCTTATAGACAAAAGAGAAAGGCATGCGCAGCCAGCGCCAGCGAATGGTGTAGCGCCAGCGTCCATAGCGGTACACGGCCATAGCCCACAAACCCTGACGGGAGAGTTGACGGCAGTGCGTGCGCCAGTCTTCACGAATATTCTCGAACAAGCTCAACCTCATGCGATACAACGACAGGGATTTGCGATGTTTCCGCAGTCGCTCAAGATCGGCTTCCCGATTGCTCTGAATCGCCGATGCCATCTCTCAGTTGCCGACTTGTTCCAGACTGGCAACAGCGGAACTCTGGCCGTTATCCCCGCGGGTTTGCAATGCACGCCAGGTTTTCGGACTCCGGTGAGCGCCGCCGCCAGACCTGAAAAAAGGACGTGGACTCAGTCAGGCAGAGCGAATGCAGATGCCGCTGGATCTCTGCATCCGTATCCACAAGGGTTGTCGGGCTGGTCAGGTCCAGCACTACCACGTCGGCATTGTCGAGTTGTTCCATCACGCGCGCCTTGTCGGCGGGAAGAAGTTGTCCCAGTTGGAGGGTCCAAACCTCTGGCGAATGGATAGTCGGAAAGTAATGATGGGCTCCCGTGCCATAGGAAAAAAGCAGCAGGTTCTGGTGGGTCGACAGTTCCAGAATCTTCTTCCATTCGGCCACCCAGCTCGCATCGGCATATAGGTTGGCAGTCGCCGTGGGAGACTTGACTTGTTTCCAGCCCTGCAAGACTGCGTGGGCCAGGGTCGCCTGGCCTGCGATTCCAAGCAAAAGGAACAGCGTCACAAGGAGATTGCGCGCAACTCCCCTCCCCATTGCCGATAATCCCAGCAGCATTCCCACCACCAGGATGGGGTCGAAGAGGTAGTGGTTATGCGGCGGTCCATAGGCGACGCACACGAAAACCGCCTGGATCAGCGCGCAGAGGACGATTGCAATATCTCTCCGCTCCAGCACTCGCCGGACTGCCATTCTTCGCGCCGCGAATATGCCGAAAACGGCGAGAGTAAGCGTGCTCATTACCCACCAACTCACCGGCGTGAACAACGAATGGACAATATAAAACCTGGAGTTGTATCCCGAAGGGTGGAGAAACTGCATCAGCCCTCGTCCGTATCCAAAGTCGATCCGGCTGTAAAAGCGCATCCCAGCGAGCGGCGTCGCCGTCGCCAAAACGGACCTCCATCCGAATTCAAGAGCCAGCAGGATGGCGAGCGCCAGATACGCCAGAACTCCTGGCGCAAGCGACCGAAGCAGGCTGGCGACGGAACGGGGAGGCTTGATGAGCCAGTCGAGAATGAGGAATCCCGCCAGCAAAGCCGCCATGACCAGCGGCAGCGAGGGCACGCTCCAGCAGCCTATCGCAGAAATGGCCAGGCTGATCTCCAGCCGTCCCAGCAGCACAAAGAGCAGCGCAAACAGAAGAGATAACTGGACGAGAGAGTAGGGGAGATTGGGATTGACGGGGTTAAGGATACGGCTCATTGCAAGCATAGCCAAAAGCCACATCGATTCCCTGGGCAGATAGCGCAGAAGCAGAGCGCAGAACACGGCCATCAGGACCATGGTGGCGGCTGCGCATCCGACTAAAGGCCAATAGCCTCTGCCAAACAGGGCGAATAGCCAGTGCTGAATGGCAACCGGCAGCAGGCCGTAGGAATAGTAAGTATCGACTCCCAACCGGAGATGCCGGTCTATCAGGTAATCCAAATTCAGAAAGCTGCTGCGATCCTTCAATATCCAAAGGTCCAGCGAGAATAGAATCGGCCAGGAAAGAAGGTAAATTGCCGCGAACGCCCCAAGCATGACGCCAAATTGCGCCGCCAGACGGCGTTCCTCTGCCGGCGCGCAGTGCGTTGAGTTAGCCGGGATCCTGGTCGTGTACTCCGGGTCGTGCATGATTCGTTCCCTTGCCGTTGTTGTCGTCAACACGTTTGGCCCGCCCCGACTGCCCGCGCGGGCACACCTACCACCGTCGCGCCGGCCGGCACATCGCGGGTAACCACTGCATTGGCGCCCACCGTGGCGCCGTCGCCAATGGTGACGCCGCCGAGCACGGTCACTCCCCGGCCGATCCATACCTCGTTGCCGATGACGATGGGTTGCGCGATGTAGCCGGAATCGCGAATCGTCAAACCCGGCAAGCGGGCGTGATTTGCGTCGCGTATGCTGGAGTACTCGCCAATCATCGTGCCATCGCCGATCGTGATCCAGTCTCGCGAGACGATGTGAACCCCGCGCGAAATCACGACTCCATCGCCGATCTCGATCGAGCCGCTCTCCTCCGTTTCCAGATACAACCCTGCGTACAAGAGCACGTCCCGTCCAAAATGAATCATGCCCGTGCCATGCACTTCCGACGGACCCAGTACAACAACCGACGCATCGAGCGGCGCCGTGAGATTTGACGAGAGCAGGGCGTGGTTGTGGATGCGCCGCACATCCCGTCGCAGACCCGTCGTGGCCCGGTAGACCGACGACAAGAGCGATGTAAGCCACGACTTGAGTTTGCGGCGAATCATGTCAGCTGACATATCGATGTTCGTCTTTCCAGACCACGCGATTCACCACGGCTGCGCGGGAGAGAAGCGCCCTCCCACGGTATCGCGCCACGCCTGGCTTAAGATCGAAATTAGTAGCCGGTCGGTGCGTGCGCTGGCGCGGCGATCTTGATCCTTGCTCCAGCGTCTGCGCTGCGACCGCAGCCAATACCAGGCAGTCTCCAACGCCACGGCCAGCCACGCGGACAATCCATGATGCTTCCTATAGAAGAGCAACATGCTTCGCATACGCCACAGAGTAAGCTGCGCTCCTGTTCGCGAGAGCTGGAGCGACCGGACCTGGCGCGAAGATTCGCCGCCGATATGGACGATGGCAATATCCGGCCAATACCAGATCGAGTACCCTTCGTTCTTGATGCGTTTGCACAGGTCGACTTCTTCGTAATAGAGGAAGAACCGCGGATCGAAAGAACCGACGGACCGCAGCACTTCAGCGCGCACGATCGAGTAGGCGCCGGGAACCCAATCGACCTCGGCTGCCTCCATTGGGCTCGCCCATGTGCGGTCGGCGCGGCCAAAGAAGCGCGAGCGCGGAAAGCGCGCCGCAAGCCCGGAAAGAACCAGCAAATCGCTGAAGACCGTGGGAAACATGCGCGCCGAAGGCTGCCACGAGCCATCGCGCCCGATCAGCCGCCCGCCGCCAAGTCCCGCGCGGGGGGTAGCGTCCATGTGGGCCAAGGATCGCTCCAGCGATCCTTCAGTCAAAAACGCGTCGGAGTTGAGGAGCACAATATAGCGTCCGCCAGCCGACTGGAAGCCGAGATTGTTTGCCGGGCCAAACCCCAGGTTCACTTCACTCCGCATCAAGAGCACGCCGGGAAACTCGCGCTCGATCATGGCGGCAGAACCGTCCGTCGAAGCGTTATCGACCACAATGACCTGAACGCGCAGCGAACCCGTCTCGCGATAGACCGACTGCAGGCATTCCCGCAGCACATCGCGCGTGTTGAAAGACACAATCACGATGGAGACGTCGAACTGGAACAACGTGGAAGTCAAAGTGTGAATGGTTCCTTCAAATGTTGTTGGGTGCGTTCTCGCTAAATACAGATGCGAGCAAGGCTGCGTTTTCCGGCAGATTATAGAGATCGTGTACGCGCTTGCGGCCTGCTAGTCCAAGGCTGCGCCGCAGCAGCGGATCTTCAGCAAGCCGTTCGAGCGCCGCGGCCAGCGTTTCGGCTGAGGACGCGGGAACCAGCAGTCCGTCGAGCCCATCGCGAATCAGTTCTGGGATTCCGGCAATGCTGGTGCTCACGCATGGCACCTCCATGGCCATCGCCTCCATCAACGCCACGGGCACTCCCTCGGCAAAACTTGCCAGTGCGAAGATGTCCGCGCGCCCCAGCAACTGGCGAATCTCGTCGTGGCTCCTTGCTCCCTCGAAGACCACCGGGATTTCATTCTGTTCCGCGAAGATCTCCAAATGCTCGCGATCCGGCCCATCACCCACCAGACGCACCCGGATCGAATATCCCTTCAAGAGCAGAATGGCGCAGGCACGCAACAGAATGAGCTGTCCCTTGGCCGGAACCAACCTGCCCACGCAAAGGATCTCCAACACATGATCCGGCTTTGGTTGCGGCCGCATCGGCGAGAACACACTCGGATCGACACCTAGGCGCACAACGCGCATCTTGTCCCAGTGCTCGGGAGCTGCAATCCGCATGAGCTGGCTGCGGCAAAAGTCGCTGACGCACAGGATGAAGCTTGCGCGCTCGACCTTCTGGCGAAGATGGAACTTCTCTACATCGTAGAATTCGTCTGGACCATGCACGGTCAGGGAGTAAGAGAATCCCCATGCCATGGATGCCAACATTCCCACCGTCGCCACCGGCCCGCAGAAGTGTATGTGCAGATGGCGATGACCGCGCGAACGCATCCAGTCGCCCAGGATAAGCGCTTCCGCAAAGTAAAAAAGCCCGTAAAGAGTCGCGCTCAAATCCCATCGCCCCAGGCGCAGAGCGCAGTTCAACCCGCGAGCAAACACCAACGGTCTCAGCAGAAGCGTCTTGGCCGCGACCGCAGCCGCACGCCCGGCTCCAGCAGACTTGATGTAGAACGTCTTCTCCGCCTCCTCAATCTCGGCTGCGGGCATCGATGAGAGTGAACGGTCCGGCTGGTTGATCGAGGCGACCTCAACCGCGAAACCATGCTTTCTCAGTTCCCGTATTTCGTTCAGAAAAAAGGTGTGCGAGATACCGGGATAGCGGCTCAAGAGATAGACAAGCCGCTGCGGCGCCGCGGCCGGAGCCTTGGCCGCCAAGACCTCCGAAACAAGCGCGAAATCGGTCCCAGGTTCTACATTTGATGCCATTGCTTGACCCCCGGCTTGCAACTTGTTGTTCTTGAAATTCGCGCCCATAGCGATCGGAGCTGCCTTCAGTTGTGTTCAGAAGCCGTGGCGGCAGAAACTGCGGCTGCTTTCAACTCGTGGGGAACGTTCGACTTCTCCGCGACGGAACGATAGATACCGATCACCCGGTCGATCTTTCGCTGCCAGTCGAAATCGCGAACAACGCGCTCGCGTCCCGCCTCGCCCATGGACTCAGCAAGACCGGGAGAGTCGATCATCTTGCGCATCGCTTCGGCAAATCCGGCCACCAGGCTCGCATAGCTCTCAGGCTCCACAAGCACCCCGCAGGAAGCATCCAGGTAGTCTGCGGGACCGCCCCAGCGGGTGGCGATCACCGGCTTGCCCATGGCCATGGCTTCAAGCACCACGGCGCCGCCGGATTCATACAGACTGGGCAGAACCAGCGCGACGGAGTTCAACAGACGATTGGCGCACTCGCGCTGGGTGAGCCAACCCATAAAGTGGACACGATCCTTCAATCCCAACTCGGCGGCCAAGGATCGCCATGCATCCAGCATCGGGCCGTCGCCAACGATATCGAGTTCAGCGCGTGGAACGTCTTCCAGCGCCCGGATCACTACGTCAAGAGCCTTCCAATCCACCAGGCGCCCGAGGAAGACAAAACGCGGAACCGCGCTCTCCGCGCGTGTGCCCGCGCCTTGCCAGACGCCGAAGTCGATTCCATTCTCAACTAACTCGATAACTTTGCCGCGAATTCCCGAAGGCAGCGAGCGGCGCGTGCGTTCATTGGCGACCAGCACCACGCTGGCGCGATTCTTGCCCGGCAGCAGCATGTTGCCGGCATCCGCAAACAGACGGGCAAGGGCAAGCACCGCGCGGCTCATCCACGATTCGGAGCGGCGAAAGGCCGGTGGGTAGTCCATCCCGCCATTCAGCGGACCGATCACCACCGGGACGCCCAGGCCGAAGAGCAGAGAAGGAAAGCGCGGAGCAACCGGAATGGGCTGGTGAATCACGTCAATGCGCTGGTCGCGGATCAGCCTGCGCGCGACACCGCGTTCACAGAATTGCGTAATGAGCTGGTTGAGAAGGCCCAGCGTAGCTTCAGACAACCGCCTGGGCAGATAGCGGCTCAGATAGAAAAGCAGCTTCTGAATCCATAGGTCCGGAACAAAGAAAATGCGGTCGATTTCGTTCGGGAACAGCTCCATTACTTCGCTCTGCGTTCGCGAGTGAACAATCATCCAGCATTCGACGCCGCGAGATCGCAGCAGGCGAAAGTAGTGTACGGGAAGGATGGCCTCGCCGCCGAAGCGTTCCGAGGCGTGTTCGGCAACAACACAGATTCGCATAGACACTCATGCAGTGCGGAAGATTTGGTAGTACCCCATGGCTTGCAGCGTGCGCTTGAACGCCCGTTCCCGCGCGTACTGCGCCGGTGTAAGTTCCTGGAACGGAAGCACGCGGCCTGGCTGGAGGAGTGTAGCCCGGCCGTCCAGCAGACCTGACTCGCGAGCCTTGTGCAGCCACCATTTTGCCTCGCCGCCGGCGTGAAAGCACTTCATGCTGGCCCAGGATTCGGATTTCAGAATGCGCTGGCCGGACACGCCCAGCTTGGTCATCACTCGTTTTGCCGGCGAACGGCGCCAGCATTTCCAGTACGCGGGATCGAGGTGCCCTCCGCCCACTCGCATGGCCAGAGCCGCCCACACAATCGATTCCACATGCATGATGCGCGGCAGGCTAGTCCCGCCCAGTTTGGCCACAAGCCAGTCCAGCCAGTCCAGATCGGCTGAAGCGCGCCAGTGCGCTACCCCGATGTCTACGTGGTGCGCGAGCCGGATTCCATCGCCGATCGCTGCCTTGACAACCTCGGGCGGAAAGAGGCAGTTGGGCTGCTGCCACATCAGCAGCAAGCCGTTTTCGGGAGTCGCCTCAAACTGAAAGCGATTGGGAAAGTACAAGTCGGGGTCCAGCAAGACCAATTCTTCGCCGGGATCGCTCAGTAGCAAGGGATCGGTAATCTTGCGCCAGCAGGGATGACCGCGGCGGAATGCGCGCAAGTTATCGTGCCCGGCGAAGAGCGATTCCTCCCGCGCGGCAAGATCCTGCTCCGAATAAACTGTCCATCGATGCCCATTGGCATTCAGCGCGGCCAAACTCTCAGACAACTCTTCCTTGTCCCGCTCGGAGTCGGTAATCAGGCGCAGGTGAAGATCTTCGACAGAATTGGCGAACAAGCTTTCGAGCGCGTCCCTTGCATAGCTCAGGGAGCGCGGTGAGAGCACCATATACACATGGCGGATCGTCATTGGCAGCATCCTCGTTAGCTTGCGCAGGCCGCTGGTTCGCTCACGCGAATCTCTTCAGCATCGGTATGCTCAAGGCGGGCCCGCAACTGCGCCGCCAGAACCTGGATGTTCGGTTCCCGGAATACCAGGTCATGATCGCCGGGCAGTTCCTGCACCTCGACGCCGCCCTCCGCGAATGGCGTCCATCCCAGATCCAACGGCAGCCGCGGATCGGGCTGAACGGAGGCGCGGAAGAGCGCGATTGACCCCGGCCAGCGGCGCGGATGGTAGTTCATGGCCGCAACCCAGGAGATATCGTCGGTGCTCTTCATGAACGACGGCACGGAGCGAAAGCCCAGAGCTGTTGCCAGCATGTAAATCCGGCGCAGAGTTCGCGTATACAACTTCTTCCACGTGTAATCGACTCTCTCCGAGAGCGAGAGGGAAGAGAGGTTTCCCAGGAACCGCGCGATGCGGCGATCGACCTTCACCCGCACGGAATCCTGCCGTTGCATCAAGGTCAGGTAGTCGCGCTGCCGGCTATCGAGCATGCCCAGCAGTTCCACTTCCTCTCCCAAGGCGCGCAACCGGTGCGCGATCTCGAGAGCCACCATTCCTCCAAAGGAGTATCCAAGAAAGTAGTAAGGCCCCCTGGGCTGAATCTCCCGTATCTCGGCCAGATAGAACGCCGCTTGATCTTCCAGGCGAAGCAGAGCCGGCTGGCCGGCGAGCAGCGACTGAGCTTGCACGCCGAAGATCGGATGGTCGGATCCAATGAGCTTGGCAAGCTGGTAGAAGCGGATGACATTTCCCCCAGCGCCGTGAATGATGAACAGAGGAGTCCCTGTTCCCTCCCGCTGCATGAGCACAATCGAGGAGCTTCCGTTGGCGGAGAGGCGCTTGCGAACCAGCTCTGAAAGACGCTCGACAGTGTGTCCCGTGAACAGCACGGCCAGACCAAAATCGAGCGAATAGATCTTGTTGATCCGGGAGATAATCTGCATTGCGGCCAGCGACCGCCCGCCGAGGTCGAAGAAGCTGTCGCGAATGCTCAGATTTTTGACCCCAATCGCCGTCTCCCATATCCCGGCTATCTGCGCCTCCAGCGCATCGCGCGGCGCCAGATAGTTCTCGCTCTGGTTGCCCTCTGAGGCCGCTGCCCGGTTGAGGCCGGAGCCGAAATGTCCATCCCGGCCAGCGGCCTGTTCGCCGCCGCCGCGTTCAGCCTCCCCGTTTGAGGCAGCCAAGTGCTGCTTCCCGTAATCGTCCTGCGCCGCTTCTCCTACAGGACTTTCCAAGCCCGACAGCATGGTTTCGAGAATCCGCACATAGAGCTTGAGGATTTGCTGGATGGTCGCAACGCGGAAGAATCCAGGATTGTATTCCAACTGCAAGCGCGGGCCTTCGGCACGTTCCACAATGCTCAGCATCAGATCGAACATTGTCCCCGGACTGACGGAGCGCAGGGGAACTATCTCCAGAGAGGGCGTTTTCTGAGCCTGCATGAAGGCCTTCTGATAGATGAAATACACCTGAAGAGAGATTTGATTCTTGTCGCGGCAGAAGAACTCGTCGGCGTTCAGATCCTCGAAGGGCAGATCCTGATGAGCCAGCGCGCCCAATGTCCAGGTACGAACGCTTTCGACGATCGAGCCAAGAGTATCCCCCTTCTCAATCTTGATGCGGATCACTTGCGGATTCGAAAAGGGGCCGATCAGGTCTTCCGTCTCCTGGCGCCGGTTGGCGCAGGGAGTGCCGATGAGGATATCTCCTTGGCCGGTCAGCCGGTGGAGCGTTGCGGCGTAGACCGACAACAGCAGCATATAAAGCGTCACTCCACGGGTAGCGCAGAAATCTCGCGCCCGCTGCACCATATCCGGAGTTAGCAGAAGAGTCTCGATATCACCCTGTTCTTCGGCGCCGCCGCCGGGAAAGTCACGCCGGATACGAAGCGGAGCAAAGTCTCCGCCCAGGGTTGCGCGCCAGTAATCGAGAGACTCCGCCGATTCTTTCCCTTTTCTCCACTCGTCCATCCAGACTGCGAAATCGCCGAACTGGATGGGCAGTTCCGGCAGCGCTGGAGGAACGCGGCGCATCAGGCCGTCGTAGATTGCGGCAAAGTCCCGCAGCACCACCCCATTCGACCATCCGTCGCAGACGCTGTGATGGATGGTGACCAGAAGGATATGCTCGCCGGCTTCCATCCGTATCGCCCGGGCGAATAACAGCGGACCCTTTTCCATATCCATCTGGATTCGGGCTTGCCGTTGGACGATCACGTCGGCTTCCTGTTGGCGCGCGCCTGGCGGCAGATGGCGCAAGTCCTCGACCGGGAGCGGTACGTCGAAGGGCGGATGAATCACCTGCGATAGCTGGCCATCGACCACCTCGAAGGTGGTGCGAAGGGACTCATGGCGACGCACCAGTTCCGCCAACGCCGCTGCCGCCAGATCGGGAGCGAGCGTTCCGCGGCAGGTCCATGCGAGGGGCATATTCAGCGAGCGGTTGCCGGGATACATCTGGTGCAGCAACCAGAAGCGTACCTGGCACGGTGTAGCGGGCATCACGAAGACATCCGCACCCGTTCCGGTCGCCGAGCGCTCACCTTGCGGCGAGGAAACGGTTTTTTCCGGTTGGCTTTTCATCAGACTTTCGTTCTCCGAAATCTCTCCCTGGAAACAGGAGCAATGGCGGGACCGCCCGGAGCCTTTTCCGGGGCCAAGCCCTTGGCTTCTCCAAGAGCGCTGGACAGGTTGGCGATGGTGCGGTGCTGGAAGATCTGCGCGGGGTGAATCGGCAGGCCTTCCCGGCCGGCCCGCGCGGAGATGCGGAAGATCAGCAGGGAATCGGCTCCCAACTCGAAGATACTGTCGGTGATGCTGACTCTGTCGAGTTTCAGAATGTCTGCCCAGATTGCCGCCAGCTTCTCTTGCTCTGGCGTTGCCGCGGGCGTAAATGGCCGCATCTTGGTCTTCCCGGCAAAGGACGGCTCGGGCAAAGACTTGCGGTCGATCTTGCCGTTGGCGGTCCGGGGCAGCGCGGGCAGCACTGTGATGACAGCCGGGTGCATATACTCCGGTAGCTTCGCGGTCAGCAGGGTGTGCAGTTGCGCGTCCAGATCTGCCGGCGGCTGGGCAAGCGCCGAATCGACCCAGGCTGCCAGCCGCGTGTCTCCGGGCCCGACGGCGACCGCGGTAACCACCGAATCGCGCACCGCGGGATGGCTGGCCAATGCAGCCTCGATTTCGCCCAACTCAATCCGGAAGCCCCGCACCTTTACCTGGAAATCGGTCCGGCCCAGAAGTTCGATGTGCCCGTCGCGGAGCCAGCGCGCCAGATCGCCGGTGCGATAGATGCGCCCGCTGCCAAGTGGATTGGGCAAGAACTTCTCGGCGGTCAATTCGGGCCTGTTCCAGTAGCCGCGCGCCAATCCCGCGCCCCCGATGTATAGCTCGCCCGTCACTCCCACCGGCGCCGGGTGCAGACGCTCGTCGAGCACATAGAACTGGGTGTTGGCGATGGGCGGTCCAATCGGCACCGGACCATCCTTCTTAGTAAGCCGGGTGGCCGAAGACCAGATGGTGGTCTCCGTCGGCCCGTAGACGTTCCACACATCGTCACTCAAATCCAGCAGCGAATCGGCCAGATCGCGGGCCAGAGCTTCGCCGCCACAGAGCACCTTCAGGCGCGGCTGGCCTTTCCATCCTGCCTCCAGCAGAATCCGCCAGCCCGATGGAGTCGCCTGCATCACGGTCGCCTGCGACTGCTCCAGCAGGTTCAGCAAACGGTAGCCATCGAGGACCTGCTCCTTGCCGGCAATCACCAGCTTGGCGCCGGTCATCAGAGGAAGAAACAGTTCCAGCGCCGCAATATCGAAGGACAGCGTGGTGACCGCGACCAGCGTGTCGTTGGCGCTCAAGCCCGGCTCCCGTTCCATGCTGCGCAGCAGGTTGGTGAGCGCGCGGTGCTCGATGGCCACGCCCTTGGGCCGTCCCGTAGAGCCTGACGTGTAGATCACATAGGCCAGGCCATCCGGCGCATTTTTTGTATCCAGATTCGCGCCGCTTTCTCGCGCCCACAGTGCCTGTTCGCTGTCCAGACAAACCACCCGTGCGCTGGTGTGCAAGCGCGAGGCCAGATGCTCCTGGGTGAGCAGGAGCGATGCCTGCGCGTCTGCGAGCACCAGTTCCAGGCGGCTGGCCGGATGGCTGGGGTCGAGGGGCAGATACGCCGCACCCGTCTTAAGCACCCCCAGCACCGCACCGAGCATCTGATGGGAGCGCTCCAGGCACACGCCCACCAGCGAGCCTTCCCGTATTCCCTGCCGGCGCAGGCGCCGCGCCAACCGGTTGCTGTACTCGTTGAGCTGCCGGTACGTCCACTCCACTCCGTCGCATGTTACTGCAACTCGACTGGGTGTTTGCGCGGCTTGGCGCTCAAATGCTCGATAGACCGGTTCGAACGGGCCGAAGTCCACCGCGGTGCGATTCCACTCGTCCACGACCAGCCTTCGCTCGCTCTCCTGCATGATGTCGATATTCTCGACCTCCCGGCTTGCGTCCGCGGCAATCCCGCGCAGGATCGTGGCATACGAGGCCAGCCAGCGTTCGAGAGTGCTTCGGTCGATCAGGTCTGTGTTGTAATCGCAATTCAGGAGAAGATCGTCGCCCGTCTCGATCACGTTCAGGAAGAGGTCGGTGTTCACAAACGCTTTTGGATTGGAACTCACGTCGGTTCGCAGTCCCTCGAAGTAGAGATTGGTTCCCAGCTTTTCCAGATTGAACTGGACCTCAATCAACGGCAATCGGCTGGAATCGCGCTGAATCGGCAGCTTTCGGAGCAGGGTGCCGTAGGTGAATTCCTGATGATCGTATGCGTCCAGAAGTTGGCTGCGCGTGGCGTTCAGATGTTCCTTGACCGGGCACGCTGGCGGCAGGACGCTGAGCATGGGCAGGAAGTGCACGCAATGCCCGACCAGGCTGGCGTCGTCGAAGAGGGCCTGGCCCGCAGCCGAAATGCCGACCACAACTTCGGATTGCCGCGTCAGCCGGTGCAGCAAAACCTGAAACGCCGAGAGCAGCGACACGTATAGTGTGCAGCCCAGCCGCGAGCTGGCCTTCTTGAGTTCCGCGGTTAGCTCAGCGCCCAGCGACGCCTGCAGCGTCGAGCCGTTGTAGGTCTTCACCACCGGGCGCGGCCGGTCCGTGGGCAGGTCCAGCACCGGCGCGCGGCCCGCGAAGTGATCCACCCAGTAGCGTTCGTTCTCGGCATACGCGCCCGCCTGTGCCTGCTCCTGTTCCTTCAGCGCATAGCTGCTGAAGGGCATCAGCGGAGCCAGCGCCGGCTTCGACTTCGTTTTTGCCGCGCTGTAGATTCTGCCCATATCCTCCAGAAGCTGATTCGACGACCACCCATCCAGCACAATATGGTGGCCGGTCAGCAGGAGCACGAGTTCATCGGGCGCGGTGCGGAAGAGCGTTGCGCGCAGCAGCGGGCCATTGGAGAGATCGAAGGGCGTGCATCCTTCCTCCGCGATCCTGGCGTCGAGGAATGCCCCGCGTTCCTGGGCGGACAGGGCGCTCAGGTCGGCGAACGGAATCTGGCCGGTAAAGGCGGGCGCGATCCTCATGCATTCCTCGTTGGGATCGACCGTCGAACGAAGGGCGTCGTGCCGGGCGATGGCGGCTTCGAGCGCCTCGCGCACCTCATCCTCGCTGGCCGTTCCATGAAGGCGGAGCGTCAGCGATTCGTTGAAGGCGCAGTTGGCATCGTTGCCACGCGCGGCGGCAAGCCAAATCTCGCGCTGCGCCTCGGTCATCGGCGCCTGGATTGGTACCTCGTACTCGGGAGATTTACCTCGCGCTTCCGGATGCAGCTCAAGCGCGGCGGTCGCGGTCGCGACCGGCTCGTGCACGGCCGGCTGGGAAACGTCCTGCGCTGCCGGAGCCGGCAGCATTCCACCCTGGCGCATCTCCTGGATCGATTCGCGAAAGCCATCAACCACACGCGCGAAATCCTCGTCGGTGTGCGCGGTGGTAAAGAAGCAAGGGTAACTCTCGAGGATATGAATGCCCTTTTCGCGCATGTGGTAATAGAGCAGGCTGCCGAAGCGGGCCTCGGCGGGCAGGCTGAAGGTGAACCACGCGCCGCAGGGATGCACGCTCGTATCGAGTCCGGCATCGCGGAAACTCGCTTCCACGGCCTGCGCGGCTGAAGCGACCTTGCGGCTCAACGCCTCCTGCAGGCCCGGTCCCGCTTCCTTCAAGTGCAGCAAGACGGCCTTGGCCGCCGCCAGAGCGAGAGGATGGCGCACAAACGTTCCCGCAAAAAACGTCATCCCGACCTCCGGAGCCGAATCATCGCCGTATTGCCATGCGCCGCCATCGAGCGTGTCCAGATACTCGGCCTTCCCCGCGACCACGCCGATCGGATAGCCGCCGCCGATTACCTTCCCATAGGTGGCAAGATCGGCGCGAATCCCGTAGTACTCCTGCGCCCCGCCTTGAGCCACGCGGAAGCCCGTCACTACCTCGTCGAAGATCAGCGCCGTTCCAGCCTCTGCCGTGATCCTGCGCAGCTCGTGCAGAAAGGCACGCGGCTGCACCTCCGGATGGCGGCTCTGCATGGGCTCGACCAGAACCGCGGCGATTTCGCTCGCGTGCTCGCGGATCGACTCCAGAGACTTCTCCGATCCGTACTCCAGCACCATCACATTGTTGGCGCTTCCGCCCACAATGCCGGGCGCGATGGGCGCGGCCCCGTGCGCGGTGGCGCGCAGCAGAACCTCGTCGAAGGTGCCGTGGTAGTCGCCGGTGAAGTAGACGATCTTGTCGCGCGCGGTCACTGTGCGGGCTACGCGCAGCGCGGCCATCACCGCTTCGGAACCGGTGTTGCAAAACGCGGCGCGTTCCATCCCAGTCAGTTCGCAGATCAGAGCCGCAACTTCACCGGCCAAATAACTCTGCGGGCCGATCTCCACCCCCAGGTCGATCTGTTTGCGCACTGCGTCGGTCACAAACTCCGGTCCGTGGCCGAACATGATGGCGCCGAATCCGTTGACGATGTCGATGTACTCATGACCATCGAGATCCCAGATCCGCGAGCCCTTCGAGCGGTTGGTCACCAACGGATAAACCATCTCTTTCCATAGCGACCGGAAGCCGGCGACGGCGCGGGGATCGGCAAGATGCGGCCTGTGCGTCTGGGTGTACTGCTTCGACTTACCAGTCCTCTGCGTATATCGAGCAACGAGCGATTGTATGTACTCGCGCTGCGCCTCCGTCAGGCCGTCTCTTGTGCCCGCTTGCACCGGCTTGAAGGGCCCGTGAGTCTTGAATCCGCCGGCAGGCGCTGCTTCGGCTGGGGCGACTTCCTTCGCTGCAACAGGAGCAGAACTCGTCGATTGCGCGGGAGCCTGCTGTGGTCCGGCGGCAGGCGTCGCGCCGCGCATCGTGGCCAATTGCTGTTCGAAGAGCTGCGACATGGCCTGCATCTGCGCCCTGAACAGCTCTTCGAGTGGCGAACCTGCAGCGGCGGGCGGCGCCGGTGCCAGGGACCCAGCCAACGGTGCGGCCGCCGGCAGCTGCGAGACTGGCTGAGGCTGAGGCTGCGCCGCGGGAAAGGCGTCCGAGGGAAGAATCGAATCCAGGCGGCCGGCGAGCGCGCGAATGCTCGAGTACTGTTCCACCATCTGCCGGAAGGTCACCTTCACGCCGAAGCGGCGCTGCACGGCCTGCGTCGCCTGGGTCAGAAAGAGTGAGTCGAATCCCAGTTCCAGAAAGGAAGTATCGACGGATTCAGGGCCGGTGGCGACCCCGCTAAGCTCTTCAAATAGGCTGGCCACAAGAGGCTGGAGTCGAAGGCGGCGCTCGGGAGCGGTTCCATTTGTGTCGGTCGGCATGGCGGTTTCTCTTTCAATTGGGGTTTCAATCTCTTGAAGCGCGGCCGGAGTTTGCTGAAGCAAATGGGCCGGGGCCGAGCGCTGCGGCGGGTCTATCCAGTGCTTCTTGCGTTCAAAGGGGTAGGTGGGCAGCGAGACGCGCTCTCTGCGCTCACGGCTCCAGAAGCGTTTCCACTCCGGTTGGATGCTGGCCGCCCACAGCCTTCCCAGAGCTTCCAGCATGGTTTCCGAGCCGAGAGCATCGGCGGCGCGTTCGGGCATCGACGCCATGATCGGAGTGGGGCGATTGCCACGCTGTTGAAGGGCAAGAGTGGTCAGCGTTTGCCCCGGCCCCACCTCAAGCAGCACAGCTCCGGGCAGATCGAGCAGCAGCGCCGCCGCATCCGCGAAGCGCACGGGCTGGCGGCAATGGTCCCTCCAGTAGCGCGGAGAGGTCGCTTCTTCGGGCGTAATCCATGTGCCGGTCACTCCCGACACATAGGGAATCGATGGCGCATGAAGGGCCGTCCGGCGAACCTCATCCTCGAAGGCGTCCAGCATCGGATCCATCATGGCGGAATGGAAGGCGTGGGAGGTCCGCAGGCGTTTGCACCCAACAGACTCCCGCTCAAGCCGCTTCTCCAACTCCTCGATGGCATCGACCGGCCCGGATACAACGCACAGAGATGGGCTGTTCAGTCCGGCAATCGACAGCCGCTCGCCCAGGAAGGCCTTGATCCGCTCCTCGCCGAGGCGCACCGAGAGCATTGCGCCGCGCTCCATCTGCTGCATCAGCTGGCCGCGCGCCGCCACCAGTCTCAGCCCATCTTCGCGGCTCATTACGCCGGCCAAAACGGCGGCAACGAACTCGCCCAGGCTGTGACCGGTCATGGCCTTGGGTTCGATTCCCCACTCCATCCACAGGCTGGCCATCGCCAGTTCGGTGATGAACAGCGCCGGCTGCGACAGCCGCGTTTCCATGAGCAACCCGGCGCTTGTTTCGGCATCGGCATCGGCGGGAAAAAGCACCATCCGCGGATCCAAATCGAGCATGGGTCTCAGAATCTCGGCGCATTCGTCGATCTGCTTCCGATACACGGGTTCCGACTGATAGAGCGCGCGGCCCATGCCTGGAAACTGCGCGCCCTGGCCGGTGAAGAGAAAGACCGGCTGGGGCCGGGCGACGATGCCCGCAGATTTGTGAATCTGCCGGCTCGCGGGCTCAGCAAGCATCCGTGCAGCCTCATCCACGCTGGAGCAAACGACAGTGGCGCGATGATCGAAGCCGCGCCGCCCGGTCTGGAGCGTATAGGAGACGTCCGCCAGGTTCGACTCGGGATGCTCGCGCAGATGCCGGCCGAGGTTCAAGAGCGCCGCATCGAGCGCGGCTTCGGACCGCGCGGAGACGCAGAGCAACTGGGCAGGCCGCGCGGAGGGCTCCGGCGTGCTTTCCGGCGCCTCTTCCAGCACCACGTGAGCATTCACCCCGCCCACGCCAAACGCGCTCACGCCGGCCATGCGCGAACCGGCGGGGTGCCACGGCCCGGCTTCGCGGTTCACATAAAAGGGCGTGCTGGCAAAATCGATGCGGGGATTCGCCTGGCGGAAGTTGGCCACCGGCGGAATCGTCCTGTGGCACATGGCAAGCACGGTTTTGATCAGCCCGCTGACGCCCGCCGCGGCGTCCAGATGGCCGATGTTCGCCTTGGTGCTGCCCAGGGCACAGAAGCCGCTTCGTTGCGTGCTCTGGCGGAAGGCGCGGGTGAGCGCTGCAACCTCTACCGGATCGCCGAGCGGCGTCGCGGTGCCGTGCGCTTCCACATAAGTGATGGCGTCCGCGCGAACTCCCGCCATAGCCTGGGCTGCCGCGATTGCCGCCGCCTGGCCATCCACGCCGGGAGCCATGTAGCTGACCTTCGCGGCCCCGTCGTTGTTTACCGCAAAGCCGCGAATCACGGCGTCGATCCGGTCGCCGTCGGCAACTGCGTCTTCGAGCCGCTTGAGCAGGACTACTCCCACACCATGCCCGAAGACGGTGCCCGTCGCATCGGCGTCGAATGGCCGGCAGCGGCCGTCCTGCGACCCCATGCTGCCTTCCTGATTGACGTATCCGCGATGCTGCGGAAAGGTGACCGAGACGCCCCCGGCCAGCGCCATATCGCACTGGTAGGTGAGCAGGCTCTGGCTCGCCTGGCAGATCGCCACCAGCGACGTGGCGCACGCGGCCTGCACCGTCAGGCACGGTCCGCGCAGGTTCAACTTGTACGCCGCCCGCGTGCAAAGAAAGTCCTTGTCGTTGCCCAGCGCGGCCTGGAACTCGCCCACCTGATAGCTGCCCGTGAGTTCGTCGATGAACTCGCGGCTCGCGCTCAGGTTGGCCAGCAGATAGGTGTTCAGGCTACACCCGGCAAAAACGCCGATCTGGCCGGAAAACTGAGCCGGATCGTATCCGCCATCCTCCAGCGCATTCCAGCACGTTTCCAGAAACAGCCGATGCTGCGGGTCCAGAAAGTCGGCTTCGCGGGGCGGGATGCCGAAGAAGCCGGCATCGAACAGCTCAGCGCCCTCCAGAACGCCGTGGGCAGCCACGTAATCGGGACCGAACTCCAAGGACGCGCGGTCTCTGGCTTCCAGTTCCGCCCGCGAGAAACGTGTGATCGTGTCCTTGCCCGCAGCGATGTTTGCCCAGAACGTATCCAGGTCCGGCGCGCCGGGGAACTTGCCAGACATGCCGATGATGGCAACGCCTTCCAGACGATTCTCGTATTCCGGATTGCTCATAATGCCGCCTGCTTTCTTTCGCGGGCGCGCGCAAACGCCGCTCGCTGTTTCTGAGCCTGATTCTGCGCCGCATGCCACGATCCGGAATCCGGGACCGAGCCGCCCAGCCTTTCCGAGAGAGCGCGCACCGTCGTATGCGCAAAGAGCTCGGCAACGGGAATCTTCTTGTTGAGCATCGTTTGCAGCCTCGCATGAACCGACACCAGCAGCAGCGAGTTTCCGCCGATGTCGAAGAAGTTGTCGTCCAGGCCGACGTGATCCGCGCCCAGCACCCTCCGCCATGCGCCGGCTACTTCCAGTTGCAGATCCGTGCCTTTGGTTTCCGCGCCGCTGCAAGCCGATCCCGCCAGGGGCGCCGGCAACGCAGCGTAATCTACCTTTCCGTTGGGAGTCAGCGGAAAAGCCGGAATCTGCAGATATACGGAGGGCATCATCCATGGCGGAAGCCTCTTGCTCAGATACTCGCTCAGCTCGCGCGCCGGAAGCGCTGCGGCCTCATGCGCCACGTAGTACGCCGCCAGCCGCTTCGTCCCCGCCTCATCCGTATGGGCAACCACCCGCGCCTCCCGTATCTGCTCGTGTCCCGCGATGGCGGCTTCGATCTCGCCGAGTTCGATGCGAAAGCCTTGAATCTTCACCTGCGCGTCGCCGCGGCCCAGATACTCCACTTCACCGTCCGGCAGCAGACGGGCGAGGTCGCCGGATCTGTACATCCGCGCCCCTGGAGTGTCGGAAAAGGGATCGGGTACAAAACGCTCGGCGTTGAGCTGGGGACGGTTCAGATACCCGCGCGCCACGCCCGCTCCGCCCACGTAGATCTCGCCCACCTCTCCGGCCGGCGCAGGCCGCCTGCCGTCGCCGAGCAGGTAGAGTTGCAAATCCGGAATCGGAACGCCAATCAGGCTGTGCGCGCCGTCGGCGGCATCCGCCGCGGTCACTTCCCGGTATGTCACATGCACGGTGGTCTCGGTG
>Ga0326727_10008085_pt1 | contig 27033 bp, 11 predicted proteins | sample MB2enrmetagenome_FD_207643 | JGI IMG/M metagenome (GOLD analysis project Ga0326727, IMG submission 207643) | Lab enriched peat soil microbial communities from McLean, Ithaca, NY, United States - MB29MY | ecosystem: Environmental > Terrestrial > Soil > Wetlands > Peat | place: USA: New York...
CGCCCCGGCGGCGACTTTGGTCCTCACCAACGTCGCGCCCACACCGGGTCAGGATGACCAGTATCAATTTATCGGCTCGTCCGACAAGGGGGGCAGCATCGGTGACAACGATCAGTACGACTATGTTGCCACTGGCCGGCCCACGCAGGGCCAGACCTTTACCACGAGCACGAATTTCCCTGCCGGCTACTATATTACCGATATCTGGGCCCAGCACTGCGGCTATACGGAATTTGACAACACCTCTGGCAATGGCACTTGGTGGGATCAGGGCTCCGGCTCCGTCGTTACCGTCCGTGTGACGGATCCCTCGAAAGTCAACGAAGCGGGTTTTGCCATCAGTACCGAGACCTACACGTGGACGGGCACTGAAAACGCTGGCGCGCTCTGGACGGGGGGCGGGGGCAGTTCAATGGGCGACGGCCTCTGGCTGCATTTCACACTGGCGACGCCGATTTATCTGGCGGCGGGCACCCAATACGGTTTTGATCTTACGGGCACGGTCAACGGCAGTGGCTGTTATTGGGAATGGCTGGGCACCAACAACTCCGATGTATATCCCCAAGGCAAGGCCTACACCGGTTCGGACGAAAGCGTTGACAACTCGGAGACCTATGATACTGGCGCCCGTGTTTTCCTGGTTCAACTGAGCCGGACGGTCCCGGCAGTCACGCCTGTCTTTTCCTCCGCGTCACTTTTTGCCCAGGTGGGGCAGGCCGTCCAAGTGACAGTGACCATCCCTCCAATCGTCAATGCCAACAATTCCGTGACGCTGAATCTGGTCAGCGCCAACACGAACATCGTTGCTTTTTCGTTGGGCGGCCTTTCGACCAACACGCTGACCTTCGCGCAGGGGGCGGCCAACGTGCAAACCTTCACGGCTTACGTTCTCGGCAACGGTGTGGCGGACATCGATGTGGTACCCAACGCTGCATTCAACGCCGCCTCCGTCCAGGTTGGCTCGAGCATATCGGTCTATGAACCGTTTGCCTATGATACCAACACGCAAACCAGTTTGGATCAAGCCGACGGCGGCATCGGTTTCAGCGCGCCGTGGGACCTCAGTGACGGATCGGGGACGGCCACAGTCGTTTCGCCCGGTCTGACCTATGGCGTCAATCCCAGCTTGGTGACTGGGTCCACCAACGCGGTAACCGTTTCCGGGACGATATTTCGCTCACTGCCGGTAACCTACGGCGGCGTTAGCGGCGGCACGGTTTGGGTGAGTTTCCTGGTGCGGGGGAACGGATTGGTAAGTTATGGTGGTATCTCGCTCTTTCAAGGCATCAACGGCAGTGAGAACCTTTTCATGGGCGAGGTGCCGGGCAGTTCTCCCAACAACACGTGGGGTTTCTTGCAAAGCAGCACGGTGTACATGGACTTTCCCGGCAGCATCACGCCCGGCAGTCAAACCGACTTTCTGGTGTATCGCATTGATTTCCCATCGACCAATGGCGGACAAACTCTGGTGACCTTTTATGCCGATCCTCCGCTGAACACCAACGCCCCTCTCTCGCCCACCGGCACGGGATACGTCAGCGCCTTTACATTTAATACCATCCGCATGGGGACCGGCGGGACGGTGACGTGGGATGAAATTCGCATCGGAACGGAGTGGACCAACGTGGCCCCGTTTTTGGGAACACCCGCGGCGGCGTCTCTGCCGACACCGACTTTGACTGCGCCGGCTAATTTCGTGCCGATCGGCCAGGCTGCGGCCATAACGGTGAGCATTCCTGAGGGCACCACCCTCCCGCTCTCCATGACCATCACGAACAGCGATCCAATTGACTTCATTCTCAGCCCGACCAATGCTGAGAGCACGACTTTGACCTTTGGCGTTGGCTCTTCCAACGTGCAAACGCTCAACGTGCAAGTTGTGACTCCGGGCAGCGCCACGCTTACGGTCGTCTCGAATGTGTCGGTTAATTCGTCGTCGGTCACTTTCGCCACCCAAGTTTTGGAAAGCGAGTCCTTCAAGTACGCGGCCACTGCCGACGGGGGGTTGCCCGGGGATGACGGTGGCCTCGGCTTCGACAACACGAGCGTGGACAATCCCTGGGCGGGTGGCGGCGGGGTTTTGAGTCCCGGCTTGACCTATCCCGGATTGCTCACCTTCAGCAATTGCGCAAGCATCAACGCCGCGGGCACTGGCAACGCCAATCGCCTTCTGGCCTTGTCGTCTTCCGGCAGTTATGGCGGAACGGCGGGCGGCACCGTCTGGATCAGCTTTCTGATTCAAGGAGCGGTCTTTGCGACGCCCCAATACGCCGGTTTGCAGCTTCTCAACGCCGGTGGGCAAACCTTGTTCATGGGCTTGGATACGACTGTGCCCAACAACGGAAAGTGGGGTTTCACCGGGCCGGGCGCCGGCGAGACGGGTTTCCCCAACAGCGTCGTTCCGAGCACCAACGTTGATTTGTTGGTTTACCGGATAGACTTCCCCGCTGTGGGCAGCAGCAGCGACGCCATATTGACGTTCTATGCCGACCCGGTCGTCGGACCGGCCCCCCCGGCGACTCCGACCGGAGTAGGGGCGCTTAACAACCCTCCCATTAACTTCGATGAGATTCAGATGGAGACCAGCACCAACATCAACATCGACGAAATTCGCCTTGGCGGAACCTGGGCCCAAGTGGTGCCGATGATCCCCAGTCTGACCGTGGTCAGGGTTTCGGGCACTCAGTTGCAGATTTCCTGGCCGGTTGTGACTGGGAATGATTATGAGTTGCAAAGCAGCCCTGGCGTCGCGGGTCCGTGGGCCAATGCCGGGTTGAGCGTGACCACCCAAAATGGCCAATCCACCGCGATCGCAAACACCGTCAACAAAACGACCTTTTACCGATTGCTGATTCAATAGTCATATAAGTTTCGTGTAACTCACAACACAGCCGGCTTGCGCCGAGCGCGCAAGCCGGCCTATTTTTACGCTCAACGGCGAGGCGATATTTTGCGCTTGATTTACAGTTTATTGGCTGGAACGGCTGCCCTATTTGTGTACTCCGGCGCGGCTTGTGGGTTGACTCTGACGTTGTCATCGGCCGGGCCGATTCCCGGCCCGTATGACATCTTCAGTTTTATCGGCGCGGACATGGATATGCACAATGTTTATGCCGCTGGCAATGCCCCCGCGACCAATGGCGCCGCAAACGACGCTTATACTTACGTTGCGAACGACCGCGCCACTCAGGGGCAAACGTTTACGACCGGCTCAAGCCCCAATGGCTGCCTGTTGACAGACATTTGGGTCAGACACGTCGGCTATGTTGACAATACGGCTGACCCGAACACGCCCAACAGCAACGGCACATGGTGGGAGATGGCTGGCGGCGGCGGATTGACTTTGCGCATTACCAATCCGGCGCGTGCTGGCGGCCCGGCCTTTGTTCTCGATTCCGAAACCTACGCCACCACCGGCGCGGAAGGCTGGCCGTCATCTTCCGCCAGCTCCCTGAATGGCGATGGCCGCTGGCTGCATTTTACGTTGTCCCAACCTGTCACCCTCGCCACCAACACAACCTATGGCTTCGATTTGACCAGCGTCACCAATAACAACGCCTTTTTTGAATGGCTGGGCGCCTGCACCAATTTTTTCGTCGGCGGATTGGCCTACAACGGCAGCACCGCGGGCGCGCCCGATGACACTCTCAATCCGCTGGTCGGTGACCGGGTGTTTTTGATCCAATTAACGCCCCTGGCCCGGCCTGAATTGGCTGCGGAATCCCTCGCCAGCAACCAAGTGCAGGTTTTCTGGTCCGCGGACAGCCTCGGCTATTTGCTCCAAACCGCCACCAATGTTTCCGGTCCCTGGATGTTTTCACCGTTGCCGGTCTCGGCGTTCGAGGGCACGAACCTCGTTACCGACTACGCCAATAACACCGCCATGTTCTATCGCTTGGCATACTCCAGCGGAACCCCGCCGCTGACCATTCTCTCCTGGCAGACAAACACCGACGGCCTTTCCTTTGCCACAAGCACCGGCGCCATCCGGCTCCAGGTCTTCTCGCCGCAAATCGTTCGCGTCCTCTATACTCTGTCCAATTCCGTCCCGTCGAACAGCTTCGCTGTCATTGCTTCTCCGACGAACACGGGCTGGTCTGTCAACGCGTCCAGCGGCGAAGTGCGCTTGGATACCTCGGCACTGGAGGTCCGCGTTGGCCTGGGCACCGGTGCCGTTGGTTTCTACGACACCAACGCCAAACCGATCCTCACCGAACCGGCCGGCGGCGGCAAATCCTTGACGGCCGCAATCGTGAGCGGTTTTAACACCCTGCAAAGCCGGCAGCAATTTGTCGTTTCACCCAGCGAGGCCTTTTACGGCTTGGGCGAGCAGGCAGCCGGCCTGATGGACTATCGCGGATCGACCATCCATCTGCAGAATCAGAATCCCTCCGAATGCGGCTTGCCGGTTTTGTTTTCCAGCCGCGGTTACGGTTTGTTCTGGGACAATCCCGCCATTAGCGACGTGGCAATGGCCCAAAGCAATCCAACCAACCTGACCTGGACCTCCGAGGCCTCCGGCGCGGTCGATTACTACTTCCTGTACGGTCCGGCGCCGGACAGCGTGATCGCCGGGTATCGCTATTTGACAGGCAATCCGCCGCTGTTTGGAAAATGGGCGTGGGGACTCTGGCAATGCCGCAACCATTACACAAACCAGGCCGAGGTGCTCGCGGTCGCCGCCCAATACCGCGCTTTGGGGTATCCGCTGGACTGCGTCATTCAAGACTGGCAGTACTGGACGCCCAACCCGTGGGGTTCGCATTTGCTTGACACCAACCGGTATCCCAACCCCGCGCTGATGATGCAAACCTTGCACGGCGAGAACACGCACCTGATCATTTCGGTCTGGGCGCGGTTTGACTTGGGAATTACCAACGCCTTGGAACTCGCCGCGGTGGATGGTCTTTACACCAACATTGTCCCTAATGTCTATCCGCCGGGCTTCGGCCAATGGTACGACCCGTTTAACGCCGCCGCCCGGCGGGTTTACTGGGCGGGAATTGCCACCAACCTCTTTAATCTAGGCATCGACGGCTGGTGGTTTGATGCCAGCGAGCCGGAGTTAAGCGGCAACTGGGGGGAATACGCCGGCTATGTCACTGGCGCGGGTCCGGGCGCGCGCGTCTTCAATGCGTACCCTTTGTTGCACACCACCAGCGCCTACCTTGGCCAACGTGCCATAACCGCCAACAAACGCGTCTTCATTCTCACCCGCTCGGCCTGGGCCGGCCAGCAGCGCAATGGCGCGGTCACTTGGTCCGGCGACATCAATGGCAATTTCACCGTTCTTGCCCAACAGATCGCCGTCGGATTAAACTTCTCGCTCAGCGGCATTCCCTACTGGAACACGGATACCGGCGGGTTTAATGACGGTGTCCCCGGTGATCCATCTTATGACGAGGTCTTCACCCGTTGGTTTCAGTTCAGCGCCTTCTGCCCGATGCTCCGCATCCATGGCAATAACAACAAAGCGATCTATTACTTTCCTGCCGCCACGCAGACGATTTTGACCAATTACGATTTCCTGCGCTATCACCTGGTGCCTTACATTTATTCCGTTTCCTGGATGGTCACGAGCCAGAGTTACACCATGATGCGTCCATTGGTGATGGATTTTCAGAATGACAGCAATGTGTTTAACATTCCCGATCAATACATGTTCGGCCCGGCATTAATGCCATGTCCGGTGACGGTTTCCGGCGCCACCAACCGCGCCGTCTATCTGCCCGCCGGCGCGCCGTGGTACGACTTTTGGACTGGGCAATCGAACGCGGGCGGCCAAACCATTATGGCCGCGGCATCCATTGAAACCATGCCGATCTACGTTCGCTCCGGTTCGATCCTGCCCTACGGCCCTAATATCCAGTACGCCACCCAAAGTGCGGACCCAATTGAACTGCGCGTTTATCGGGGCGCGAATGGAAGTTTCACGTTGTACGAGGATGAAGGTGATAACTACGATTATGAGACCGGTGTCTATGCGACCATCCCGATCACCTGGAATGACGCCACGCAAATCCTGACCATTGGCGCGCGCCAGGGAACTTTTCCGGGAATGTTGGCCACCCGCACCTTTAATATCCTCTGGGTTTCACCCGGTCATGGCACTGGCACCGCATCAACACCGACTCCTGACGCCACTGTCAGTTATACTGGCACCGTGGCGCAGGTTTACGGCGGCGATTGAATCCGAAACCAAGCCAAAAAACAGATTACGGGGTTGACGCGCGGAAAAAGCGGGTGCGATAACTTGCCGTGTTGGTGTCGGTGAATTGCCACTGTCCGTTGGAACCGACGTTGCTATTGGTATATATGGGCCGCCAGAGAACCGGCGGCGCCAGATTGGTGGCCGCGAACACCCGGCTGGTGGCGCCGGGGACGGTTTGGAGATTGAGCGTCACGCTGCCGTTGGCATTGCGCACGGCCGAGGAGATGACAGGCCCCGAGACTATCGTCAACGTTATCACGCTGCTGGTGACACTGCCAAAGGGACTGCTGATGATGACTTGATACGTGCCCGCGTCGCTCGCGCTCACATCGGTCAACGAGAGCATCGGCGCGGCGCCCAAAGGCACAACTTCGCGGACGACATCATTGTCCGAATCGGCGATAAACAAGTTGCCGTGTCCATCGACGGTGACGCCTTCAGGGTAGTAAAAACTGGCGCTGGTGGAGAAGCCGCCATCGCCGGTGTAGCCCTCAAAGCCAACGCCCGCCACGGTCGTGATGATGCCGGCCGCGTCCATCATGCGAATGCGATTGTTATCCTTATCCGCGATGAACAAATCGCCCGCCGCATCCACCGCCACGGCCAAAGGTTCCGTCATGCTGGCGCTGGTGGCCGGGCCACCGTCGCCGCTGTAACCCTCATAGCCATTGCCCGCCGCCGTCGTGATGGTGCCGTCGGCGTCCACCTTGCGGACGACATAATTCCCGGAATCGGCAATGAACAGATTGCCGGAGGCATCCACCGCGACCCCCACAGGATAATCCAGGGTGGCTTTGGTGGCCGGACCGCCATCCCCGGTATAGTTTTCGCTCCCATCGCCTGCCACGGTAGTAATGATGCCGTTGGTGTCCACCTTGCGGATGACATCATTCCAGGAATCGGCAATGAAGAGATTGCCCGAAGTGTCCATTGCCAGGCCATACGGCCCATCCAGTTCGCAATTGGTCGCCGCGCCGCCATCGCCGTAGTAACCGCCTGTTCCGTCGCCTGCCACCGTCGTTATGATCCCGTTTGTATCCACCTTGCGGACACGCTCATTGTAAAAATCAGAGATGAGCAGATTGCCGGAGGCATCCAGCAGGACACCGACAGGATAACGGAAACTGGCGTTGGTGGCCGCGGCGCCGTCGCCGGAATAGCCGTAGGTTCCATCACCCGCAATTGTGGTGATGATGCCGTTGGTGTCCACCTTGCGGATGCGCTCGTTGTCGGTGTCGGCAATGAACAGATTGCCGGAGGCATCCACCGCCATGCTCTCTGGATAATCCAAGGTCGCATTGGTGGCCGGGCCGCCATCCCCGGTAAAGTCAAAGACTCCGTTACCGGCCACCGTGTAAATAAGGCCGAAAGGCAGATTGGTCCCATTGAAGAGCCATTGGTAAGTCAACGGACCGGTGCCGGAGAGGGTAAGCGCGAAGTTGGCGTTGTTGCCGGGTTGTGCCGTCTGGTTGGCCGGTAGCTTGGTAATGGCCGGGGGCAAGCCCACCGTTACCGTCGCCACGTCGCTGGTTACAATCCCATAAGCGTTGGAAATGACGCAATCGAAAGTGTTTCCAGTATCCGTCAACCGTACGTCATTGGTGGTATAGCTGGTGCCCGTCGCCCCGGCGATTGCCCGGCCATTGCGATACCACGCGTAGGCCAGCGGCGCGGTTCCGGTCGCCGTCACATCGAACGTCACGCCGCCGCCCGCGGGAATGTCCTGGCTGACCGGTTGAACAACGACCGACGGGCGCAACAGGACCGTCAGGGTCGCAACCTGGCTGGTCACGCTGCCAAATGGCGTCGTGACAATGACCCGATAGCTTCCCGCGTTGTTGCTGCCGACATTTTCCAAAAGCAACGTCGGCGCCGCGCCGTAGGGCACCACCTCTCGGATCCGTTGGTTGTCGGTATCCGCGATAAACACGTCGCCGGAGCCATCCGCCGCCACGCCGTAGGGATAATCCAATGACGCCTGGGTGGCCGCGCCGCCGTCGCCGGAAAAACCATAGCCTCCGATGCCCGCCACCGCGGTAATGATGCCGCGGAAGTCCACTTTGCGAATGTCGGAACTCTCGCCGTCGGCTATGAAAAAGTTGCCCAACCCATCTACTGCCACGCCTTCAATAACCCTGAAACTGGCGTCAATCGCCGGGCCGCCATCCCCGGTATCGTTGTAAGCTCCATCGCCCGCCGCGGTGGTGATGATGCCGTTGGTGTCCACCATGCGGATGCGCTCGTTGTCCGTGTCGGCAATAAACACATTGCCGGAGGCATCGACCGCCACACCCCTGGGATAAGACAGTTTGGCGTTGGTGGCTGCGCCGCCGTCGCCTGAAAGTCCATAGGTTCCGTTGCCCGCCACCGTTGTGATGATGCCGCTGGTATCCACCTTGCGGATGCGCTGGTTGTATTCATCGGCGATAAACAGGTTGCCCATCCCATCCACCGCCACGCCTGTGGGATAATACAGTGTGGCATTGGTGGCCGCGCCGCCATCGCCGTAATAACCATAGCCTCCGTCGCCCGCCACCGTGGTGATGATTCCGTTTGTATCCACCTTGCGGATGCGCTCGTTGTAATAATCCGCAATGAACACGTTGCCGAAGGCGTCCACGGCGACTCCCTCGGGAGAATCCAGGCTGGTGTTGGTGGCCGCGACGCCGTCACCAGAGTAACCTTCCAATCCGTCACCGGCCAGCGTTGTGATGGTGCCGTCGGTGGCTACCTTGCGGACGCGTTCGTTATCAGTGTCCACAATGAACAGATTGCCGGAGGCATCCACCGCCACACTCTCGGGATACTCCATTTTGGCATTGGTGGCCGAGCCGCCATCGCCGGAATAGCCATATGCTCCACCGCCGGCAACCGTGTAAATCAGGCCGGACGGCAGACTGGTCCCGTCGCATTGCCACTCGTAAGTGAACGGGCCGCTGCCGGCGACCGCCAACCCAAACGTCACCGCCTTGCCCTCGATCAGCGTCTGGTTCGTCGGCTGCGTCAGAAGGGACGGCGGCGTGCCGGCGATCAAGGTGGCCGTGTCGCTGGTGACCCTGCCATAGAGGTTGGTGATCACACAATCAAAGAGGCTGCCCGAATTCGCCAACTGCACGCTGTTGGTCGTGTAAGTGGAACTGGTGGCCCCGGCAATGGCCTTGCCGTTGCAATACCAGGCATAAGCAAGTGGTGGCGTCCCGCCCGCTCCCACGCTGAAGGTCGCATTGCTCCCAACCGCCGCGTATTGGCTGGCCGCTTCCTCCGTGATCGTGGGCGGATAAACGATTGTCAAGGTGGCCACCGCGCTGGTCACGCTCCCGTAGGGACTGGTGACGATGACCTGATAGCTGCCGGCATTGCTGCTGGCAACTGTGTTCAAGTCCAACACGGCCCCCGCGCCGGCCGGAAGGACTTGGCGGATGCGTTCGTTGCTCGTGTCGGCAATAAACAAGTTGCCGGAAGCATCGACCGCCACGCCATAGGGAAAGTACACGGAGGCGCTGGTGGCCGGGACATTGTCCCCGCTGAAACCATAGTCTCCGTCGCCCGCCACCGTTGCGATGATGCCGTTTGCTCCCACCTTGCGCACCCGTAGGTTGTCTGTATCGGCAATAAACAAGTTGCCGAACGCATCCACCGCGACACCAACCGGAGAACTCAAGGACGCGCGGGTGGCCGGGACGCCGTCGCCCGAAAACCCATTGGTCCCGTTGCCCGCCACCGTCGTTATGATGCCATTGGTATCGACCTTGCGGATGCGCTCGTTGTCCGTGTCGGCAATGAACAGATTGCCGGAGGCATCCACTGCCACACTCCTGGGATTATTCAGTCTGGCATTGGTGGCTGCACCGCCATCACCGGCAAAACCATAGTTGGCGCTGCCAGCCACCGTGGTGATGATGCCGTTGGTATCCACCTTGCGGATACGCTGGTTGCTTTGATCGGCTATAAACACGTTGCCCGAAACATCGACCGCCACGCCGGTCGGATAATACAACGAGGCGTTGGTGGCCGGGACATTGTCCTCGTTATAGCCATAGCCTCCATCGCCTGCCACCGTGGTGATGACGCCGTTGGTGGCCACCTTGCGGACGCGCAGATTGTCGTAATCGGCAATAAATAAGTTGCCGTCGGCATCGACTGCCACGCCCTCGGGATAATACAATCTGGCCTCAATGATAGCCGAGCCACCGTCTCCGGCATATCCGTAGCTTCCATTGCCCGCTACAGTCGTGATGATCTTGTTGGTGTCCACACGTCGGACGCGCTGGTTGTCCGTATCCGCAATGAACACGTTGCCCAATGCATCCACCGTCACACCTTCCGGACCATCCAAGCCGGCGTTGGTGCCTATACCACCGTCGCCGGAGAATTTCCCCGTTCCATCGCCCGCCAACGTCGTGATGATGTTAGTGGGGACATTGGTGCCGTTAAATTGCCACTGGTAGGTAAATGGGCCGGTCCCGGACAGCGTCAAGCCGAATGCCGTACGACTTCCGACCAATGCGACTTGGTTGGTCGGTTGGGCGGTAATACCGGGGGGCAGGCCGACCGTTAAGGTCGCCACCGCGCTGGTGACGCTCCCATAGAGGTTGGTGATCACACAGACGAACTGGCTTCCGGAAGCCGCCGATGGAACGTGATTGGTGGTGTAGGATGAGTTGGTCGCCGCGCCGATGGCGCCGCTGCTCCCATACCACTGGTAGATCAACGGCGCCGTTCCCGCGGCGCTCACGCTGAAGGCCGCATTGCTCCCCACGGGGACGCTTTGGCTGGCGGGCTGTATGGAAATCGAAGGCGGAAGCAAAAGCGTCAGCGTGGCGACGCTGCTGGTCACGCTGCCGTAGGGACTGGTGAGCACCAACTGATAACTCCCGGCGTTGGTGATGCTCAGATTGGTCAGCGTCAGCGTCGCCGGGGAGAAAACCTCCCGGACGCGCTGGCCATTGTAATCAGAAGAGAATACATTGCCAAAGGTATCCACCGCAAGGCCCACCGGATAATCCAGGCCCGCGTTGACCGCCAGCCCGCCGTCACCGGAATCACCAGCGCTTCCGTCGCCCGCCAACGTCGTGATGATGCCGTTGGCGCTAACCTTGCGGATGCGCTGGCTGTATTCATCGGCGATAAACACCTCGCCCCAAGCATCAACCGCGACCCCATAAGGATAATACAAGCTGGTATTGGTCGCCAGGACGCCGTCTCCTGTAAATCCACTGTTTTGATCGCCCGCCACCGTCGTGATGATGCCGTTTGCGTCCACCTTGCGGATGCGTGAATTGTAGTAATCCGAAATGAACAAGTTGCCGTTGGCATCCACGGCCACGTCGGCGGGATAACGGAAGCTGGCCTTGGTCGCCGGGCCGCCGTCCCCGCTATAATCATAGTTTCCGTTGCCCGCGACAGTCGTAATGATTCCGCTCGTGTCCACCTTGCGGATGCGCTGGTTCTCGTAATCACAAATAAACAAATTGCCGAACGCATCGACTGCGACGCCGGCCGGATATTCCAACGAGGCGCCGGTGGCCGGTCCGCCGTCTCCCGAAAAGCCATACGTTCCGTTTCCCGCCACAGTGGTAATAATCCCGTTGGTCCCCACCCTGCGGATTCGCTCGTTATACGTATCCCCGATATACAAGTTGCCGGAGGCATCGACCGTGACGCCTTCAGGATCATACAACGTCGTGTTGGTGGCCGGGACATTGTCCCCGTTATAGCCATACCCTCCATCACCCGCCACCGTCGTTATGATGCCGTTGGTGTCCACCTTGCGGATGCGTTGGTCGTCCGTGTCGGCAATGAACAGATTGCCGGTGGCATCCACCGCGATAGCATAAGGATAATACAAACTGGCGTTGGTGGCTGGGACGCCATTTCCCGAAAACCCATAGCCTCCATCACCCGCCACCGTGGTGATGAAATCAACCAGATTGGTTCCGTTCATCACCCATTGGTAGGCCAGCGGACCAGTGCCCGAATTCGTGGCGGTGAACGTGACGCTGCCGCCCAGCGGCACAATCTGACTGGCTGGCTGGACGGAGAACGCCGGCGGCACTCCCACCGTCAAGGTCGCCACGCTGCTGGTCACGCTCCCATACACGTTGGTCACGACACACACAAACTGACTGCCCGAATCCGTCAATTGCACGCCATTGTCGCTGTACGCCGTGTTGGTTGCCCCTGCAACGGCAGTGCTGTTGCTAAGCCACGCGTAACTCAACGGCGGCGAGCCGGCCGCGCTTACACTGAAGGTCACATTGCCTCCCGCTAAAATGTCCTGGCTGGCTGGCTGAATGATCACCACCGGCGGCGCGGCTACCGTCAGCGTCGCCACCTGGCTGGTCACGCTGCCCGACGGACTGCTAATCACCACCTGGTAACTGCCGCCTTCACTCAGCGTCACACCGGGCAACGTCAGCACTCCTGACAACACAATTTCCCGCACACGGTTGCTGCCCGAATCGCAGACGAACACGTCCCCGGCGCCATCCAACCCCAGTCCCGCCGGTCCATCTAATTCGGCGCTGGCAGCCGCGCCCCCGTCGCCTGTCTCCCCAGCCGTTCCGTTGCCCGCCAGCGTCGTGATGATGCCGTTGGGCGCCACTCGGCGGATGCGATTGGTAAAGTAATCGGAAATGAAAATGTCCCCGTACCCATCCACGGCCACCCCATCTGGGTAATACAAACTGGCCGCGATCGCCGGGCCGTTGTCCCCGGAGTAACCCTCCACTCCATTTCCAGCCACCGTCGATATAATGCCGTTGGTGCCCACCTTGCGAACCCGCTGGTTGCCCTCATCCGCAATGAACAGATTGTCCGAGCCGTCCACCGCCACCGCTACCGGGAGCCACAAGCTCGTATTGGTGGCCGCGCCTCCATCGCCGTCAAAACCGTAGTCTCCGTCGCCCGCCACCGTCCAAATCACGCCGTTGGTATCGACCTTGCGGATGCGTTCATTGTCCGAATCCGCGATAAACAGATTGCCGGAGGCATCGATCGCCAAAGCCATCGGAGAATACAGGTTGGCGTTGGTCGCCAGACCCCCGTCCCCCGAAAAACCGTTGGTCCCGTTGCCCGCCACCGTCGTTATGATGCCGTTGGTGCCCACCCTGCGGACGACTGCATTGCCGGTATCGGCGATAAACACGTTGCCACTGCCATCCACAGCCACGCCGCTGGGAAATCTCAACTCCGCATTGGTCGCCATGCCGTTGTCCCCAAAATAGCCGGCCGTCCCGTTGCCCGCCACCGTCGTAATGATTCCGTCGGTGCCCACCATCCGAATGACTGCATTGCTGGTGTCGGCTATATACACGTTGCCACTGCCATCCACCGCCACGCCGCTGGGATATTTCAATTTCGCATTGGTTGCCATGCCGTTGTCGCCCGAATACCCGCCCTCGCCAGTGCCCGCCACCGTGGTGATGACGTTTTCCGGCAAATTGGCGCCGTCAAACCGCCACTGGTAGCTGAACGGCCCGGTGCCCGTCACTGTGACACTAAACGTCGCCGTGCTACCGTTGTTTGTCATCAAGCTTTGCGGTTGTTGTGTGATGGTTTGGGCCGGCGCATCCGCAAGGGCGCAAGCAAATAACGTAAAGCCAAAGAAAGCGCGCAGTGAAATAATCTTCATAACTACAGCCTAATTAACGGGTTATTGAGGTTCTCGTACAACCTCTAGGTGACTCGCGCACTCTAGAAGGATTTTGCCTTTTGTCAAGCGGTTTCTTCTTCGATTTCTTGATTCTGAAATTGTCTCCGCCGCCAAACCCGCTTTCAGGCCGCTTGCAGGTTCTTGCGCGGATCTGTCGCGCTGATGATCACGCTGACCGCGTTTTGGTTGAATCCCTTGAAGCCGCCCCGCCGCTGCAAATTCTCCAAATGGCTCCCCAACGCCCCTTCCCGCAAAAATCTCTCACCTTGTTCCTTGGTAATCAATCCCTGGCGCATAAGTTCATCAACCCGCTCCTTGCGCACCGGCCAGCGTTCCCCCTCCGTAAAGGCCTGGCGCAAAAACTCGAAATCTGAAAACGGCTTCATTGTCCGCACCCCCTGCCGCTCCAATTGCGCCCGCGCCAGCTCGAAATCAAACCGCGCCTCCAAATGATGCATCCCCGCCTGCAACAGGCTCTCCCCATGCAGCCCAACCCACAGCCCAACGGTCCCAAGTTTTGCCGCTGGCGCCAGGCGCACGCCCGAAAAATCGATCCGCGTTTCCTCCGGCTGCAGATCGACGTCCGCGAAAACCACAATTCCCACCCTCGCCTGTTCGCATACCTGCGCCCCCCAACCCGCCTCCGCGCCCGCGTAAAATCGCTCGCGCTTTTCAAATCCGAGCCTTGTCAAGAACCCGATGAGATCGACAAACCGCTCCCGCGAACTGCGAAAGGTGTGATGATCATGGTTGCCCCACCCCAGACCCAGCCCGTCCTGCCGCCGCTTCTGGACTTGCGCCGCCCTGTTGCGGCTCTCCCAATACCGGCGCTCTTCCTCGAAAAAATACTGACACGCCAAATCCGGTCCCACCAGCCCGATGACCTCCTCCAGAATCCCCGCGGCCGCGCTGAATCCTTCCGCTTCACTGGCGCAATCGCGGCGCCGCGTGCGCCACAGCTCCCTGGCCTGAATGATGTTCCTTAAATCGGACGCCTCCAACGGCGCCGGCACAAAACCGCCGTAGCCGTTTCGCTCCAGCGCTTCCAGCCGCGTCCCCTTGCTCTCGCTCACCAGCACGCGCCGCAGCCGCGAATACGGCGCCCCTTCAATTGGGCTGTCCAGGGAAAGCCACGCCACAAGGTCCGCCACAGACTCCGGCCGCAATGCAACCGACATCCCGCCCTGCTCCCGCGCGATCATGACTCGCGGCAATGTGGCGCGCGGATGACACAGCACCGTTTCGCCGTTCGGCGTTTCCACGGCTGCTCGGTCCAATCCAAACTCGCGCAACGGCTTCTCATCCTCGGGCCCAAGCACCAGATGATCGATCCATTCGAAAAAATCCGTCCCCGTTTCCTCCCGCATTCGTCCGGCAAGGCGCCGGGCAAAGCTATTGCGCTCCAAAAACGTGGAAATGCGCCCCCGCAGAAAATTCTCCGCCTCAAACGCCAGCGGCCAGTCAAACGGCTCACTCATAAAAACAACGCTCAATCACCATGGTTACGATTAAGAGCGGAACCCCAAAATGTCAAATCCACCCCCTCCCGCGCCATCACCCCACGGCTGGCTTGACAACCGGGCGTCGCCGGATACTTTGGCGCCGATAACCGGAATATTTAACAATCGGATTTTTAATCTATGAAATTACTTTCATTGCCCAAGTTCGTTTCGGCCGCGGCGTTCCTGGCTGTTTTGCCGCTCGGCATCTCGCGCGCTCATGCCATTTCGGCCCCCGCCAGTCCCGACTCCAACGGCGCCGTCTGGCAACAGGCCCCCGTCGAACGGATGGCTTGGACCGAGGAGAAACGCCACAAACTGCGCCACGCTTTCTGGCTCTTGGAACAGGCCGACCGCGATTACCACGGCCACAAGGACGCCGCGCTGAAGGAAATCAAAAAGGCCGGCGACCTCATGGGGCTTGATTTGCACGGCGAGGGCTATGGCGGCGCTCGCCAGAAGTGGTCCGACGAGCGGCTCCGCGAAGCCAGGCAGGCCCTGGACGATATTGTTGACAAGAGCGCCGGCCGCGAGCACAAACACATTCGCGCCGCCATTCACGAAATCGACCGCGCGCTGGAAGTGCGCTGACAGGTCAGCTCTTCGCGGGGGGCGAACCAGCCGGGGTGGAGGAGGAGGACGATTCGCCCGCCTTGGCCCCGGTGGTCGCGCCGGTCTTGCTCTCCTTTTTTGCGCCCTCGGATGCGCTGCTGGAGGCGGCGCCGGCCTCTTTCTTGGCGCTCGCCTTGTAGTTCTCGCTGCGATAATCGGTGGCGTAGAATCCGCTGCCTTTGAAGATCAGACCCCCGCCGGCGCTCACCACGCGTTTGACCTTGCCCTTGGCCCACCTCTTTCGCGCGCAAAGTTCCCGCGGACATACCGTCAACGGCTTGTCCGTGATCCGCTGGAGCTTCTCAAAGTGATGCCCGCATTTGGTGCAAACGTATTCGTATGTCGGCATACACCCTTCAATTATCGCAGTGCGCAAAAGATTTCAAGTTCCGCCGGCGCCGCTTCGAATGCCTTTCAATTCTTCAAAGCCTCGCCTCGCTGCGCTGGCGTTGCGCAAACCGCCGCCAGTGCGTGTACCCGGCTGAGCGCGCCAGTTCCACCGCCGCCGCAAAATCGCTCCCCACCTCCCCAGGCGCGTGCGCGTCCGATCCAAAGGTGATTGGAACTTCGTGGCGCGCCGCCAACTCCACTATCGCCCGGCTGGGGTATATCTCCCGGCAATCCTTGCGCAGTCCCGCCGTATTCAACTCGATCGCCACCTTCGATTTCGCCGCCCGCTCCATAAATCGTGTGTAGAGCTTCGTGCAATCCTCCTTGGGCCGGATGTTGAATTTCTTGGGCAAATCCGCGTGCCCGATGATTTCAAAAAGTCCCGATTCCGCCGCCTCCCCCAGCCGCTCGAAATAGACCGACCACACCTCCAACGGGTCGCGCTCCTTCCATTTCGCGATGTCCTCCGGATTATCGACCGCCCACCCATCGGCAACGTAGTGGACGGAGCCGATGAAATAATCCCACGGGTGACGCCCCGCCAATTGGCGAATCCACTCCTCATGGCCCGGCAAGTAATCCACCTCCAGCCCCAGTTTGATCTCAAGCGCCGGATAACTCCTTTGCGTCCGCCGGACTTTCTCCACGTACTCATCCAATTGGTCCAGCCTCATGCGCCAATTATCAAAATCATCCCGTCGCATGGGCGAATGGTCGGAAAAACCGATCTCCGTCAACCCCACCGCCAGCGCGCGGGCCGCATACTCCTCCGGCTCGCCTCGGGCGTGCCGGCAGAGCGGCGTATGTATATGATAATCCGCAGGCCACTGCATGACTCCAATTCTTGAATCGGCGCCGCCCAATGTCCAATGCAATTGCGACGCCTTTCCTCCGATCCTTAAATTTTGGGCCTTCCGGCCGCATTTCGCTTTTTTGGGTTCCCCCTCGTAATCGTAATCGTAATCTTAATCATAATCTCTTTCCGACCTCCCCTGATCTTTTTTCTCCTTGTCGCCGCGCGTCCTCCCCGGCACACTGCGCCCCAGGACTCGCTCGCATGATTAGAAAATACTTCTCTCCCGTTCTGCTGCTCGTTATGGCCTCCTTCCCGTTCTCTGGCACGGCCGCCCAACACCTGGTTCCCTCCAATTTGCGCTGCGAATACCGCGCTGACCCGCTGGGCATTGATGAAACGGCGCCACGCCTTTCCTGGCAGCTTTCCTCCCAGCGGCGCGGCCAAGCGCAGACCGCCTGCCAGGTGCTCGTCGCCAGATCACTAGAGACCCTCGCCCGCGACAAAGGTGATTTGTGGGACACCGGCCGGATTGCCGGCGGCAACTCGATCTGTCTCGTCTATCACGGCTCGCCCCTCGTCTCGCGCCAGCTTTGCTTTTGGAAGGTCCGCGTTTGGGACAAGGAGGGCAAACCGTCCCCCTGGAGCCAGCCCGCCTTCTGGTCCATGGGTTTGCTCCAGCCCTCCGACTGGCTCGCCCAATGGATCGGCTTTGATCAATTGCGCGTTCAACCCCTCCTGCCCGCCCCCTTCGATAACGCCCAATGGATCTGGTTCGCCGGTGATCCCTTTCCCAATGTCCCCAAAGGTACGCGCATGTTCATGACCACCTTGGATTTGCCACCCGACGCCAGGATCGACAAAGCCCAATTGCTCGTGGCGGCACAGGAGGACCGCCTCTCCTTCTATCTCAATGGCATCGCCGTTGAACTGTTCCACACCACCGATGCCACCAACGCGCGCCTGGTGGATGTGACTTCCCTGATCAAGCCCGGCACCAACATCGTCCGGGTCTCCGTCGAAGCCGCCGCCACAGGCCCGGCCGGTTTAATCGCCAAGTTGTCGGTCGAAACCGCGGACGGCAAAACCAACACATTGGTGACGGACCAATCCTGGCGCGCCACCAATAAGGCCGGCGCCAACTGGCACGATCGCGCGATCGCTCCAGTCGAATGGCCGCCCGTTCAACTCATTGGCCCCGCCGGCTGCGCCCCGTGGGGTGATTTGAAATACACCCGCCTGTTCCTGCCGCCGCCGTCCTACTTGCGCAACGAGTTCACCGTCTCCAAACCGTTCCTGCGCGCCACACTTTACGCCACCGCGCTGGGCCTGGCCGACGTCCACCTCAACGGCCAACTGGTCAGCCAGGACCGCTTTTCGCCGGGCTGGACCGACTACTCCAAGCGCGTTTACTACCGCGCTTATGATGTCACCAAATCCCTCCGCTACGGCGGCAATGCCCTCGGCGCCATTCTCGCCGACGGCTGGTTCAGCGGATTTGTCGGCTACGGGCAGATGCGCGATCATTACGGCAAAAACCCACGCTTCCGCGCCCAGTTGCAGATCGACTACGCCGACGGCTCCAGCAACGTCATTGCCACCGGCCCGAATTGGAAGGCCTCCTCCGGCGCGACCCGCGAGGCCGATTTTCTGATGGGCGAGTCCTTTGATGCGCGCCTCGTCAACAATTGGGATCAACCCCGCTTCGACGATCATCAGTGGTCCCCGGTCCTCACCGGCGCGGAAGTGGACCCTCTTCTCCAGGCCCACCCCGCTTTGCCCGTGCGCCAATTCGCCCTCCTCTATCCAAGGAACATTTTCCAGCCCCGCCCGGGAATCTACGTCGTTGACCTCGGCCAGAATTTCGCCGGCGTCGCCCGCTTGAAATGTTCCGGCCCGTCAGGCCGCAAAATCACGCTTCGCTTCGCCGAACGCTTGAATCCCGACGGCACCATCTACACTGTCAACCTGCGCAGCGCGCGCGCGACGGACACCTACATCTGCGGTGGACGGGGCGTCGAAACCTGGGAACCCCGTTTCACCTTCCATGGCTTTCAATACGTCGAAATCACCGGACTGCCCGCCCAGCCGTCCCCGGACACCATCACCGGCGTGGCGCTCAGCAGCGACACGACCGATGCCAGCACATTCGATTGCTCGGACCCGATGCTCAATCGCCTGGCCAGAAACATCTATTGGACCCAACGCGCCAACTTCATCGACATCCCTACCGATTGCCCTCAACGCGACGAGCGCCTGGGCTGGACGGGCGACGCCCAGGTCTATATCCGCGCCGCCACCTTGAATGAGGACGTTCAGGCCTTCTTCACAAAATGGCTCGTCGATGTCCAGGACGCCCAGCGCGCCGATGGCCAGTTCCCCATGGTCGCTCCCTTGAAAGTCGCCGGCGACGACGGCGGACCCGCCTGGGCCGACGCCGGGGTGATTTGTCCCTGGACCGTTTACCAGGTCTATGGCGACAAGCGGATTCTGGAACGCCACTACGACTCAATGGCCCGCTTCATTGACTTCTGTAAAAACCGCTCCACCGCCGATTTGCTCCCCCCAAAAAGATTCCATTGTTTCGGCGATTGGCTCAATATCAACGACGACACTCCCAATACAGTCATCTGCACCGCCTATTTCGCCCACAGCACCGATCTCATGGCCCGCATCGCCGAAGTCCTCGGCAAAACCGATGATGCCGTCAAATATAATGATTTGTTCCAGCGCCTCAAAACCGCCTTCAACCGCGCCTATGTCGCCGATGACGGCCGCGTCACGGGCGACTCCCAGACCGATTACGTGCTGGCTCTCTCCTTCGGCCTGCTCGACGCCGACAAGCAAAAGCTCGCCGCCCAACGCCTGGTCGAGAACATAAAAAAACGCGACTGGCATCTCTCCACCGGTTTCATCGGCACCAAAAGCCTCATGCTGACTCTGTCCCAAATCGGCCGCTACGACGTCGCCAGCCGCTTGATTCACAACGACACCTTTCCCTCATGGGGATTCTCCATCAAGCAGGGCGCCACCAGTATATGGGAACGCTGGGACGGCTGGACGCCCAACAACGGCTTTCAGGACCCCGGCATGAATTCCTTTGCCCACTACTCCTTTGGTGCCGTTTATCAATGGATGATCGAAAACATCGCGGGCATTCGCGCCGCTCTCCCGGCCTACGACCACATCGTCATCGCCCCGCAACCCGACGACCGCCTGACCTACGCCGACACCACCTACGACAGCATCCACGGCCCCATTGAAACTCACTGGGAGAAAGACGGGACCACGTTGCGCGTGAGAGTTTCCATCCCCGCCAATACCACCGCTACCATCCGCCTGCCGGCCAAACAGGAAAAGGACGTGCGGGAAGCCGGGCATCGCGCCAGCCGCGCGCCGGGAATCCAGTTCCTGCAAATGGACGCTGGCGTCGCCGTCTTCGAGGTCGCCTCCGGCTCCTACGACTTTGCCGTCAGGTATTAGCGCGGCGGCGATAGCGGCACAATGAAACCTGTCAAACACTCCGGCGGACTTCTTTTCCTTACAATCATGTTGCTGGCTGTCGCGACTGCCGCCACCAGGCTTTTGGGAGCCGACGCCACCGGCCCCATCACCGTCGTCAGCTATTATTTTGGCAATTACCATCCCGGCGACCCGCGCAACGTGAAGACCAAGGGCGCGGACTGGTCGGAATGGGAACTGGTCAGGAATGCGAAGCCGCGATTTCCCGGACACCCGCAGCCGCACGTCCCCTTGTGGGGATACCAGGACGAATCCGATCCCGCGGTCATGGCCAATAAAATCAACGCCGCCGCCGACCACGACATCAGCGCCTTCATCTTCGACTGGTATTATTACAACGACGGTCCATTTTTGGATCGTCCGATTGACCGCGGATTTTTGCGGGCGACCAACAATGCGCGGCTCAAGTTCGCCTTTATGTGGGCCAACCATGACTGGCAGGACATTTTTCTCTATCACCACGGTGACCAACGCAAGACACTTTATCCGGGACGCGTGACGCCCGCCGCGTTCGATAAAATCTGCGACCATCTCATCAGGGATTATTTCACCCGCGCGAACTACTGGCGCATTGACGGCAAACCCTATTTCTCTTTTTATGACCTGGGCAATCTGCTTGCCAGCTTCGGCTCGGTGGAAGCCACGCGCATCGCGTTGGACGCGTTTCGCGCCAAAGCCGTTGCCGCCGGCCTGCCGGGCTTGCACCTGAATGCGGTCGTGTGGGGGCAAACCATATTGCCCGCCGAAAAAACCGTGGCCGACCCGGTCAAACTCGTTCACGACCTGGGCTTTGATTCCGTCACGTCCTACGTCTGGGTTCATCACGCGCCATTACCGGAGCAGCAGACGGAATATAATTTTGTCCGCGACGCCTATTTCAACTACTGGTCAAAGGCGATGACGTGTTTTGGCGTGCCTTACATCCCGAACGTAACGATGGGCTGGGACCCCAGCCCGCGTGCCGACCAGACGCAGGAATACGGCAATTTTGGCTACCCGTTTACCAACACCATCAAGGACAACACGCCGGAGAATTTCCGCGCCGCCCTGGAACTGGCCAGGCAACGCCTGCTCGCCGAGACCAACGGCCTGCGCATCCTCAACTTGAATTGCTGGAACGAATGGACCGAAGGCAGCTATCTGGAGCCGGATACGGTTCACGGCATGGCGTATCTTGACGCCGTCAAAGCAGTTTTTGCCAACGCAAGATCTACACATTGAGCTTGCTTTGGCGGAGCCAACATCACACAGTTATTTCCTCGAGGCTCTCTTGAGAAGAGAAGTGAATACGCGGGAAAAATCGAACTGTCCGAAGCCGGACGACTCCGCTTTCACGCGGGTTGATCTTCTGGCGACCCTGGCCGCTTTGGCGCTGCTCGCGGCCCTGGCCTTTCCGTCGCTGGGCCGCGGCACCGAAAAAACCACCTTCGCGCAGTGCGCTGCCAATTTGCGGCAGTACGACTTGGCCCTGCAAATCTACGGCAACGAAAACCAGGACAATCTTCCCTCCAATATGGGCGGAAATTGAAACCTCACCTCAGCGCTCATTTGAATGGAACCGTCCCCATCGGCGGCAATATCGGCATGCTCGACGGCCATGTTGAGTGGCGAGACTTTAAAGGCATGCTGCCCAGGACAAGCAGCGCTCCTTACTTCTATTGGTAATCGACAGGCTCCCAAGTCTGGCCGACGTTCGAGGCATTGCCTCATGGCGCCGCCACCACAATCCTGTAATAGCGGCTCGCCTGATCGGTCGGCACGGTGCATTGCCCTCGGTTCCCGTTAATGATTGGAGCGCCACCCAACGCCTGCCAGGTGGGATCCTCCAGGTTGTCCTTGTACTCTACAGAGTACGTCCGTCCCGCCACTGCCAGCCAAACCAGCGTCACGTCCCCGCCCGACGTGGCCGGCGGCGGCGCCGTCTTCGAGGTCGCCTCCGGCTCCTACGACTTTGTTGTCAAGTATTAGCGCGCGGCGGCGATACCAGGTAGTTAACATGCCGGGAGGGGACCGGTCTTTGTGGTGCAAGCGCCTATTGCGGGGTGTGCTGGAGGAGGAATTGAATGGTGCCGGTGGCTTGTTGAAGCGAGTCGGAGCAGGAACTGGCTGAGCTATCGCCCTCAACGGTTTGATTGACGGCGTCGGCCTGTCCATTGGCCAAGGGAAAAGTGAACAAGCCTCCAGCCCCGTTGGCTCCGGCAGGTTGACAGACGAAAGCTTGGCCGTAAACGATGCCGAGCCACGAAACGGGTACCGACACTTGCTGACAACCGGTCCACGTTTCAAGGGGCGGAAAAGGGCCAGTCATGCCGATGACGGCCTGCGGGGCCGGTTGGCAGGTTTCCAAAACAAGGCCGAGATAAAAGGAGGCTGACTGCTGCGGGTCGACAGTGTAGGAACAATCGTCCATCAAGTCGGTCCAAGTGCCGGAGACGACATTAAGCTTGTTGGTGACGTAGTGGGTGGGGGGCGTCAGGGCCGCCACAAGACTGGTCATAGACCCTTGCGCCTCTTCATTGGCTTGGTCATCCTGGTCACCTTCGGAATCCCAATCGGCGAAGGAGACGTTCATGTCCAGTGTCAGTTCAAAGGTGAAGGCCTTGGCCAGCTTGGTTTGAAAGCCGCCCGTGCTCTCCGGGGGAATGTTGAGCACGGTGTTGCGGAAGCTCTCCACGTTCAGCGCCACCGGCCCCATGACATATTGGTGGTTGTCATGGACCTGCCGCACGCAACTGTCGCGGAGGCCTTTGGACCAGTTCTTAATCAGGGTAGGCCAATTGGTATCGCCTTTGCCACCGAAGGATTTGTCCTGCTGGCTGACACTGGAAGAGAGGCGGTAGAGAGCCATCAGCTTGTCGCTGTTCCCGTTGACAAAGACGGTCAGATTACTGTTGCTGACGTCGGAGGTGTAGTAACGGTCAAAGAGAGTGTTGACCTGCGCGAATTCATCGCTTTCAAGCAAATGTTTGACCACGTTGGTTGAGTTGGTGACGGAGGTCTGGCCAAAGGCAATCAATTCCGATGCGGCGCTCACGACCCGGCTGATGGCGCCGTTTTCCTTGGCGAAAAGCGTCCCGATGTAAGCGCTAATGGCCTGCTCGGCCGGGGGATTGGTGGGGGCGCAGGACCAGACATAGTCCGGCGGCGGGGGCGGCTGGTTGGTGGCATTATTGAGCAGCGCCTGGATATCGTTGGTGGCTTGGGCATAAGCGGCCTGGGCTTTGGTCAGTTGGGCGGCGGCGAAGGCGGCCCATTGTGAGGCGGAGGGATCCGTGACGCCGGCACTGCTGAAATGAAAGAGCGTGGTGGAAAGACTGCCCGCTTCATTGGTGGTGGCGACAAATTGAAGGCCGCTGCCATCGGCATCAGCCATCAGGAGGGCCGCATACGGCCCCAGCGCGCCCGGCGCAGTGACAGTGAGGGTCACGCCATCGCAAAATTCAAGGCCATCCGGCGCCAGGGAAACCCCGTTCGTAATGGGAACCACGCACTGGCTGCAATCCACCCCGGCAAAGGGCGTCATCATGATTTCCTCCGGCTCGGCCACGGCGTCGCCGGGAAAAACCAAAGTCCAGACCCACCCCGCCGCATTGGTCACACTCAAAGTGGCGGGGGTGCTGGCGGGCGCAACGAGGACTGAGCCGGCGTGGAGGGCGTCGGAAGCGAATTGCACATTGCCCAGAAATTCAACGGCGCCATCGGACATGACGAAGGGACCGGATTCAAAACCGGAAGAGCCCGCGTTGGTGAGGTAGAAGAAGCCGGAAGCCGGCGATGTAAAGACGAATTGCACGCTGAAATGGCCGCCCGTGGAAGAATCCACGCAGGCCAGAAGACCGCTGTTGGAGCCCGTCAGAGCGTAGGCATAGGTGCCGGAGCCACTGGTTATGCCCGGTCCGCCCAGCAGTTGGTAGCCTGAGTCCGAGGGATCGGCCAGCCACTGGAAAATCCCGTTCGTGGCCAGCGGCGCGGCGCCGTTGGCCACCGTGACATTGAAGTTCCTGTTCGTCAACGTTGCCGGCGCGAACGCGGTCGCGCTGAGGCGCGCGCGAAAGAAGCTGACCGCGCCGCTGGCGGCGGAGGTGAAACTGGCGGTCAAATCCGGCGCCAGCGCATTCTGCCAGGGCACCCAGTGGGCCAGATCACTGGAGGTTTCAATGGCATAGAGAAAACCTTCCTGGCCGCCGAGATAACCTTGAAACTGCCCGCCGGCCAGGCTGGGCAGGAACAACTCCGGCGGACTCACCTGGGCATAGTTGACTATTGTAAAAGCGCCGGTCTGAAAACCGGCCGCATTGGTCAGCGCCAGCGTTCCGTTGGTCGGCGAGGCAAAGGAAAGCTGGAGTGAAACAACCGATCCGGAGCTGGTCTCAGTCAAGGCCGCGTTGCCGCCGGCCGCCTCGGTTTTGGCATAAGTATAAGTGCCCGCACTGAGGGGGCCGGGAGAACCGAGCACGATGTATTCACTCCCCGCCACAGATGTGAAAAGGCGGTAAGAGCCACTGGTGGCAAAGGGGGCGTCGGCATTGCTGACCGCGACGGTCAAGAATGAACCGGCCAGTGAATCCGGCGCGAAATCCTGGGCGTGAACGATCATGGCGGGTGGCAGCCAAGCGGCCAATACGAGGGAAAACAACAGTCGCATTTTCATAAAATAGATTGTTGAGAGAGTCGGAAGCATCCCTCCCCGGCATCTCCGGTTTGTTTTCATGGTTTCCCTGTTTATTTTTGCGAGAATTGAACAACAGAGTCTCAACTTTTCTTGGCGATAACTCCCCATTCTTTGCTCAAGCAATGTGGAGAAACCTGTTTATGACCCGTTTTCGGTTCTTACGCACGCTTGTTTCCGGCAACCTGGGCGCCTTGCTGCTGGGTTTGGGGTGGGATGAACCCTTGACGATTGTGGCCGACATCATGCTCCGAACGATGGTAATGCCTGCCGGCAAAGAATTCCTTTGCGCGCATAATCTGTCTCAGAACATCGGTTTTATTTTACAAGAGGTTTTACTCAATTCCACGCCACTTTAATTCACAGCACTTCCAGCACAACAACTGATTTGGGCGGAAGTGTCACCGAGAGCTTGCCCCCATCGACCGTCGCGCCCTCCAACGCCCGCGGCTGCACCGTATCGGGCGCCTCGAACGTGTTATGCGAGTTGATCGCCGGCGCCGTCAGCACGCTCCCGGTAACCGATTTCGCCGTCATCCCGTCCAACAGGCACGACAGGTTGACCGGGTGATGCGGATCGGCATTGGTCAGCGAGATATGCACCTTCCCCTCGTTGTCCCGCGAGGCCGACGCCGTCACTGTCGGGATGGCGTCCTCCCCGTGCCGGTAATCCGGCGTCGCCACCTCGGTCGGCAGGAGAATCGCGTCCTGATGCACCGAATACATCTGGAAAACGTGATAAGTCGGCGTCAATATCATTTTTTCCTTGTCCGTCAGGATCATCGCTTGCAGGACGTTGATCAACTGGGCGATGTTCGCCATCCGCACTCGGTCGCAGTGGTGGTTGAATATGTTCAGCGTCAGCCCAGCCACCAGCGCGTCCCGCAGCGTGTTTTGCTGATACAGAAAGCCGGGGTTGGTGCCCGGTTCCACGTTGTGCCACGCTCCCCACTCATCCACGATCATTCCTACCCTTTTTTCCCGGTCATAGCGATCCATGATTTGCGAGTGTCGCGTAATGATCTCCTCCATCCGCGCCGCGCTGGCCAATTGGTAAATCCAATCCCCCTCCCCAAACTCCGTCGCCGAATGGCTATCGCGCCCCGACCCGCAGTAATAGTGCAGCGACAGTCCGTTCATGTACCGTGCCGCGTTGGACATCACCGTCTCCGTCCAGTGGTAATCCGCCCCGTTGGCGCCGCAGGCGATGCGATAGACTCGGTTGCCGGGATAATTCTTGATGAACGTGTTGTAGCGCCGGAAATTCTCCGCGTAGAACTCCGGCGTCATGTCGCCCCCGCAGCCCCAGCTTTCATTGCCCACTCCAAAATAGGGCAGCTTCCACGGCTGCTCCCTCCCGTTCTGCCGCCGCAGATTGGCCATCGGCGATTGCGCGTCCGAACTGATGTACTCCGCCCATTCCATCATTTCCTCCACCGACCCGCTCCCGACATTGCCGCAGATGTAGGGCTGCGCGCCGATCTGTTCGCAGAAATCCATGAACTCATGCGTGCCGAACGCGTTGTTTTCCACCACCCCGCCCCAATGCGTATTGATCATCGACGGCCGTTTGTCCCGCGGCCCGATGCCGTCCTTCCAATGATACTCGTCGGCAAAACAGCCGCCCGGCCAGCGCAGCACCGGCACCTTGAGCTTCTTCAGCGCACCCACAACGTCATTGCG
>Ga0326727_10008087_pt1 | contig 27023 bp, 21 predicted proteins | sample MB2enrmetagenome_FD_207643 | JGI IMG/M metagenome (GOLD analysis project Ga0326727, IMG submission 207643) | Lab enriched peat soil microbial communities from McLean, Ithaca, NY, United States - MB29MY | ecosystem: Environmental > Terrestrial > Soil > Wetlands > Peat | place: USA: New York...
AGCTTCAGCTTGTCGCCATCGGCGGTAACCACATGGACTTTCTTCTTAAGGGGGAAGATTTCGGTCGACTTTCCGTTGATGCTGTCGACGTTGAGAACTTCGCTCTCGAAATCAACGGACTTCACGATGCCCACGAACTCCTGCTGCGACGGGCCGCCGGAAGTTATCTTGTCGATGACGGGTACCTTCTTGTGCTCATCCTGGGCCCGGAGTCCGGAGCGGAGAGGCCACCCCAGCAGGGCCAGGCCCAGAAAAAGAAGGAACAGAAACCTCCCCCGCACCGCTGTCCGCAGGGAACGTTCCGGTGGAAAGCAGGGGGCGGAAAAGTTTGCCGTTGGGCTTGCGGCTGGCTGGTGGTCTGTGGTTTCTGGGTGAATCACTGTTTAGGCTCGCGATCCGTATTTGATGCGCACGACTATCCTATGCGGTGAAGCTTACACTGTCAAGCCGGGTGGCAAATCAGCGTCGTTGGCACGTCGCGCCAACCTTTCGTTCGGCGTGCGCAGGCCTTTGCTGGCAGCGGAAAAACCCTCTCGCATGTTATGCCAGGGAGCCACCGGCGGTTGAGAGCGAAACGGCGGAAGGATCTCCGTGGATTGTCAAGATTAGAACAGACGAGATTCTTCGTTTCGCTCAGGATCCCAGCGTTCGAGTGTTTCTTCGTAGCCCGTTGAGGTGAGCAGCGTGAACCTGTAGTGCCGGCCTTCGGGTGCCACTAACTTTGTAAGTACTCGTCCTGGCCGTTATCGGGAACGCGATTGCCGTCCCCCCCGCCCGTGTGCTTGTTTTCATTCTCCTTGTAGATATAGCGGATGGCGGACTTCATGACGAGAAGATTGGGTTCATTCGGCCGGTGGACCTTGATGCAATTCTTGTCGTACCATTCGATGACGCCGCGGATGACTTCATCACTGGTGAGGACGACCACCATGGGCGTGCGTGATTGCATTTGTTTCAGGTAATAAAAGCTCTCTGCGCTGGTTTGTTCAGGGGGAGCAGGCTTCTTGCGCTGCATCCGCGCGCCCATTTGGTCCTGGACTTCTGACAATGTTGGGCGGATCAGTCTTCGGTTCATGATCTATTACTCCTTCGGCCTGGTTCCAGGAGGCATGTTCAGAATTGCCGCTACACGCCTTTCTAGTAGACGCTCGCTCCGGCACCCGGGTTTCTTCCCGGTCGTTAAAAGCCATTCGAGGGAGAAAGCCGTGAATATATTAGATGCTATCACAAAGCCTCAGGAGTGGCAATGGAGTGAATTCAAAAGTCAAAAGTTGAAGGTCGAGAGTTGAAGAATCCTGAAGTCGACTGGCCGTGATTTCGCCGAGTTGGGAGGTCATCGTTCCCCGGTGACCCTCGAGGCTCCGCTGGGTTCGTCATTCTGAGGAGTCCCGCTTTTGGGCATCACGAAGGATCCGCGCAGTTGATCCGGCGCCGGGCACCCGGCGCCACACAGCCAGCGCCTACCGCACTCCGGAGCTAACCTCCAGGCCCAACGTCTCGAAGCCAAGTTGTTGGTTGATGTTGCGAACCCGCAGCCGGTATGCCTGGTCGAGGCCGGACTTCAAGAGTTCGATTCCTTTTAGTCCCAGGCCGGCCGCCCAAGCCTGAAGGCGCGGGAGGATATCCACGTTGGTCACTTCCTTTTCGGGTCCGTGCAGAAGCACCAGAAGCAGGTCGCGCAGAAGGGAATAACCGATGTCGAGTGTGGCTTCGAAATCGTCCCGCCTTTCGGCAAGCGTTTTGGCGGAATCGAAAAGCGGGCGCCAGTCTGTACCGGCGGAGGGCGAGACGGAGCGGCGTGACACTGCTGACAGGAATTCCAGCCAGGGCTTGCGGCGTTCCTCATAGGCTGCAAGATCGAAGTTTCTGGCTTTGGCCACACTGCCCGCGCACACGCGGGACGCGACGGCCAGTTGTGGATTGCTTAAACCTCCCTGCTGGGCGAGCAGTTCCCTGATCGCAGCCTCGGCCACCGGTTGAAAGAGAATATGCAGACACCGGGAGCGGATGGTGGAGCGCAACTCGTAAGGGTTGGAGCAGATCAGAATGAAAGAAGTCGTTTCGGGTGGTTCTTCGAGCACTTTCAGCAGCAAGTCCGCAGCCTGCCAGTGAATCGTCTGTGCGTCATCGATGATAAATACCCGATGCGGGAACTCGAAGGGCCGGGTATATGCTACATGGCGTAGTTGCCGAATCTGGTCCGTCAGGATAAACCGTGTGAGAGGCGCGATGATCTGGAAGTCGAAATAAACCAGCCCTTCCACACGCCTTGCCGCCTCTTTCATGTCTCGCCTGCGGTGCACATCTTCTTCTGCCGAGGTGAACATCTCCTCAGCCTTACGGCAATGCGCACAGCCGTCACAGAAATCGTTTCGATCGCGCTCACACACCAACGCTTTGGCCAGCATCCGCGCCAGAGTTTTTTTGCCTACTCCTTCCGGACCCGCGAACAGCAGACTGCCGGGCACACGTCCGCCCGCCGCCATCTCACGCACGCAAGCCAGAACTCTGGAGTTTCCGATGAATGAATCGAAAGGCATTTTGGATTTCGGATTTTAGATTGCGGCCTCCCACCGCATGATCCAATTAGAATATTAATCCAAAATCTAAAATCCAAAATCTAAAATCGACTACTCCGCTTTGCGCCGCGTTGAATCAGGGGCATAGCCGGTGAGCCGCTGCGCCAGAAAACCGTCAAGGAGGTTTAGAATTCTGGCATGAACTTCCGCCACCGGCCCCTCTGCCGGAACAACCTTCACCCGGCGTAGGTCCTTTCGGGCGATGGCCAGGTAGCCGCGCCGCACTCTCCGGTGAAAGTTCAATCCCTGTAATTCGAACCGTCCCTGGTTTGAATTCCGCCGTGACTGGCGGCCTACGGCCCGCCCGAGCGAAAGACGTGGAGCGAGATCGAGCAGAATGGTCAAGTCGGGTTGGGTGCGGCCACTCACGATGCGATCGAAGGCCCGGACAGTCGCGACGCCCAACTTGCGCCCATGTCCCTGGTATGCGAGCGACGCATCATTGTAGCGATCGCTGACCACGATTTGGCCTTTTGCCAAGGCCGGCCGGATGACCTCCTCGAGGTGTTGGGCGCGGGCTGCGTACATGAGGGCCAGCTCCGCAAGGGGAGATAGATGAGTGTTCTTTGAATCCAGGAGAATCTTGCGAATGCGCTCGCCCAGCCTCGTGCCTCCTGGCTCGCGCGTCACGCGCACGGGCAGCCCGCGCTTCTTCAGGTATTGAACGAGGAGACGAAGTTGCGTGCTCTTTCCCGTCCCGTCTATTCCTTCCAGCGTAATGAATAGGCCGTGTCTCATTTTGGTTTGTCTCTGGCACGCGAACCATCGACGCGAAAGGCATCGTACCATTCGTAGTTACCTCCGTACAAGGGAGCAGGACGGGCGGTAGTGTCTCAGTTTGAATTCGCGGCGGCGAGTTTACCTCGCCAAATGGCGGCGTAACGCCGCCTCTACCTCAAATCGAGTGTCCGCTCCGAAATGCTGCCAAGGCTGCTATACTCTCGACCTGGGAGATCAATCGCTGAGGTTCGTCATGCTTGAGATCAAGGAGAACGTGGCAGGAGTGCGGGAGCGCATCGCCTCCGCCTGTCGGCGCTGCGGGCGCCGGCCGGAGGACGTGAAGCTTCTCGCCATCTCGAAAACCTTTCCGCCGGAGTGCATCCGCGCCGCGTACGAAGCGGGGCTGCGCGATTTTGGCGAGAATCGCTTGCAAGAAGCCCAAGCCAAGCGCCCGGGGCTTTCAGACTTGAGTATCACGTGGCATTTGGTGGGCCACCTCCAGACTAACAAGGCAAGAGCCGCAAGGGAGCTGTTCCAGTGGGTACACTCCGTGGATTCGTTCCGGCTTGCCCAGAAGCTTGATCAGGCGGCGTCCCCTGGGGCCGGCCGGTTGCCGGTGCTGTTGGAAGTCAACTTGGGCGGCGAGGAGAGTAAGGCAGGGGTTGGAGAGACCGAAATAATCCTGCTTGCCGAGCAGGCCAGCCGGCTTGCCACGCTGGAACTTCGAGGCCTCATGGTCATCCCTCCCTTTTTTGACGATTTCGAGCGCGTGCGGCCCTATTTCCGGCGGCTGCGCGAATTGGCGCGCGAGATTGACGGAAGGAACATACCCAACGTCTCCCTGCGAGAACTCTCAATGGGCATGAGCCACGATTTCGAGGTTGCTATCGAGGAGGGTTCAACTATCGTCCGCGTGGGAACCGCTATCTTCGGAGCAAGGGGCGGGGTGTAGGCAGAAGGCAGAAGGCAGAACCACCCACTACTTGCCTCGTTCTGACAACGGACCACGGACAACGGACAACTGACAACTGACGACTGACGACTGATGACTGAAAACTATAACGTCGAAGGCGACACCTTCTCATTCTGGTTGAAAGTAAGGCCTCGCTCTGCCCGCGAGCGCTTGGCTTACGATTCGACTGGAGAGTTGCGCCTTGACGTACATGCTCCTCCCAGCGAAGGCGAGGCCAACCAGGCTTGTGTCCATTTCCTGGCGCGTGCCTTGCGGTTGCCGCAATCGTATGTGACGATTGTCTCGGGGCAAAGGTCTCGCAGAAAGCTCATTCGCATCGCGGGCCGATCAGCGAAGGAAGCCATCTCTGCCATCGAGGCAATAGCGAGAACCGGGTAGGTTCGGGAATGGTCACCCGGCCTCAGCGCAGATGGGCGTCCGCCGCCGGACCCGACTAACTCCACAGCACCACAATAGCCGCAAAACCGGAATTCTTGCGGAGCATTCGAGCCCCAAAGCGCACATCCTGCACTAACGTTTCCAGCCCGCGAAGACCACGCCGGTCACGATAGCGCTCCTTGGTCGACTCGATGCCGCCGAGCTTGATGAGGGCATCGCGGCGGGCTGCTTCGGGCGTCATGCCACGCCGAAGATTGTCCTGAATGTGCATCTCGAGGTGGCCTTCAAGTTCCTCGGCCATCTCACGCTCCTGCCGCGCCTTGCCAAATAAGCCCCCCAGACGTAAAAGCCAAGCTCGTAATTTCCTCATAAGGACTGCTCCTTCGGCTAATCAAGTAGCACAGGCACTATTGCCTGTGCTCGCTCGAGCGATGCGCACGTGCAGCCACAGGCAAGAGCGCGTGTGTTACCTGGGGCACGGGCAGGAGTGCCTGTGCTACTTGTCACACAGACTCCTTCGGGGACAAGAACCGGGCCACAATCGCCGTGGCTTGCCCCCATCCCTGAATCTCTCTTTCCAATTGCTTCCGGCCGGCGCGCGTCAGCTTGTAATACTTCGCCTTTCTTCTGTTGTCGGACAGGCCCCACTCCGAAGCGATGTTGCCTTCCTGCTCGAGCTTCAGAAGGGCGGGGTAGAGGGTTCCGTAATTCACCGACAACAGATTCTCGCTGGTCTGCTCGATGCGGCGCGCGATGCCGTACCCATGCAGCGGCCCCAGAGTGTCGAGCGTCCTCAAGACCATCAGCGCCAGTGTGCCCTGCCAGACATCGGCTTTGTCGCCCATAGTGCTCCTATTGGCCTCCCATAGGAATCATGCCACAGTTCCTATGGGAAAGCAATAGGGAGTACACAGGCCAAGAGGTACTGTCTCAGTTCGAGGTGGCACGAGCATCCTTTCTTCTCGTGATGCTTGGCCGGAAATATCCCTTCACCCAGCCCCCTGGAGAGATGGCTATTGACACAGCCTAGCCTGCTGCCTGTCCGCAGGTCTAAGATGAACATGCGGAAGCTCGCCGGGCGGCCCTCTCCAGCGACTCCGCATGCGCCGCCGATGTTTGATATACTCAGGTTTAACCTTCAAAACAGGGAGCCCGAGTGAAAACAGTATCGGAGAGAACCTACTTTGTTGCGGCAGGACTGGTCTTTGCAGTTGCCGTCCTGACGTTGCGATCGCATCCCGGCGCGGCGCAGTCAGGTCCGACGGCGGGTAAAACTGCCGAAGAGGCGTACAAGAACATCCAAGTGTTGAAGGGTGTTCCTGCCGACCAGGTGATTCCGGCCATGCAGTTCATGTCGGCATCGCTGGGAGTTGAGTGCGAGCACTGCCACGTCGAGCACGCCTTCGACAAGGACGACAAGAAGCCGAAGCAGACGGCGCGCAAAATGATGCAGATGATGTTCGCCATTAACAAAGACAATTTTGACGGACATCGCGAAGTCACCTGTTATTCCTGCCACCATGGCGTAGCGGACCCGGTCGGCACCCCTCTGATTTCTGACGACGCGACAAAGCTGGAACCGCGCGGGGCGATGAACCCGCAGGCCGCGAAACCTGCCGCCATGCCGCCTGCCGATCAAATCGTCGACCAATATGTTCAAGCGTTGGGTGGCGCTGAGGCTCTGGAGAAGATCTCAAGCCGGGTTGAGAAGGGCACCCTGACAGGCTTCGGCGACCGCCAGTTCCCCATCGAAGTTTACGCCAAAGCCCCGGACAAGCGTCTCTCCGTGATGCACATGCCAAACGGCGAGAGCATCACGGCCTACGACGGCCGCTCGGGGTGGCTGGGCTTTTCACACGGCCCGCCGCACCCGATGACCCCGCCCGAAGCTAACTCCGCAAGGATGGATGCGGACTTTCTTTTTGCCCTTCGCCTCAAGCAGAACTTCAGCCAGCTTCACGTCGAGCATGCTGAGAAGGTCGGCGATCAGGAAACCTACCTTGTCGTCGGCGCAAATCCAGGTCAGCCGCCCGTGAGGTTGTACTTCAGCCAAGAGTCGGCGCTGCTGGTGCGCCTGGTGCGCTACGTCGAGACGCCCCTCGGCCGCAACCCTACTCAGATTGACTACGCTGACTATCGCGAAGTGGATGGCATCAAGGTCCCATTCCGCTGGACCCTCGCCCGGCCCAGTGGGCGCTTCACCATTCAGGTTGACCAGTGCCAGCAGAACGTCCCCATCGACGACACGAAATTCAGCATGCCGCCCGCGCCCGCGCCTGCGCCGGCAGCGACAAAACCCAGTTCGCCATAACGCACGACACCTCGCGGCGCCTTAGTAAGCAGCTTGCATTCAGCCCCTCTGCCGCCCATCCTCACTCGAGCACGAAGGGATTGCCGTAGAGCCATTCGTCCGCCATCGAATTATGGCTTGCCAGCGGGCTGCGTATCGTTGTACTTTTCACCGTTATATCAGCACCGCACCTGGAGGTTTGTCATGATTGAATCTCATTCTCACCGCCGTTGGACTGCACGGCGCTGGCTTGTCATGCTCTGCGCGTGCGCGTTCGTGGGGACGATGATCGCTGCATCTTCAGGCCCGCTGGGCGAACTCCAGCATGAGACTGACGTGGGCGGGCCGTTGCGAGCCGGATCAGCCCATTACGACGCCTCGCGCGATGAATACCGCATCAGGGGTGGCGGCGCCAACATGTGGGGCCCGACGGATGCGTTTCATTACGTCTATCGGCAGGCCTCAGGAGATTTGACTCTCACGGCCTCGGTGCGTTTTCCGACACCTGGCGGGAACGAACATAAGAAAGCGGGGTGGATGGTCCGGCAGCAGCTCACCCCCAACTCGCCGTACGCGGACGTGGTGCTGCACGCGAGTGGACTCGCCAGCCTCCAATATCGGCTCACAGAGGGTGGCGAGACGCAGGAAATCCAGTCCAAGATCAACATGCCGGAAACCCTTCGCCTGGTCCGCCTGGGGAGCTCGTTCTCGTTCTGGGCGGCGCGTGCCGGCGGGCCGTTGGAATTGGCGGGGAGTGTTGAAGTCCCCTTGCACGACCCTGTTTATGTCGGGCTGGCGGTGTGCTCTCATGACGCCGGGGTCCTGGAGGAAGCCGTGATTTCAAAGCCAAGCCTGCTCGAGTTCAAAGAGGAAGAGGAGCGCGACCAGCCGGTGGAAAGCCGCTTGGAAACCATTTCCGTGGAGGGCGCTGAGCGCGGCGTCGTCTATCGCGCCGAGAAGCGTTTCGAAGCGCCTAATTGGTCGCGGGATGGAAAGTACCTGCTCTTTAACAGCGGCGGAAGACTTTACGCTCTTCCCGTCGAGGGAGGCGAACCTCGGCTTCTGAATACGGGAGAGGCAACCCGTTGCAACAACGATCACGGCTTTTCGCCGGATGGACAGTGGCTCGCGATCAGCAACTCGCCGGGCGAGGATTCGCTGATTTATGTGCTCCCTGCCGCGGGCGGCCAGCCGCGCCGCGTGACCGAGCGCGGGCCCTCCTATTGGCATGGCTGGTCTCCGGATGGCAAGACGCTCGCCTATTGCGCCGAGCGGGGCGGAAACTTCGATATCTACACAATTCCCGTCGAGGGCGGCGAGGAACGCCGCTTGACGGATGCCCCCGGCTTGGACGACGGCCCCGATTATTCCCCCGATGGCCAGTGGATCTACTTCAACTCAGAGCGCACGGGCTGGATGCAGATCTGGCGCATGCAGGCGGATGGAACCAGGCAGGAGCAGGTGACGAACGACGATTACTCCAACTGGTTCGCTCATCCCTCGCCGGATGGGAAATGGCTGGTGTTCATTTCTTTCGACAAGCACGTGAAGGGACATCCGCCCAACAAAGACGTGATGCTGCGTTTGATGCCCGCCGCGGGCGGCGAGCCGCGCCTGCTGGTGAAACTGTTTGGAGGCCAAGGAACAATGAATGTTCCCTCCTGGTCGCCGGACAGCAAGCATCTGGCCTTCGTGAGCTACCGGCTGCTCAAACCGTGAGGTGCGTGTAGAACTGGAATGCTGTCATCCTGAGCGAAGGATCTCTGCCGTTGGTTTTGAGGCCAACCGTTTGCAGACAACTGCGGAGGTCCTTCGTTTCGCTCAGGATGACAGCGGTCGGTTTTTTCACACCTTCTGGCGGGTTGCAAGCGAAGTCATTTCAAAAAAGAGTCTGACCTTGACTGTAGGGACGACCTTGAAGCCGGCCCAGCGAGCAGGTCCCGGTACTATTGTGCTATAGCTCAGGTGGTGGATAAGAACTATAACCTTCTCGTACGACACGCGAGGAGGTTTCCGGTGTTAGCTTACTCGGTCATGCAGTTTGAGCAAGAAACGGTGAAGGCTGCCCGTTTCCGTTTCTTGCTTCGCGCGAAGCCATGCCGGATTCCAACTTCTAAAACAGGTGAGAAGCCATGATCGTTGCCACAGTCATTCTGATCCTCTCGGCGGCGCTGTTCTGTTTCTATTTCCAAATCACTTGCCAGAAGATTCTGCGCCGGCAGTTTGACCGGAAGTACTTTCAATCCATTGCCAGCGCCAATCGTCTGGAGTTCCTGTCCGTGCGTGAGAGGTTGGATGGGCTCGGCAAGCCGGCCGCTCGATCCCTCTTATGCCAGGCGCTGAAATGTGATTTCCTCGCTCTCACCTATCTCCTCAAGAATGCCGCTAACGTGAACCGAAGATACGCCAGCGAAGAGCGTTTCTTAATTCTCTATTTCCGCTGGCAATTTCTTTCGCTTGCGATGCGGCGATTGCTGGGGATGAGTGACGATCGGGTCATCCTCAGGCTGACCTCGGTTCTTCAGTATTTTGCCAACGTGGTCGGCCAGCGCGTCGAAGCGGTAAAGTTCGGCAGTTTGGCCGCCGCCGAGTTCCCCCTGAGTTTTTAGTTCTGCCCGCTTCAAAGCGCACCTGCCTGGGCCGGATTTCCCGGCGTGCCGTCTAACTGCTTACCCTCCCTTGCGCCGTTCGGCGGTACCATCCTGGCCTCAATCGCAGCGCTGTCCCTCCGTCCGGCAATGGCCGGCCTGAGAGCCGGCGCGACCTCAAGACTAGGACAGTACTCGATCGAGGGGCAATTCCTTAACAAACTGATGTATACTGTTGCACGGACCCAATACCTATCCTCAGACGCCATCTGGTCCATACGAAGGAGCCCGTGTCTATGTCTCGAACCCTTCTCAAGGCAATTCTTGCCCTGGCCTTGCTGCCTGCGGCGGCGCGCCCGCAAACTGTGGATGAGATCATTGCGCAGAATATCCAGGCGCACGGCGGACCGGAGAAAATGAGTGCTGTCCACAGCCGCATTCAGACGGCCAAGTTCAGCGCCGGCTCGTTCAAGGCTGATACTCGATTGGTCAACAAGCGGCCGGACGAGGTGCGCGAAGAGTTCATCCTGCAAGGAATGACGCAGATCAGGGCGTACGACGGCAAGACCGGGTGGCAGTTGGACCCGTTCGAGGGCCGCCGGGCGGCCGAGTTATTGGCCGAAGACGACATGAAAGACCTGGTCGTTGATTCGGACATCGACGGTCCGCTGGTGAATTATAAGCAGAAAGGCCACAAGGCGGAATTCATGGGTCACGATTCCGTCGAGGGCACGGACTGCTATAAGGTGAAGCTGACCCTGAAGAACGGCGATATCCGGACTTATTATTTTGATGCCGACTCGTATCTGGAGCTCAAGCTCGAGACACAGACTTTCGTCCGTGGCGCTCCGCACGAGTCGGAAACGTATTACGGCGACTACGACCCGGTGAACGGCATTTATTACCCGTTCGCAATTGAACAGGGCCAGAAGGGGAGCCCGGACCGCGTCCGTCTTACGATAGAGAAGATCGAATTGAATCCACCGGTCGACGATGCTCTGTTCAAGATGCCTGCGGCCAATGCCCAGGCCGGACCGTCGGCCGGGTCGAAATGAAAACGCATGTGCCGAAGGCACCTTGGAGTGCGGCGGCTTGACGCCGCCTTGGAATTATCGCGGGAGGCAGAGTTAGACGACGCACCAGTGAAGCTCTTTAAAGCTCTTCTCACAAGAAACTCTGTCGGCGCAAAGCAAAGGCGGCGTCGAGCCGCCGCACTCCAAGGCGCTTCGCGCGTTTTGGCGGGCATCCGGGAAAGGACCTTATGAACAAACTCATTGCTCAATGGACGGCCTTCATGATCATCGCCTGCCTCGCCCCGAGCGCTCGTCTGCACGCCCAGGGCGTGAAGATAGACTCGGACACGATCTCCGGCCTGGGCGCCAGGAACATCGGTGCGGCCGTCATGAGTGGCCGGATCGCCGCCCTCGCCGCGGTGCATGAGAAGGGCAGGCTCACAATCTACATCGGCGCGGCCAGCGGTGGTGTCTGGCGGTCCTTGAATGGCGGCACGACCTTCAAACCGATGTTCGACAAGCAGCCGGTGCAGTCCATTGGCGCCATTGCCATCGACCCCTCGAGTCCCAAGACGGTATGGGTCGGCACGGGCGAAGCTTGGACCCGCAACAGCGCCTCCATCGGCGACGGTGTCTACAAGTCCACCGACGGAGGTGAGAACTGGACCAACGTGGGCTTGAAGCAGTCCGAGCGGGTCGCGAAGATCATCGTCGATCCGGCGGACGGCAACACCGTGTATGCCTGTGTGCCTGGAAAGCTCTGGAGTGACAGTGAGGAACGCGGCGTCTACAAGACCACGGACGGCGGCGCCACCTGGACGAAAACTCTCAAAGGGGCGAACCTTTCCACCGGCTGTTCGATGCTCAGCATGAGTTCGCGCGACCCAAAGACGCTCTACGCGGGCATGTGGGATTTCCGGCGCAAGGGCTGGACGTTTCGGTCCGGCGGCGACACGCCGACCGCCTTCAGTGGGAGCGGTCTTTTCGTGACCGCGGATGGCGGCGCAACCTGGACCGACCTCAACGAGAAGACTGCCAAGGGGCTTCCGGCCAAGCCGTGGGGGCGCGTCGCGGTGACTGCGGCACCTTCCAATCCGAATGTCGTTTACGCCCTGATTGAATCGCCGCAAAGCGCGCTCTATCGTTCCGACGACGCCGGCAAGACCTGGGAGCGGCGCGACGCGAGCCAATGGATGGTGTGGCGGCCGTTCTATTTCGCCAATCTGATCGTTGACCCCAAGGACGAAAACAAGCTCTACAAGACCGATCTGGGCCTGATTATGAGCACCGACGGCGGACGCAGCTTCAGCTTCGTCTCGGGGGGAGCTCATGGCGATTTCCACGATGTCTGGGTAGACCCGGAGGACACGGATCGCCTTGTTTCCGGGGACGATGGCGGAGTGTGGTTTTCCTACGACGGCGCCGACACCTGGTGGAAGGCCAACAACCTCCCCGTCTCGCAGTTTTATCACGTGGCCGTGGACAACGAAGATCCTTATCACGTCTACGGCGGGTTGCAGGATAACGCAAATTGGATCGGCGACTCATCCTATCCCGGAGGAATCACCAACAGCCGATGGGAATGTCTCGGGGGCGGTGACGGCTTCTGGGTTATCCCGGACCCCTCGGACCCCAATTACGTTTATGAAGATTCGCAGGGCGGAGAAATCGCCAGGATCAATCGACGCACCCTTCAGGCGCGCGGCATCAAGCCGCTCCCCAATTACGGGGAAGGGAAACTGCGATTCAATTGGAATGCGCCGATTTACGTCAGCCCCAATGAGCCGGGGACGGTTTACATCGGTGCGCAGTTTTTGTTTCGTTCGCGCGATCACGGGCAAAGCTGGGAGCGCATCTCGCCCGACCTCACCACCAACGATCCCGAAAAGCAGAAGCAGGAGGAGTCGGGCGGCGTGACGGTGGACAACTCCGAAGCTGAAACCCACACCACCATTTATTCCATCAGCGAGTCGCCTCGCGACGGAAACACCCTCTGGGCGGGCACGGACGACGGTAATCTTCAGCTCACGCGTGATGGCGGCAAAACCTGGACGAACGTGGTGGGTAACGTCCCGAACCTACCGAAATTTTCTTGGGTGTCGTGGGTCGAGGCAAGCCGCTACGATCCTGCCGCTGCCTACGCTGTCTTCGACCGCCACACTTTTGGCGACATGGAACCTTACGTCTTCAAGACAGCGGATTACGGCAAGACGTGGACGCCCATCGTCGGTCCCGGCAGCGGAGTTCGTGGCTACGCGCACGTCATCAAGGAGGATACCGTCCTCAGCAATCTGTTATTCGTGGGGACGGAATTCGGCCTCTGGATTTCGCTCGATGGCGGCCACCAATGGGCGCAGTACAAGGGCGGAGAGTTTCCGAATGTCGCTGTTCGCGACATCGCGATTCAGCCTCGCGAGTCTGACGTGGTCCTCGCCACGCACGGCCGCGGCATCTGGATTATTGACGACATCACGCCGTTGCGCAAACTCACTCCGGAGGTCTTGAGCCAGGATGCGGTGTTTCTGGAAGGCAGGCCTATACGGCAGCGTTTGATGGCCAGCGGCGGCTGGCCCGAGGGAGATGCCTCGTTCAGCGGCCCGAATCCTCAAGACGCAGCTCTGATCACCTACTACCAGAAGAAGCGCCACATCTTCGGCAAGATGAAAATCGAAGTTCTGGACGACCAAGGCAAACTTGTGGAGACGCTGCCCGCCAACAGCCGGCGCGGCCTGACGCGCGTACCATGGTCGATGACGCTGAAGCCGCCGCGCGTTCCGCCCGCCGCCTCGCTCTCCGGCGCCGTTGTGGGGCCGCGTGTATTGCCCGGGTCTTACACCATCAAGATGACGCGCGGCGACCAGGTTTTCTCGACCCAGCTCCGCATCAACCTTGATCCTCGCGCCACCTACACGGCTGAGGACCGCAAACTTCAGCTCAATGCCTCCACGCGTGTGCGCGACCTGCTGGGCGATATGAGCTACGACGTCGACAACATCGGCGCGGTCCAGGAAGCGCTCCTGGCCCGTATGTCAAAGCTGGACGCGAGCGATCCGCTTCGCAAGACACTCTCCGGCACCGCTGACAAGGCCGAAACCATTCGGAAAAAGATTGTCGCGACAAAAACCGGCGGCGCCATTACCGGCGAACTGCGTCTGCGCGAGTACGCGATCGAGCTGTACGATACCTTGACCAACTACGAAGGCCGCCCGGGCGATTACCAGGTGGCGCGCATCGACTCGTTGAAGCGCGAGCTGGACGACGTGGTGAAGCAGTTCGACGACTTCATGACCAAAGAAGTTACACCGTTGAATCAGGCTCTGGCGCGGAAGAAACTGGACCCTGTCCGCGCCCTGCCGCGCGCCGAGTGGGAAAAAACCAACGCTGTGGCGGACCTTGATAACGGAAACATGAGAGTCGTCGGCGAGCGTGAACGATGGGTGCATTTTTAGCAGGCTGCGGAGAAATCCGACCCGCCTGCCCTTGCGAGGATCCGCGGGCGATCCCGTCTTTCGGAGCCCCGTCAGGGGCGGCATAGAGTAGCCCAGGGCGTGAGCTCTGGGTCGAACAACCCTCACCCCGCCTTCGGCGCCCCTCTCCCGCTGGGGCGGGAGAGGGGCGGTGGTGAGGGTGCGGTTTGTCGACCCACGGCTTGCGCCGTGGGCTACGCGCTGCCGCCCGTCGGCTGACGGGCTGACTTCTTCAAGGAACTTCTGACTCAGAACACAGGGTTTCACTGCATGCTGGTCCTTGCGGTTCTGATTGTTTCATTCCTGGTCTTTCGAGCACTCGGTTTCGCGGGCGTATCGGTGTTTGCGTCGTGGCACGCCTCAGCCCGCGATGCGCTGGCCGTCATGCTCTTCTTTACGGGGAGCAGCCATTTTACCAGCATGCGGCGGGATTTTATCCGAATGACTCCACCCTGGGTTCCTTGGCCGAGCGCCGCGGTCTATTTTACGGGGATCTGTGAGATTGCCGGCGCCGTGGGTTTGCTCTTGCCGGGTCTGTATCGCGCGGCTGGGATCTGCCTGATCATCCTTTTCCTTGCCATCCTCCCGGCAAATATCCACGCGGCCAGGGCCGGCGTCACCTTGGGCGGGAGACCCGCCACTCGGCTGCTGGTGAGAATCCCGATGCAGCTTCTGTTCATCGCCTGGGCTTGGTGGTCGACGCTAATTTGATCGCAATCATAGGGCAGTCATTCATTCCCGTCTGCGCACGGGCACCCAGAAGCCATGAAAACAACTCCCCTCCTTGGATAAGGAGGGGCCAGGGGTGGTTGACCTCTTGGCCCACCACCCCCTACCCCCTCCTCAACTGAGGAGGGGAGTCATTTTCAAGGCGGCGAAGGATCTGCAGCTTCTCCTGCCCGGCTACGGTACTGTTACCTTCGTAATCTTGACAATAGTCGACCCATAGCAATAGCCTATATCTTCGGGATTCGCCCCGGCCACGGAAAATCGCGGTAGGGGCGGTTTGCGAACCGCCTCCACCCTCGGGAGATTTTATGTCTATTCGCCAATCACCGCAGCTTACCCCGCAACTACTCGGCGCCGCCCGCTCGAATGCCCGGCATTCCACCGGACCGCGCAGTCAAGCCGGAAAATACCATTCCCGAATGAACGCCGTTAAGCACGGGGAGCGTTCCGACCCCGCGAATCACGACGACGTGATGCGCGCCCTGGGAGAAGACCCGGCCGAGTTCGAAGCTCTGAAGCAGGAGCTTGGGGATTCCTTCGGGTGGGGCGACGCCCTCTGCGAAAAGCAGGTGGACGACCTCGCCTACCTTTACGTGCGGCGCGATCGCGTCGCACGCGCCCAGACCGGCTTGATGCGGCGCGCCCGGCTCAAGGTGGAAGAGCAGCAGCACCGCCGCCGGAAGGAAATCGAAGGCGCCACGATCGAGGTCGGCCAGGCCATCAACATCACGCTGGCGGAGCCCACGGACCCGGCCGCGCGCCTGCGCTTGCTGCTCTCCTTTCTGGGAGTGATTCGCCTGCAGGTCCACAACCGCTCCTTCCTGGCGTGGCAGGCGGCCGCGCTCGAAGGCTTTTACAAGAAGAAAGGCGGCTGGCGAGCGGCGCGGTTGTGCCATCTGCTGGCGCTCTTCGCCGGGAGCGATATTCCGCTGCCGAAGGGTGGCGTAGGGGCACCCCTTGTGGGTGCCCAGGCTGACGAACCGGGCGGCCACAAGGGCCGCCCCTACGACGAGTCCGACGGAGAGAATGATGGAGGGGCACCCCTTGTGGGTGTCCAGGCTGATGAACAGGCCGGCCACGAGGGCCGCCCCTACGACGCAACCGAAACGGCGGATGAACTGCGGTACAACGAAATGGTCCTGTTGCTCGCGGACGAGATGGCGAGCGTTGAGGCGGAGTTCGAGTACGAAGAGCAGCTCAACGAGGAGAAAGTGGCGATCGAGCGCGACGCTTGCCTCGCTCCCTCGGGCGATGAGTGGCGGATGCTGCTGCGGCGGGAAGATTCGCTGGACCGTGCCATTGATCGCAAAATCAAGCTGCTGGTGACGCTGCGGAAGGCGGCGACGCAAAAGCCGCAGACCTTGGAAAGCAGGTCTGCGCCAGCCGAGGACGTAGGGACGCCAGCCGACGACGTAGGGGCGCCCCTTGTGGGTGCCCAGACCGACAGTGAGGTCGGCCGTGAGGTCCCTTCCGGCGACGGGCGTCATACTCCGGCGGTATCATCAGCGGGAGCGTGACGGGCGAGGGTTTTTTCTCATCGCCGAGAGCAAAAAAGGTCTGTTAACTGCGCCGCAAATCCGGCGGGCGGGTGAGGTACGCCAGAATTCCGGGCGCGGGGAGGAGAATCAGGGAATAAATGTCAGGTGGTAACATATCTAGCCTCTCACCCCGCCCGGGCGCTCGGCGAAAGCGCCCTCGCAGCGCATGCTGCTTCCTGGGAGAGGGCATTTTGACCGAAGTGTTGGCTCTGAGAGCCGAAAAGGCACCGGCGGACGCCACGCAGTCTTATCCACCGATGGGGGTTCCCGAGTGAGCCGTCCTTTGTTTTCATCAACATTCCCGGTTCGTTCGTCGCAATCCCAGGGGAGTTCGACCGGCCGCCGCTCAGGAGCCTCCCAGCACCGACTCAACCACGGAAACCCACTGGTGGATGTTGATCGGCTTTGAGACATATCCATCCATGCCGGCGGCAAGGCAGCGCTGGCGATCGCTCTGCATGGCATGCGCAGTCATGGCCACGATGGGGAGGTGGCCCCCGGTGGTCTTCTCCTGCTCGCGTATTGCCGCGGTCGCTTCCAATCCGTCCAGTTCCGGCATCTGCACGTCCATGAGGACCACGTCAAACGTTTGCGCCGCGATTTGCTCCAACGCCTCGCGTCCGTTGCGTGCTAAGGCCACGCGATGTCCGTGTTTTTCGAGCAGGCGCGCGGCCAGCATCTGGTTCACCGGGTTATCTTCGGCGAGCAGAATCCGCAAGGACTGAGGTGCATCGCCGGCTGACTGCCGGCCCTCCAAGCTCTGCCCGCTCTCCGGGGCGTGCAAAGTCTGAGGTATGCCAAGGCGGGCGGTGAAGTGAAAAGTGCTTCCCCCGCCATGAACGCTTTCGGCCCACAACCGGCCACCCATCATTTGCGCAAGTTGCCGGGAAATGGTCAAACCCAAGCCGGTCCCGCCATAGCGCCGCGCGGTTGATCCGTCGGCTTGCGTAAAGGCTTCGAAGATGCACTCCAGTTTCTCGGCCGCAATCCCGATGCCGGTGTCCTGCACGCTGAAATGGAGTTGCACAAACTCCTTCTCCCAAGCGCTGGCCTTCACCGCGAGGCTGATTTGGCCTTGGTTCGTGAATTTCACGGCGTTGCCCAGCAAGTTCACGAGAACCTGGCTCAGGCGGTTCGGGTCGCCGACAAGTGCCTCGGGAACCTCGCGCTCGACTACCCAACTCACCTCCAGCCCCTTTTGGCGGGCGCGCAACAGAAACGTCTTGACAATGGGTTCGATGCTCTCCCGCAGCGTGAATTGGATGGATGCTACTTCCAGCTTGCCCGCTTCGATCTTGGAGAAATCGAGGATGTCGTTAATGATGGTAAGCAGAGAATCGGCGGAAGCTTTGACCATGCCCACGTATTCCGCTTGTTGGGGGGTGAGCGGCGTGTCGAGGAGGAGGTCGGTCATACCCATGACGCCGTTCATGGGAGTGCGGATCTCGTGGCTCATATTGGCGAGAAACTCGCTCTTGGCGCGGTTCGCCGCCTCCGCTGCCTCCTTGGCCTGCTGCATCTTGATCTCAACTTGCTTGAACGCCGTGACGTCCATCATGGCGCCGATCATCCGCACCGGCCGGCCCGCCTGATCGCGCATGACGTAGCCCCGATCCAGAACCGAGGCGAACTTCACATCGCCCGTGAGGAAACGATACTCCGCTGACCAAGTCTCCCCGCCGTCCTCGATGGCGGCGCGACGGCTGTCGTCCACTCGCTTGCGGTCTTCGGGGTGCACATGCTCGATCCACCAGTGCGGGTCTGCGCCAATCTCACTGGCTGTGTGCCGGAACGTCGTTTGAATTCCGTTCGTCCAACTGATCGCCTGCGTATCGAGATCCCAGTCCCAGATCGCGTCGTTGAGGGCGCGCCCCACGTATTGGAAGCGCTTTTCCAGCTGGGCTTCGGCCTCGAATCGACGGCGGATGGCCTCGGTTTGTGCGCTCACCCGGCGGCGCAGCACCACCACCCAGACACCCACGGCGAACGCCACTCCCACCAGCAGCGCCAGAATCACCCCGGCCTTTCGCAAGGTCCACCAGGAAGGTCTCGTGAGAACTACAACACTCCCCGGTGGGTCAAGCAGGATATTGAAGGTTGCGGGCATGCGATTACGGTCCACGCTGACCAAGCAGATCCCGGTTACTCTCAAACGGCTCCCCAGAAGCTGCGACCAGTCCTCGTTCGTATTACGCCTGTCCATCTGTGCCTCAAAGATCAGGTCGCCATCCTGCAGCACCAGCGTGCGGTCTGATTCGCTAAGCCTCACATCCAGCAGGGTCGCATTCAAGCTCACCCGCAGAGTATCGTAGGCGCCGGATCGCGCCTTCTGCGCAGTGATCTCGAGGGGCGAAGGAACCGTCGCGGATCCTGTTCGCCGGAAGAGGGCATGTCGAAGGACTGGCGTGTTATCGCCCAAATCGGCGAAACCGACCACGTCGACCTGGTCGCCGGGTCGGAGTGGTGTTTTGGTGGGCCCCGGAATGTAGACCCCCAGGCGGCCGTTCTGAATGAACACGCCTCTGGGCCGTTGGAGGGTAACCGTGCCTTGCACGCGCACGCGGTGCCCAGACGAAGTGCGGGTTGCGAAGGCTAAGAGGCTGCTGATGGGTCGGACCGGGACAGAGAACGGATCGGGCGCCGGCGGCTCCTCGACACTTACCTGGCGAGCCGTGGGCACGGCCAGCCAGATCCCCTTCATCTGGTAGTTCGTGTTGTACAACGTCGCACAAACCCCGGCGATTCTCACCTTGGCATCCACCAACCGGTCTCCGCTCAATCCCTGCTGGTCCATGATCGAGACTAGCAACCCCCTTCCCTCTACAATCACGTAGAGACTCAGCCCTTGGTGGTCTGGCTCGAAGTCCTGGACGATGCCCTCGACTTGGACCCACTGGCTGTCTTCACGTGCAGAGAGCATCTCGCCAAAACTGACCTTTTGAGGCTGCGGCAGTGGCGCCCGTCCCAAGACTCGGTAGTGCGGCTTCCCGATTTGTGGGGCAAAATCGAGTTCCTCCGATACTCCATCGATTTCAAGTAGGTCTCCAGGCCGGAGGTTATGGCTTGTGTCGTGTCCGTTGACGTAGATTCCGGCAGTGGCGTCCTGGACGAAGAAGTCGCCGACATTGAAATCGACGTAGGTGAGGACTGCTCGCAAGTGGACCGGATAGCCGCGGATGGCTTGATCTGGGGTAAGTTCACGGACCTGTTCGGCAGTGGTGAGAGTAGGCAATTGCTCGGGCCAGGCGTCCTCGCTCCATGCCAATGCAGCCGGGAGGAGCATTAGCATCAGACCGAGGCGGACGGGGTCCCGCGCTTTGGAAAACCGAGCGCTGCCGGGAGTGTAGTGAGTATTCATCCGCGCACCTGTCCCGTTCGAAAAGGTGGTAACTCTATCTTCATCGGCAGCTATGAGTTATCCCTAAATCGGTCATGCTCCTTCGCGGCACGCGAACCCTCCGACCACATATCTGCGGATTCGCAGCCGAAAACCTAGAGTCGCTGTAAGCTATTGAAAACTGAGGACTAGTCCAAGTGCTTGGACTTCAGGAATTCACGCACGACCTCCCTGATGTCCTGGTGCTGGCCATCCACGTCGAAGTTCAAGCGGCGCATGTCCTCGTCGGAGATGATGCCGGCCAACTGGTGCAGCGCCGCCCCGAGTTCGGGAAGGCGAGTCAAGGTCTCCTCGCGCACGATCGGAACCGCTTGATAGGGAGGGAAGTAGTGCCGATCGTCTTCGAGCCTCGCCAAGTCGCGGGCGGCCATTAGACCATCAGTAGAATTGCCCGCGACTAAGTCGACTTGGTTCTCCAGCAGGGACTTGTACAACAACCCCAGATCCATGATTCGCGGCGGAGCCTTGAATCGCAGTCCATAGGTGCGGATCAGGCCCTGGTAACCGTCCTGGCGCTCCATGAATTCATAACCGAATCCGGCCCGCCATTGAGGCGCAAAAGCTGCGGCTCCGGATATCGTCCCGACGTGCAGTCGCCTCGCGTCCGCCCCGCGAATGACAAGGGCGAAAGTGTTGTTGAACCCCAAAGGTTCCGCAACGCCAAGCTGGAACCGCTGTGCATATTCACTTCTGACCCGTTCGTACACCTGGAGAGGATCGTTCGACGGCGATTGCTTGAGAATGGCGCCAAGTGCCGTGCCGGTGTATTCAACGTAGAGGTCGATGCGGCCGGCCAGGATCGCCTGATGACAGATGTAGGTTCCGGCAAGGTAAAAACGCCGGTCCACCGCCAGATGCGTTTGGGCTTCGAGGTGCTGCGCGAGCAGTTCTCCCAGGATCGCCTGCTCAGTGAAATTCTTGGACCCGACCACGATCCGGTTCGCGCGAACCCCTCCGCAGCTCGCCAGAAGAGCGCAACAGAACGCGATCAGGAGAGTCCGATTCATACAGCCTCGGCGTTGGGCTGGCTGGCCCTGTGGTGCGGGCGTCCCGCCCGCCATCTCATCGCGGGCGAGACGCCCGCACCACTCTAAACGTACCGGAATCGCCGCTCCAGGCGGCCCAAGAGGAAATCAGCAAGCAGCGCCATCAACGCCGCCGGGATAGCTCCGGCCAGAATGACTCGATTATCAACCATCGCCAGGCCGCGGAAGATGAATTCCCCCAAGCCACCGGCGCCGATCGCAGCGGCGATCGTGGCAACCCCGATGGTGATTACAGTTGCTACGCGCACCCCGGCGAGGATTACTCCCATGCCCAAAGGCAGTTCGACCTGAAACAACAGTTGCAGGTCGCTCATCCCCATACCGCGCGCCGCTTCGCGAACGCTTGGATCCACTCCCGTAATCCCTGCGCAAGTGTTTTGGATGATGGGAAGAAGCGCATAAAGCGTCAGGGCGGTGACGGCAAGCCGGTCCGCGCGCTCGCCCAGCCAAGCAGAAGACAACAGGAAGCCGAACAAGGCAAGCGATGGAATGGTCTGCACCACCGTCGAGGCGCCCAAAACCGCCTTGCCGAATGCGGGACGGCGCGTCACAAGGATGCCCAATGGCATGCCGATGGACACCGCCAACAGCATGGATATTCCGACCAGCCAAAGATGCTCGAAGGTCAGCGACAAGACTTGCGATTGATTGTTCCAGATGAATTGCAGGGTGCTCATTTGTCTCCTGACAGCTTGTAGGAGGACGGCTTGCCGTCCCCTGATGAACGGGGTAGGGCAAGCCCTACCCCTACAGTCCATCAATCGCGGCTCCGAGGGCTTTCAAAGGCTTCGCGGTAGGCGGCCGCGATCGGGTTGGGCGCCGACCTGAACTCCTCCGGCGTATACACTCCCGCCAGTTTGCCGCCTTGCATCAACGCGACACGGCTCGCGAGCATCAGGGCTTCCCGCAAATCATGGGTAACGAAAACGACGGTCTTCTGAAGCCGCTGTTGCAGTTGCTGAAACTCTTGTTGGATTTCAGCGCGAGTCAGGGGATCCAGAGCCCCGAAGGGCTCATCCATCAGCAGCAGGGGCGGGTCGGCAGCCAGGGCGCGCGCCACCCCCACTCGTTGCCGCTGGCCGCCGGACAGTTGCCTCGGATACCGAGCGGAGAAGCGCCCTGGTTCAAGGCCCACCAGGGCCAGCATCTCTTGTACCCTGGCATGCGTTCGTTCTGCGGACCAATTCTCCAGGCGAGGCACCAGCCCGACATTGCGCTCCACTGTGAGATTGGGGAACAATCCAACTTCCTGTATCACGTAGCCGATGCGGCGGCGCAGTCGAAGGGGATCGGCGTCCGAGGTGGTGCGTCCCTCGACCAGAACCTGTCCCTGTGTGGGCTTCAGTAGCCCGTTGATGAGCTTTAAAGTGGTCGTCTTGCCGGAACCGCTGCGCCCCAGAAGCACTAGAGTTTCGCCGCGCCGGACTTGCAGGTTCAAGTCCTCGAGCAGGAGCGGCCCCGTCTCGAGCCGGTACCCCACGCCGCGAAATTCGATCGCCAAGTTGTCGTCTTGAGTCATGTTCGTAGAAACTGCCTGCCGCACGGAAGTCGAAAGTCGAGAGTCGAAAGTCAAAAGTCAAAAGGAGGCGTACTCTCAACTTTCGACTCTCGACTCTTGACTCTCCCGTTGACTCCAACGCGCGGCATGCCGTACTCTGAGAATTCGGGGCTACGACACAATTTGATTCTTACCAGTACAGGGAGGTGCACATGTCTGCGCAACAAACCCTGGCGGAAGGCGATTGCACGATTGCCGCAACTCTTGCTGAGGCCCGCGCCCTCACTGACGAGCTGTTCAGCGTCGTGCGTCCGGACAGCTTCTATGAGCGGCCCATTCCCGAGCGCCACCGCCTTCTCTTTTATCTCGGACACCTGGAGGCCTTCGACTGGAACCTGCTGGGCCGGAATATTCTCGAGATCGACTCTTTTCAAAAGGAATTCGACCGACTCTTCGCTTTTGGCATCGATCCCGTGGGCGGCGGCTTACCCGACGACCAGCCCTCTGACTGGCCCTCCATTCAGCAGGTCCGCGGTTACAACCAGCGGGTCCGCGAAACGCTCGACGCCGCGCTCGAAAAAGTCTCCTTTCGAGATTCGGCCTTGCCTCTGCTCCACGACGGCTATGCTCTCCATGTTGCCCTCGAGCACCGTTTGATGCACGCAGAAACCCTTGCCTACATGCTGCACCAGTTGCCGCTCGAAAGCAAATTTCGCCAGAACCAAGCTTCACCTCCCTCTCCGCCGCCGGCGGCATCTGGGACGGTGAAGATACCCGCAGGTGTCGCCACGCTCGGCATGGCCCGAAACGGGAAAGGCGCCTTCGGATGGGACAATGAGTTTGAGAGCCAGGAAGTCGCGGTTGCGGAATTCGCTATTGATGTCCACAACGTTACCAACCGCCAGTTTCTGGAATTCCTGCGCGCCGGCGGTTACGAAGACCGGAGTCTGTGGTCGGACCCGGACTGGGCTTGGAAGTCAGGGCAGGGAATCGACCATCCCATCTCCTGGACCCGCCGCGGCGACCAGTGGTTCTATCGCGCCATGTTTGAGGAGATTCCCCTGCCGCTCGATTGGCCGGTTTATGCGTGCCACGCGGAGGCCGCGGCGTACTCGCGTTGGAAGGGGAAAGCGCTCCCCACCGAGGCGCAATTCCATCGCGCCGCCTTTGGAGCACCGAATGGCCCGGAGCGCGACTATCCTTGGGGAAATGAGCCTCCCCAGCCCCACTTGGGTAATTTCAACTTCCAGCGCTGGGACCCTGCCCCTGCTGGCGCCTTCCCGGCTGGCGCCAGCGCCTTCGGCGTGGCCGACCTGGTCGGCAACGGTTGGGAATGGACTTCCACGGTTTTTGCCCCCCTGCCCGGCTTTCGGGCCTTTCCTTTTTATCCCGGCTATTCCGCCGACTTCTTTGACGGCAAGCACTACGTCATAAAGGGCGGCTCCGCGCGAACCGCGGGCCGTCTCCTGCGGCGCTCTTTCCGCAACTGGTTTCAACCGCACTACCCATACGTGTTCGCGAAATTCCGATGCGTTTCGAGCGCATCCTGAATCAGGCGTGAATCCATGTTGACCACGGCCATTGCAGCCCTTCCCCTGTCCAAGCTCGCCCAAGACGTGCGGGCTGGCTTGTCCAAGCCAAGCCAAAAAGAATTACCTTGCACATACTTCTACGACGAAATCGGCTCTGCTCTCTTTGAGGTTATTACTCATCTGCCGGAGTACGGCTTGAGTCGGGCCGGGGAGCGCTTGCTGCGCAAGCACGCATCAGCGCTCGCATCTCAAATGCGGGCGCCGGCCGTGGTTGCGGAATTGGGCTGCGGCAGCGGCAGAAAAACGCGCTGGCTTCTCGAAGCTCTCTCTCGAAGACGGCATTTGACCTATTGCCCCATCGAGATTTCCGCCGCAGCTCTCGCCATGTGCAAGCGCCAATTGGACGATGTCGACTCCCTCACCTTCGTGGGCTTCGAAGGCGAGTACCTGGACGGGCTGGAGGAAGTCAGCGCTCTGCGTCCCCCAGACGCGCCTCTTCTGGTTTTGTTTCTAGGAAGCACCATCGGGAATTTCTTTCGCTCGCAAGGTGTGCAGTTTCTCAAGCAGGTGCGCCGGAATCTGATGCCCGGAGACTCTCTGCTTCTGGCCACGGACCTCGAAAAGCCAGTCCGGCAATTGCTTCTTGCCTATGACGACCCATTGGGCGTGACGGCGGCGTTCAATCTGAATCTGCTGGCCCGGCTGAATCGCGAACTGGAGGCGGATTTTCGTTTGGACCAGTTCCGCCACGTCGCCCGGTACAATCGCGAGGAGCGGAGGGTCGAGATGCACCTCCAATCGATATCGGAACAGACCGTGACGATTCCGGGAGCGGGCTTCGCGGTGACATTCAGGCGCGGCGAGACCATTTGGACCGAAAGTAGCCACAAGTATAATCTTCCGGAAATTCTCCAAATGGCTCACCAGAGCAGTTTCCGCTGCGACGCCCAATGGTTGGACGAAGAATGGCCGTTTGCGCATACCCTGTTGATAGCCGAGTAACGCGATCGAGACTCCTTGAGGCCACTCCGGCTTCTCTCGAATTTGACCGCAATTTTCCCCAAGAGTGCGCTCCCAGCCAAACGGTATAATCTTCGAAGATGAACAATCTTCAGGGAGCAGGAGGAGGCTCAAGAATGCAAACGATCGCGGAAGCAAAGGACACTTTTCTTACGGTATTGGCGGCGCCAGGCCGCTCCCCCGAAATCCCGGAATCCGCCGATGTCTACGGCTGGCTGGTTGGGAGTTGGGAATTGCAGGTGCTTCATTATAGGGCTGTTGATGTTTCCGGTATGGGGATGACAGGTGAAGCTCACTTCGCATGGGTTCTTGAAGGTCGAGCAATCCAGGACGTCTGGATCATGCCACGTCGCACCGGGCGTACGGCTGATACCGGCAAGGTTAACAGTATGTATGGGACCACACTGCGCATTTGGGATCCGGCCATTCAGGCCTGGCTGATCAGGTGGATCAATCCCGTCCGGTGCCACCTGGAGGAACAGACCGGGCGGAGGATTGGCCGCGAGATCGTCCAGGTCGGTGGGCGAGCGGATGGCACTCCGACCCGTTGGAGATTTATAGACATCACGCCGGATTCCTTCCATTGGATCGGCGAGGCGCTTAATCCGGACGGCCAAACCTGGAAGGTCGAAAGCGAGTTCCTCGCTAAACGAATGCAGCCGTGAGTGCCTCCGAGGCCGGCGTTCATGAATCGGCACGGCCACAAGCAAATCCATTATCTCTGTGCGCAGCACTAAAATCCCAATCAGGAAAGGAAGCAAAGCTATGGCTAACGACAAAGCTTTAAGGCAGCACGTTCTAACTCTCCTCAAGGGCGGCAATGCTCACGCGGATTTCGACACGGTCTTTAAGGACCTCCCCGTCAAACTCCGCGGCAAAAGGCCTAAAGGCGTTGAGCACTCGCCTTGGGAAGTTCTCGAGCACTTGCGCATCGCCCAGTGGGATATTCTCGAATTCTCGCGCAACCCGAAACACAAGTCGCCGGATTTTCCGGAGGGCTATTGGCCGAGCACTGCTTCGCCTCCGGACGAGGCAGCTTGGGACAAGAGTATCAACTCGTTCCGCGCAGATTCCGAGGCGATGTGCAAGCTGGTGGCGGACGAATCGACGGATCTGTTTGCCAAAATTCCGCACGGCGATGGTCAAACCATCCTGCGCGAGGCCTTACTCGTGGCCGACCACAACGCCTATCACTTGGGTGAAGCCGTGCTCCTTCGACGTCTTCTCAGCGCGTGGCACTAGGATATCGTCGATTGCCGATTGTCGATGGACGATTGCAGCGGGGACTCCGGACGGCTGTCAGCCCTCAGCTTTCAGCTATCAGCGAACTGTTCATCGTGCGTTGCGCTCTTCCCGCCCGCTAAAAGCTGACGGCTGAGCCCTGCCCCGCTGTGCTAGAGTCTTATCATGCACCGAGCACAGAGAGAATATTCTTCGCCGGCGGAAGGAAGGCTCTATGCGGAACACGTTGACGACTTTATCCATCTTGTTATTTGTTTTGGCGCCCTCGCTGCGACGGGCGGTCCGCGCGGCCCAGACAGCGGGCCAAGTTCCGGAAGCTGCGCCGTATCCCCAGCCCGACGCGCGCTTCAAAGCCGACATCCTGGTCATCGTCGCGCATCCGGATGACGAGACGGAGGTCACCGGTTACCTGGCACGCGCGATCTTTGACGAACATAAGCGCGTCGCAGCCATCTTCGGCACCCCCGGCAACAGCGGCGGCGACGCAGTGAGCAACGCCCAGGCAGCCGCCCTCGGCGACATTCGGATCACCGAAGCGCGTGAGGCGCTGGCGTCTTTCGGTGTGCTGCATGTCTGGTGCCTGGGCGGTCCAGACACTCCGGGGCAGAACGTGCTGCATTCGCTGGAGACTTGGAATCACGGCAACGCCCTTTGGCAGACGGTGCGTCTGGTGCGCCTTACACGCCCGGAGGTGATCCTGACCTGGTTGCCTGATTTCGTAGCAGGCGAAAACCACGACGATCACCAGGCCGCGGGCGTTATCGCCACGGAGGCCTTCGATGTGGCGGGCGATCCGACGGTGTTCCCGGAGCAAGTTGCGGCGCCGGAGAACCGGCTCGGCGTGTCTAACCTTGCAGAGGGCCTTCAACCCTGGCAGGTCAAGAGGATCTACTATTTCAGCGACGCCGACAGTACCGATTTCCTCATCGGCAAGGGTCCGGAGTACAACACGACCGACATTTCACCCAGCAAACATGCGCCCTATTACAAGCTGGCCGCGGAGGAGATGGCCT
>Ga0326727_10008088_pt1 | contig 27022 bp, 16 predicted proteins | sample MB2enrmetagenome_FD_207643 | JGI IMG/M metagenome (GOLD analysis project Ga0326727, IMG submission 207643) | Lab enriched peat soil microbial communities from McLean, Ithaca, NY, United States - MB29MY | ecosystem: Environmental > Terrestrial > Soil > Wetlands > Peat | place: USA: New York...
GTTGATCTCGGAGTAGCGGGCCTGCTTGAGAGAGCGCAGCATCAGGTAGCTCAGGATCCGCTCCTCCGGCTTGCCCTCGATGCGGGCGGCCAGCTTCTGATACATGCGCGGCGTGACGGGAATCTCTTCGGGCGCCTCGTGCATCCGGGGATTGCGCCCGCGCCCGTGCGATTCGCGCCGCTCGGCGCGGGTTTGGAAGCGCTTGACGGGCAGAGCGCCCAGGCCCAGCGAGTAGCCGAAGGAGGCGGCCAGCTCCTCAAACTGCACCACGCGGCGCGGGTCGGGCTTCTCATGAATCCGGTAGAGAGAGGGCACGCCCAGGTCTTCCAGCCAGGTGGCCACGCACTCGTTGGCCGCCAGCATGAACTCCTCGATCAGCCGGTTGGCCCAGGTGCGCTCGGATTTGGTCACGCCCCGCATCTGGCCCTGCTCGTCGAACTCGATCACCGGCTCGGGCAGATCGAAATCGATGCTCCCCCGCTCCTCGCGCCGCTTGTTCATCAGCCCGGCCAGCAGCCGCATCCGTTCGAACTCCGGAACCAGAGCCGCGTGACGCGCGCGGGTTTCGGCGTCGGGGTCCCCGCCGGCAGGTCTTCGCCGGTGGGGTGATTCGTCGCCTTCGAGAATGGCGTGGACCTCGGTGTAGGTCATGCGCGCCGCCGAGCGAATGACGCCCTCGACGATCTCGTAGCTCTCGATGCGGCCATCGGCATCGAGTTGCATGATGCAGCTCAGGACGAGCCGGTCCTCGCCGGGGCGCAGGCTGCAGATCCCGGTGGATAGCTCCTGCGGCAGCATGGGAATGGCGCGATCCGGGAAGTAGACGCTGGTCCCGCGCAGCCGCGCCTCCAGGTCCAGGTCCGTCCCGGCGCGCACGTACTCGGCCACGTCGGCAATATGAACTTGCAGCTCATATCCGCCGCCGGCGCGTTCCTTCACCAGGACAGCGTCGTCAAAATCGCGCGCCGTCTCGCCGTCGATGGTGACTATCGGCAGCGAACGGAAATCGCGGCGGCTGGCGGCTTCTTCGGCATCGAGATGGGCCACGCGGCGCGCTTCGGCCAGGACATTCTCCGGGAAAACGCGCGGCAGCTGGTGCTTGCGGATCATCATCTCCACATCCACGCCGAAGTCGTCGGGCGAGCCCAGCACTTCGATTACCCGGCCAATCGGCGGCCGGGTCGGCGTGGGCCAACTGGTGATCTCCACATCGACCACCAGGCCCTCCAGATCGTCATACCGCGCGGCGGCCGCGGCTTCCGCGCCCAGCACCCGGTGCGCCGTGGCGGACTCGCCGGCTGCGGGCAGTTCCTGTCCGTCGGGAATGAGAATGGGCTGCGTCATGCGCTCGTCGAAAGGAGTGACGCTGTGCCCCTGCGCGCGGTCCGAGCGGGCGTAGTGAAAGGTGCCGACCACGGTGGGGTTGTGCCGCTCCAGCACGCGCACGATGCGTCCCAGGCGGCGGCCATCGGCCTTCGGCGGTTCCACTTCGACCAGCACCTGGTCGCCCTGCATCGCGCCGTTAATCTCGTTGGGTGGGATAAAGATATCTTCCTCGCCCGATGCCTGCCGCGCATCCGCCGCGCCGGACCTTCGGTTGGGGCGCACAAATCCGTAGCCGTCGCGGTGCAGATCAAGACGCCCGGCGGCCAGGTTTTCGCGCGTGCCGAAGACGGGCCGCGGAATGCTCCAGTGCTCGCGATCCAGCTTGACCAGCTCGCCTCGCGCGGCCAGGCGAGCCAATTGCTCCAGCAGCAGACGCCGCTCGCGCCCGCCGCCCAGGCTCAGCTCGCGCACCAGTTGCTTGTATCCGGCTTTTTGACCGGCGCAGCGGGCAATCCGCGCCACCAGTTCGCCATCGGTCATACGATAAGAGTAGGCTATTGCCTAACCTTGTTCATCGTCCTCTCGCTAAACTGCCCCGCCGCGGCTTAGAATAGCGGCAACGCATTCTTTTGGCGGACCACAAGGGAACCGCATCCCGCGAGGAGCCGCCGACTGGGCCGCCGATGACACGTTGGCCGGCGGTCCGCACCTTCAGTTTTTTTTGGGCCCCCGGCAGTGGCCCCTGCCTTGGCAGCCCCGTCCCAGCAGGACAGGAAAGGAATCGTCTTGAGCGCAATGTGGAAACCCAACCAGCCCGGTCCTACGAATCTTCCCCCCACCCCTGAGCCCCCCATCCGGCCCGTGGCGCCGGCTCCTCCGGTCGTCGAACCCGTCGCAAACCGGGCCCCGGTTGCGAGCGCGGAACAGGCCACCATCGGCAAGAGCCTGTTCATCAAGGGCGAGATCACCGGCTCCGAGTCGCTGTTTGTCGACGGCAAGGTCGAGGGCAGCATCAACCTTTCCGGCAACCGCGTCACCGTGGGCCGCAACGGCCAGGTTGCGGCCAACATCACCGCCCGCGAGATCGTCGTCCTGGGCAAGGTGCGCGGCAACGTCGTGGCCACCGACCGCGTGGACATCCGCGCCGAAGGCTCGCTGAGCGGCGACGTCTCCGCGGCCCGCATCAGCATCGAGGACGGCGCCTTCTTCAAGGGCGGCATCGACATCCGCAAGCCCGAGGGCAAGCCGGGAGCCGCGGCCGCTGCTCCAGTCCAAGTGATCCCTGAGGCTCCGCGGCCGTTTCAGACGTAGCCAAGCCTCAGGCCAGCTTACGCGCGAGCGCCCCCGCATTGCCGGGGGCGCTTGTGTCTCTCCGGGATAAACGAACCTCGCCCAACCGCATGGGATCACAATGGTGCGCTTCCAGCCAAAAAGAGGGGCAGGGTCGGAAACGACACGGAAACGAGGTTGAGATCAATTGAAGATGACTTGCTAATCAGTATTGTCAATTGACAGAAAACAATAGAGATGAGAAAATATGAGATGGAAATGAAATGAAAATGAACTAGGAAATGAATCGGCAAATCGGATGATTCGCTATGAGCTGCCAAGACGCTGGATTCTCTATGACGCAGGCGCCGTGATGGCAGCTCTGGTTGAAGCTAAGTCGGCGGTGCGGGCGCTCACAACCCTCCCTTATCAGAAGAGCTGGGTGGAGGCGCTGCAAGAGCTGCAGCTGAAGCGCGAGGTGGCTGGAACCAGCAGGATTGAGGGCGCGGAGTTTACGGAGCGGGAGCTCGATGATGCGGTCCGGCCCGGTGTCTCGCCGGAGGAGCTGAGAACGCGATCGCAGCGGCAGGTGCGCTCGGCCATGCAGGCTTACCGCTGGATCGGAGAACTCCCTGCCGACCGGCCGATCTCCGCCGATCTGGTGCGGGAGGTTCATCGCCGCCTGGTGACCGGGTGCGATGACGACCATTGTCCCCCAGGCGTACTCCGTGAACGCGACTACAATGTGACCTTCGGCATTCCTCCGCACCGGGGCGCGGAGGGTGGACCGGCCTGTGAAGAGGCGTTTGCGGGGCTCATTCAATCAGCTCAATCTGAATTCCGCGATCACGACCCGCTGGTGCAGGCCATGGCCTTGCACTATCACCTGGCCGCCATGCACCCCTTCATGGACGGCAACGGACGGACGGCCCGCGCCATGGAGGCGCTGGTTCTGCGGCGCGCTGGACTGACCGACAGGGCCTTCGTCGCCATGTCGAACTACTACTATGACGAGAAGCCAGCGTATCTGCGGGTCTTGAGCGAGGTCAAGCACGGCGGCCACGATCTGACGCCCTTTCTGATCTTTGCCTTGCGCGGCGTGCGCATCCAGTGTGAGCGGCTGACAGCGGAGATTCGCAAGCAGATGCAGCGCGCGCTCTTTCGCGATACGATGTACAGCCTGTTCCACCGGCTGAAGACCAAACGAAAGCGCGTGATCGGAGCGCGGCAAGTTGAAGTACTGAAAATTCTTATCGAGGAAGAATCTCTCCAGATGTATGAACTTTTCCTGCGCGTGAAACCGTTCTACGCTTCACTCAAGAACATGATTCCCGCACTCTCGCGTGATTTCGAGCAGTTGGAAGATATAGGAGCGATTCACGCGGAGTGGTCCGAGGTCGGTTCCGATGCCGACCGAGTCTCCATTAACCTCGATTGGCCACAAGAGATCGACGAAGGCGAGTTTTTGAGGCGGATGAAGACGATGCCCAAGGGCAAGACCTTCAAATTCCTGTCCTGAGATCGCCTTATCCCAGCCCCAGCCGCTTCATCGCGACCTTGGGCAGCGCCGATCCGGTCCTTTCCAGAACCCAGCCAGCCACCAGCACCCAAACCAAGGTTCCGGCCAGCAGTTCTGCCGCGTCGGTCCAGCGGATTTGCGCGGGCCGGTGCAACAGGTTGAGATGGCCCAGCAGGCCGCCCAGCCCCCAAACCAGCGCCCAGACCGCTGCGCCGCTCACCAGCGCGGCCAGCAGGCAGCGGCCCAGTTCGGCGTAGTCCAGGCTGGCCAGCGAGACCATGCGCCGCTGGTGCAGCAGCACGGCGATAGTCGCGGTTTGCAGGGCGATTCCCAGGTCGGAGGCGATGGCCAGCCCCATCACGCCATACAAATGGTAAAGCCCGGCATAGACGGGCCAGGAGACCACGGTCACGACGGTGCTCGCCAGCATGGGCAGGAAGGTGTTCCCCGCCGCGTAGAAGGCGCGCGCATAGATGGCCTGCGCCGACCAGAGAAACAGGGAGACGGAGAAGACGGCGAAGTAGGCGGCGCACTCGCGCGCGTCGGCTGAAGAAAAGCGCCTGCCGAGAAAGAGCAACTGTACGAGGGGCGCGGCCAGAGCCACCATGCCGGAGGCCGCCAGCAGCCCCAGCGCGGCCACGCGCGACACCGCATCCGCCACTCCGGTGGCAAACTCGTAGCGGCGCTGCTGCGACCACAATGTGGCGAAGAAAGGCATGGACGCCGCTCCCGCGGCCTGCGCCAGCATGGCCATGGGCGCGGTAAAGAGCTGTTTGGCGTAGTTCATCAGCGAAACCGCGCCATTGGTGGACGAGGCGAAGTGAGCTATGATCCAGCCATCGGCGGTCACCAGCGAAACGCCGGCCATCAGCGGAAGCGACAGCCGCACCCACTCGCGCAGACCCTCGTCGCGCCAGTCGAGAATCGGCCGGTAGCGCACACCGGCCCGCTGCGCAAAAATCCAATTCAGGAGGAACGGCCCGAAGAAGGCTCCCGCCACCGTCCCGATGGCCAGCGAAGAGACGCCGATGCTCCGCACCAGCAGCACGCCGCCCACGATGGCGCCCAGGCCGTAGATCAGCGGCGCGACCGCCTGCACGTTGAACTGCTTGCGCACCAGCAGCACCGCGCCAAAGACTCCGCCGGCAAAGAAGCACAACTGCGCGGGCAGCAGGATGCGCGTCAGGAGAACGCAAAGCGCGGCTTTGGGCGCGTCGAAGCCGTTGAACCACTTGTGGATGCACCAAGGGGCAAAGATCTCGGCCAGCACAATGGCCGCGCCCAGAACCAGGTACATGGTGGTCAGGATCACCGAAAGCGACCGCTCGCCCTCTGCCTCGCGGCCCGTTTCGCGATAGCGGGTGAGGATGGTGACGAAGGTGATGGAGGCCGCGCCGCCGACCAGAAAATACGAAATCATGTCCGGCAGGACAAAAGCGGCGTTCAGCGCGTCGGCATCCGTGCCGCGGCCAAAGAGCCACACGATGTACTGAACGCGCACCAGCCCGATAATCCGCGATAGAAAGGTGGACGCCATCAGCAGGATGGTCGCCGTGAAGGCGGTGTGCGCGTGCGAAGGGCGCAGCATTCCCAGGCCGCGCGCCCACCGGGATTGCGAAGCCGGAGAGGATTGCATCTGGGCCGGTTTTGTCACTGGACTCGATTCTACCGGGCTGGCGCGCGGACGAAGCGCCGCTTGGCGCAGTATCCTGTCCGCATGAGCCACTGCAGCGAGCGGACCTTTGGATTGGGGTTGACGATCTGGTTAGCGGCCGGCGCGGGCGCGGCGGCCCAGGCCATTCATGGGCGCGAAGGCATCACGCTGCCGCCTCCGCCCGCCGCCGAGGCCATCCCGGTTGCCGACGACTACTTCGGGATGAAGATTCTTGACAGCTATCGATGGCTCGAAGACGGCAAGAGCGCTGAGACGCGGGCCTTCATCGATGCTCAGAATGCCTACACGGCCCGCTATCTGAAACAGGCGCGCATGCGCCCCCAGGCGGCGGACGATCTGGAAGAACTGGAGAACGTCTCGGCCGCGAAGATACCCTTGCAGCGCGCAAACAACTGCTTCTTCCTCAAGCGGCTGCCCGGCGAGCAGCAGTTCTCCATCTACATGCGCCATGGGGGGATGGGGCCGGCCGGGATGGGTAAAGACGAGCGCCTGATCGACCCGGCGCAGTTGAGCCGCGACGCGGAGACATCGGTCACTCTGGAGGACGTCTCCCGCGACGGGACGCTGGTGGCCTACGGGATGCGGCAGGGCGGAGCGGACGAGACCGCCATCCATATCTTCGACGTGAGGACCGGCAAGACGCTGGAGGACGAACTGCCAACCGCGCGCTATTTTGACGTCAACTTCTCGCCGGATGGGTCCGGCATTTACTACTCGCGCAATAACCGGGAGGGAACACTGCTTTACCGGCACTCGCTGGGGACGCGCAACTCCAGCGACAAGCTGCTCTTCGGCCGCGAGTTTCGCTCCGAGCGGCTGGGCGGCGACGACCTTTTTTCCGGCGTGGTGACCGATGACGGCCGCTTTCTTGTTGTAACCATCTGGCGCGGCGTGCCGGCCCGGCGCGTGGACATCGTCTTCCGCGACCTGACCAAACCGGGTTCGTTCTTCGAGATGCTGGTCTGGGGATTGGATTCGCGCTTCGAAGCCATCCGCGCCCAGGGCGCATGGTACGTGAAGACCGACTACCAGGCGCCCAAGGGACGCATTCTCAGGGCCGATCCCGGCATTATGCCCGACGTGTGGAAGACCATCGTGCCCGAGGGGCAGGATGCGATCGACGACTGGTCGATTGTGGGCGGAAAGATCTACGTGAAGCGGCTGAAGGACGCCAAGACGGAGACCTCTGTCTACATGCTGGAGGGAAGGCCGGCTGGGATGATCGACCTGGAGGGAATGGGGTCAGCTTCGGCCGTCGCGGGCCGGACGACGGATCGCTATGGCTTTTTCAGCTTCGAATCGTTCCTCGTGCCGCCCACCATCTACCGGCTGGATACCGCGACCGGCAAGCGCGAGGTCTTCTTCCAGCCAAAGATCGCTTTCGATTCCAGCCAATATGAGCTGAAGCAGGTGTTCTTCAAGTCGAAGGATGGGACGAGAATCCCGATGTTCATCGCCGGGAAAAAGGGCCTGAAACAGGACGGAACCGAACGGCTGCTCATGACCGGCTACGGCGGCTTCAACCTGAGCATGACCCCGGAGTGGAGGCCGGCTATTGCGTGGTGGCTGGAGCAGGGCGGATGGTTCGCGTTGCCCAACCTGCGCGGCGGCGGCGAATACGGCGAGCATTGGCACGAGCAGGGAATGTTCGATCGTAAACAGAATGTCTTCGACGACTTCTTTGCGGCGGCCGAGTATCTGATCGCCAACAAATACACGTCGCCGCAACGCTTCGCCATCTCCGGCCGCTCCAATGGCGGTCTGCTGATGGGCGCGGCCATCACGCAGCGGCCAGAGCTTTTTTCGGCCGTCTGGTGCGGCTATCCGCTGCTCGACATGCTGCGCTTCCAGAGGTTTCTTGTGGGCTCCTACTGGACCACGGAGTACGGCTCGGCGGAGAACGAAAAGCAGTTTCCGTACCTGCTCAAGTACTCGCCCTACCAAAACGTGAAGCCCGCCACGAAGTATCCGGCGGTCATGTTCTTCACCGGCGACAGCGACACGCGCGTGGACCCGCTCCATGCGCGCAAGATGACGGCGCTGATGCAATCGGCCTCCTCCAGCGGGCGGCCGATTCTGCTGCACTATAGCCTGGCGGGAGGGCACAGCGAGGGAATGGGCGTCGACCGGCAGATCCAGGACGATGCCGACGAGCTTGCCTTCCTGTGGACTGAGACGGCCCAGCCGGCCATCGGCAGGTAGCGCGCCGGCTGCTGCCGGACGGGTACTCAAGAACAACGCTCCGCCGTAACCTCATGCCGTTGGCGATCCCTTCCGATAAGGAAGATGAGAGACCCGATCCGCATGTTCATCCATGCGATCCCACTGGCGGTCCCTGTCTCGATCGGGTTTGAAGAGGCCGGAGAGGCCGCTTTCGGCGGATTCCGCTGCCGGAAGCGCCGCTGGGGTACTGCGCCGGAGTGAAGATGCAACAAGCAGAGTTGGAGACCGGCAAGCTCGATCGTCAGCAGGAAGCTGCTAGGTTGGCTGCGCTGATTGCGACGGGGATTCTCGACACCCCGCCGGAGTCCGGCTACGACGCGATTACCCGCCTGGCCGCTGAGTACTTCCAGGCCGATTCGGCCGCCCTCGGCTTTGCCGACGAGAGCCGCATCTGGATCAAGTCGTCGTGGGGCCAGAAGGTCCGCGAGCTGCCGCGCAAGAACTCCATCTTCGACCTGTTGCTGGCCGAAGACGGCCCGGTGGTGGTCTCCGGCTTCTCCCAAAGTCCGCAACTCGATGGTCCCCTGCTGATCCTCAAAATGCTCGATGCAACCTTCTTCGCCGCCGTTCCGGTGCGCTCATTCCACGGCAAGATCCTGGGGGCGCTGGTCATCTTCAGCCGCGAGCCTCGCCACGGCCTAGCGCCGGACGAGCTGCGCATGCTGGAGAGCCTTGCCGATATGGCCGCCAGCCATTTGGAACTGCGCAGGCTGCGCAAATCGTTCACCGGGAACAGGCCGCGGCGGCCGCGCGCCGCAAAGGTCCGCGCCGTTTGGCCGTGCCGAATGGACTTGAGCCACGCTTTGAACGAGCGCCAGTTTGTGCTCTACTACCAACCCGAGGTCGAGCTCTCCACCCGCAAGATCGTTGGCCTCGAGGCGCTGATCCGCTGGGCTCACCCCGAGCGCGGGCTGATCCCTCCCATGGATTTCATTCCCCTGGCCGAGGAGAGCGGCTTGATCCTGCCCATCGGCGACTGGGGACTCGCCGAAGCCTGCAAACAGATTCAGAAGTGGTGCCTCGAGGATCCCCTCCACGGTTCGCTGCGCATCTGCGTCAACCTCTCCGCCCGCCAGTTCTCCCGTCAGGGGCTGGCCGACCACGTCGAGGCTCTGCTGCTTGAATCCGGCGTCTCCAGCCGCCAGCTCGGTCTGGAGATGACCGAGTCCAGCCTGATCCCCAACATGGGCATGGCCATGGAGGTGCTGGGCGCCCTGCGCAGACTAGGCGTCTCCCTGCTCATGGACGACTTCGGCACCGGCTACAGCTCGCTCAACTACCTCCACTCCTTTCCCTTTGACGTGCTCAAGATCGACCGCACCTTTGTCAGCCGCATGACCCAGGGAGACCAACCGCTGCAGATCGTGCGCACCATCATCGAACTGGCCCGGGTACTGGGGATGGACGTCGTTGCGGAGGGCATCGAAACCTGCGAACAGTATCGTCTGCTGCGGCAACTGGGCTGCCGTTTCGGCCAGGGCTTCCTCTTTGCGCGCCCCTTAAGCGCCGAGAAAATCACCGAGTTGTTGCGGCTCCCCGGACGCGTGCTTCCCGAGCCGGAGGCCCGCGTACTCGCTCCCCGCTGACCGCGCGGCGCACGCCGGTCGGAGCGGATCGATGGCCGGCGGTCCCATTCTGGAACCGGCGAAGCGCCCTTCCTAATCCGGAATCTGACCGGCCTTTTGCCTGGAAAACCTCTCACGATTGCCTTCCGGCTTCGCGATATGCTTCAAGCCATGCAGCAATCAGCCGCGGCGCCGCTCGCTCCCCCCTCGCACAGTTTCGCTGAGCTGCTGGCTGCTCTTGAAGCGCCTGCCCGGAAGACCGGCGTCCCCGGCGACAGGTCCTCGTCGCAGGGGTGGGAGACCGGGGTCCCCGGCGACAGGTCCTCGTCGCAGGGGTGGGAGACCGGGGTCCCCGGCGACAGGTCCTCGTCGCAGGGGTGGAAGACCGGGGTCCCCGGCGACAGGTCCTCGTCGCAGGGGTGGGAGACCGGGGTCCCCGGCGACAGGTCCTCGTCGCAGGGGTGGAAGACCGGGGTCCCCGGCGACAGGTCCTCGTCGCAGGGGTGGCAGCGCGAGCCGGCCTGGAGCGACGACGGTCTCGCCGACGACTATGCAACCCTCAGTTACGAGCGTGCCTTGCGCGCCCACGCGCGCCACCGCTCCGCCGATCCGCCCGATGCGCCAAGCGATCTCTCGCTCACCGGGTCCGCCGATCCAGGGCCGGGCCGCAACCGTGAGGCGTTTCCCGCCGCCGCGCTCCCGGCCGGGCTAACGGAAACCCCGCGCGCGGCCTTCGGTTCGCATGCGGAGGTTCAACCGCAAACCGCCTTCGGTCTGCCGGCGGCGCTCAACCGGAACCTGAAGTCCGCCAGCATCACCATCCGGCTGAGCCAGCCGGAATCCGCGCAACTGCGCAAACGCGCCGCCGAAGCCGGCCTCACCGTCTCGGCTTACCTGCGCTCGTGCACCTTTGAGGCTGAATCCCTGCGGGCGCTGGTCAAGGACACACTGGCCCAGTTGCGTTCGGAACCATCCAGGGCCAACCGCGCCAAAGGGGATCAGGCCGTGGCGAATCAGGCTGCGGCGAATCAGGCCGCCCCCAGGCCGATCCGCCGGTCCTGGCGCCAATGGTGGAGGCGGCTCTGGCCGTGGGCGCACTCCAGCAATTGCATGGCCCAGGCCTGAACCGCGGCCGGTCAGAAACCGCCTCGCCTCAGCATGGCCTCCGCGCGCTCCAGATCCGCCTCCGTATCCACGCCGATCGAGTCTCCCGGAGCCTCGGCCACGTAAATCGCAATCCCATTCTCCAGCAGCCGCAGTTGCTCCAGCCGCTCGGTCCGCTCCAGCGGCGATGGCGCGAGCGCCGCAAAGCGCTCCAGCGCCGCCTTCCGATACGCGTAAATCCCCAGGTGCTTGCGGTAGCCGCTGAAGCCCGGCTGGCCCCGGTCAAACGGGATCGTCGCGCGCGAGAAGTAGAGCGCCCGCCCATCCATAGCCGTAACCACCTTCACGGCATTGGGGTCCGCAACCTCGTGTGCCGCGCAGGGAACCGCCAGCGTGGCCACCTCCACCTCCGCCCGCTCAAAAAGCCCCAGCAGCGGAGGGAAGAATTCGGGCCTCAGTGTCGGCTCGTCGCCCTGAATGTTCACGTAAATATCGGCGTCGATCTGCCGCGCCGCTTCCCTCGCCCGGTCCGACCCGCTCGGGCAGTCAGCCGAGGTCATCACCACCGGGATTCCGCGCTCCCTGCAAACTGTGGCGACTTCCTCCGCGTCGGTAGCCACCACCACCGGGTCCATCAGCCCGCTGGCCACGGCGGCGCGCCAGACCCACTCCACCATCGGCCGGCCCGCGATCTCGCGCAGCACCTTGCGGCTGAGCCGCGTCGAGGCCAGCCGCGCCGGAATCACGCCGGCAATTCGCAACGTACTCATGCAGGCGAGTTTACCGCACTGGAGGCGGGGGACTCATCTGCGCCGCTCTCCCAGCGTGAAACGTGTGCCCGGCCAGGCGCCCAAGTCCCAGGTTCCAGGGTTTCTGATACACTCATCCATGTCGCCCAAGCGAAAACGCTTCCTGCTGGCCGGGGTTCGGACACGGCTGGGAGCCGCTAGCCACAGGAGCGGACGATGGCGGGCCGAGTGGATGGATTCCCTTTCTAGTGCGATAGGATTGAGTTGTAAGTGTTGCATCCGGGGACGTAGCTCAGTCGGTTAGAGCGCTGCCCTGTCACGGCAGAGGTCGCGAGTTCGAGTCTCGTCGTCCCCGCCAGATTCCAAAGGACTTAGGTCCAATCTGGCAAGTGACATGAAGGTCCAATTAAGGGTCCCTTAAGAAAACACGCCTTTGGGGGGCCGATTGGAACTGAAACATTGTGAAAGAGAGGCTCCCGGCGCCGGGAGCCTTTCTTCGTCTGGGGGGCAGCGCAAAAGCGGGATCTCGATTTGGATTCCTACGACGCCTTGGCCTCCGCCACGAAGAGTTCATCTCCACGCTCTGGCGCGAGGCCGGCGTCTTCATTTTGGTGCGGACATCCCCACCAGGCCGCGCCGACAATGAAACCGGCAGTTGTCGAGGTCGAGATCCTCCCACTTCAACCCCCGGAACTCACTCCGGCGAAGTGCGGAGGCAGCGGTGGTGGCCGCCTCCTTCCCGCTTCAGCGATGAGCCCAGGAGATTCTTGAAGGGGTACTTTTGGGTCTGTTTCTCCCGAAGTACTTCCGTATCTCGTTAATGAACAATGGCTTAAATGGAAATGTGAATCCCTCTCCCGCTTGCTCTAGCTTGCTCCCAGGTAGACGAAGCGGGCCAGGAAGAGGGCGGCGAGGATGTAGAGCAGCCAGTCCTGGCGACGGAATCTGCCCGTGGCCAGGTGGAGGACGGCCCAGGCGATGATGCCCAGGCCGAGGCCGTTGGCGATGGAGTAGGTGAGCGGAATGAGAATCAGAGTGAGGAAGGAGGGAATGGCGATCAGCGGATCGTGCCAGCGAATCTCGGTGATGGTGGCCAGCATGAGGGAGCCGACCAGGATAAGAGCCGGCGCGGTGGCGGCCGGCGGGACGATGCCGGCAAAGGGCGCCGCTCCGATGGCGACCAGAAACAGCGCTCCGGTGACGATGGCGGTGACGCCCGAGCGGCCGCCCGCGGCAACCCCGGCCGTGGATTCCACATAGCTGGTTACGGTGGAGGTTCCGGTCAGCGAGCCGAAGACGGTGGCTGTGGCGTCGGCGAAGAGGATGCGGTTGAGGCGGGGAATGCTATGGTCGGGCTCGATCAGTCCGGCGCGCTTGGCCACGCCGACCAGGGTGCCCAGGTTGTCGAACAGATCCACGAAGAAGAAGACGAAGACGATCTCCAGCAGCCCCTTGCCAAGTGCGCCGCGAATATCGAGCTGGAAGGCGGTGGCGGCGAGTGCGCTGAAGCCGCCCGGAGCCGGTGTCCAGCGAACCAGGCCGAGGGCCCATGCCAGGCCGGTGGTCGAGAGCACGCCGATGAGAATGGCGCCGCGAACCTTTCTTACTTCGAGAGCGGCCATGAGGATGAGGCCGAAGATGGCCAGAGCGGCAGTGGGATTGCGGATGTTGCCCAGGGTGACGAGAGTCTTGGGGTCGCCCGCCACCAGGCCCGCATTTTGAAAGCCTATGAATGCGATGAACAAGCCGATGCCGCTGGCCACGGCGGCGTAGAGTTCGTGCGGAATGGCGCGCAGGATCATCTGCCGCAGGCCGGAGGCGGTGAGCGCCAGGAAGAGGATGCCGGAGAGGAAGACCGCTCCCAGGGCCGTCTGCCAGGGAATGTGCAGTTTGAGGCAGACGGCGTAGGTGAAGTAGGCGTTCAGACCCATGCCGGGGGCCAGCGCGATGGGATAGCGCGCCACCACGCCCATGAGAATGGAGCCGAAGGCCGCCGAGAGGCACGTGGCTGCGGTGACCGCGGCCAGGGGCATGCCGGTCGCCGACAGGATGGCCGGGTTGACCAGCACGATATAGGCCATGGTCAGGAAGGTGGTGACGCCGGCCAGAATCTCGGTGCGCCAGTTGGTCCCCAGGCGGGCGAATTCAAAGTAGCTTTCCAGTCGCTTGAGCATGGATGGTTGAACCTAGGAGATCACACGCGGGCGGCATCGCCAAAGGGATTTGTGCGGAATGTCTCCGCTGGCGTGCCGTCCACGCGTTCCCTTGGGAAAGGAAGCGGATGCAAAGAAAAGCGGGGACAGCGTTGGGACTGAGGCTAAATCGTCTGGCAACCGAAAAGGCGAAGCGAGAATCCGGCTTCGAATAAACGTTCAAGCATCCAGCCCAGTCTATTTATTCAGCTTCCGCAGCAAATCGAAAGGAGCATCTCGTGCGCATCCTCCCCGTCCTCGCTGCCGTCTTCGCCGCTTCCGTCCTTGCCGCCCAGCAACCCGCCCCTCAGCCCTCGGCCCCGTCCACGGCGCTGACCATCTACAACCAGGACTTCGCCGTCGCCCGCACCCAGGTCGATCTCGATCTCCATCAGGGCCTGAATGAAGTGACAACCAACCAGGTCACCACCCAGCTCGAACCCGATTCCGTCGTCCTGAGAGATCCGCTCGCCGCGCCCTCCGCGAAACGCACCTTCCACATCGTCGAGCAGAACTACGATGCAGGGGTCGTCACCCAGGAGTGGCTGCTGCGGAAGTACGAGGGCAAGACCATCGACTTCCAGGTATCCAACGGCGGCTTCGTCGATGGCCGCTTTGTTCCCGGTCCCACCGTGCAGGGCAAGATCGTCCGCGCGCCCCAGCAAGAAGGCCAATTCAATCAATACAACCAGTACAACCAACGCATTCAGAATCAGCCTCTCATCGAGGTTGACGGCAAGCTGCAGTTCCAGATCCCTGGAACGCCGCTTTTCCCCGCCTCAACCGATGGCCTGCTGATGAAACCCACCCTGCGCTGGCAGATCGACTCCGAAAAGGCTCAAAAGCTCTCCGCCGAACTGGCCTACATCACCGGCGGCCTCAGTTGGGAAGCCACCTACAACGTGGTAGCGCCCAACGCGGGCGACGCTGCCGGCAAAGTGGCCGCGGCCGATGCCTCGGCCGACGAAAAGGCAGACCTCATCGGCTGGGTCACCATCCACAACCAGAGCGGCACGGACTTCCCCCAAGCGAGAATCAAGCTCATGGCCGGCGACGTGGCCAAGATCAAACCGCGCAACATCGGTCCCACCGCCGGCGTCGTTTATCAGGCTATAGATGGGGCAGCTCTCTATCCCGGACCCCAGGTCACTCAGAAAGCCTTCGACGACTTCCACCTCTATGACCTCAACCGCACCGTCTCGCTGCGCGACGGCGAGATCAAGCAGGTCCAGTTCCTCGAGGCCTCCGGCGTCGCCCTCTCGCGCAGCTACCTCTACGACGGCGCAGCGGAGAATCGCCAGCCCATCGCCAACTATGGGGGTAACCTCATCCAGCAGCAGAACTACGGCCTCAGCTCCGACAACACCAAGGTCCAAATACTGGGGGAGTTCAAGAACACCCAGTCCAACCACCTGGGCATTCCGCTGCCCGCCGGCCGCATCCGCCTCTATCGCCGCGACGCGGACGGCCAGATGGAGTTCGTGGGTGAAAGCATCATCAACCACACCCCCACCGAAGACACCGTCAAGATCAACACCGGCAGCGCCTTCGACGTGAAAGGCTCACGCCGCCAGACCGACTTCTCCACCGATCAGGGCCGCCGTCTCCTGGAAGAAACGTTCGAGATCAAGCTCACGAATCAAAAGCCTGAACCCATCAATGTGAGCGTCCTCGAGCACCTCTACCGCGGCGACAACTGGGAGATCATGCACCAATCCGCCGAGTACACCAAGCTCGACAGCCACACCATCCAGTTCCCCATCCAAGTTCCGGCCAAAGGCGAAGCCACCCTCACCTACTCCGTCCACTATTCTTGGTGAGCGGGGCGCGGCAAAAAAGCGCCGGAACTGGATGCTCCAGCTCCGGCGCAAAGGGGGTTGGGTTGAAAGCTCTTGTGTTTAGTTAAGCTCATCCACGTAGTGCGCCAGCAGCACCGTGTCGCCCGAGGTGGGATCCTTCAGCAGCAACCCCACCACGCGCACATCTTCGCCGTTCGTCAGACTACCCAACCCGGTCAGGCCGCCCCGGAACTCGGTTGGGCTGGCGGTATACACCGTCACCGTCTGCGGCACCAGGAGTCCGGCAAAGCCGGTGATTTGCATCTGGAAGGTGCCGTTGGCCGTGTTCACGCTTTTCGCAACCACCGTGCCGTTGAAGCCCCAGTGGCGCAGCACGACGCGGTTCACCGTCACATCCTGCGCGTTGGCCGCGCCCGTCGCCGGTCCGCCCACCGATACGTGCTGACCCGGCAGCAGTTGGCTGGAGTTGAAGAGGAACTCGGTCAGCGGATTGTGCCACCAGTAGATGAAGAACTTCTCATTGCCGGTCAGATTCACCTGCGCAATCTGTCCCAGCGTGATTCCGGTGGTGGTGGGCAGCAAGCCGCGCACATACAGGTCGAAGCTCTTCGCCGGCCCTGACGAAGGCTGAACATAGGTAATCTGCCCGGCCGCATAGAAGCCGCTCTGCGTCAGAATCGCCACATCGTCGGCGTCCAGAGTCGAGTCGGCCTTATCCAGCGTGCCGCTGACCTCGACAATGCTGCTGGCCGTAAGAGAGCTGAGGCTTTCGCCGTTCTCCCACTCCGTGGACCCGCTCACGTCGATGGTGAAGTTCTCGCCGTGCGGTCCCTGCACAACGAAGGACTGCGTGCCCACGCTGACCACGGCCGCGTCGAACGTGTCGATGTGTCCGCCGGCATCGCCTGTCCCAACCGCCTTAACATCGAACGTCGGCGAAACCACGCCGGTAAAGTTGCCGCTGCTGTCCACGTCAATGGACTTGCGCAGATCGAGGTCCACGCGCAGGCCGACCGGCGTCCCGGCTTGTGTAACCACCAGCGGCGAAGCCAACTGAACCGTGTAGGTGTACGTCGATGTACCGGCGGGGTAGGTCCCGGTTTGGGTCTCGATGGTGGGAGCGCCGCTGGCCGGCACGTTCAGGTAGCCGATGGTCGGCGTGCCCAGCGTGATCGAGATGCTGTTATAGGTGTTTACCGGAACATCGTTCATGTCCAGCAGGGTTTGAAGTCCGTTGAAGCGGGCAAAATCCACCGTGGGCGTTCCGCTGAGCAGCGGCACGCTGGTCCCGGTTGAGGTAATGGCGTCGATGCTTTGGACCGGCACCGAAAACGAGACAACGCTGGCCAGCGGAGCATCGGTGCCGACAACAAATGCCGGACCTGTTTCCGTGGTTTGCGTGCCTGTGCCGATTGTGCCGGATACGACGGAGCCGCTGCCGCAGCCTGCGATCAGCAATGCAGCTGCCGCGAACGAAACCAGTGCGAATGGCAAGGATTTGAATGGCGTCCTGGAGTCCATAACAGTTACACCTCTTTCTGCTTTCGTGGTTCCCTGGGTCCCTTGTTGTGCGAACGTTTGGCGGGCCAACTCATCGGCCTCACCGCCAGATGCATCGCCGGGACCGCGAGCCGCGCGGGACCTGGCCCGCACGCCTCCTGGCGATCTCAGCGATGAACTTCGAACAATCCCTCTGGGCGCGTTCGCGCAGATATAGGCAGAAATCGAAGGTCGCGGGAGGGCTGGGCGCTCGATTCAGCATCCAGTGCGGATCGAGTCTCTGCCAGCCTTCAGACGCGGAAACACTTCGATACTCGGAAAGTTGCGCGCATCGGCGTTTATTTCTTTATCAATTCAGGTCTTGGGCCGGCCCATATTGGAACTCGCCCCCATCGGGCGGGCCTCGATTCGCTTCGGAACAAGCGGCCGCGGCGGGCCGGAGCGCGCCTTGTTACAAGGCCGAGCGTGGATAGCGATCAGGGAGATTAAGATGCGACTGCCCTGCTCTCCCGGCGAAGTTTCCGGCGTCCGTATCCCCATCCCTGATAAGGTGTATGGCGAGGGATTTTCATCATGCAACTGGGATGGAAGGTGGCTTGTGGCTTGTTGGTTTCCGGACTCGCGCTGGGGATTTCCGGGATGGCTTGGGGCAGCTCACTGACGGTGAAGACCGAACAGGGCAAGGTACGCGGCAAGGCCATCAACGACGGCAAGGTCAAGGCGTTTCTCGGGCTGCCCTACGCGGCGCCTCCGGTGGGCGATCTGCGCTGGAAGGCGCCCCAGCCGCCGGCCAGCTGGAAGGGCGAGCGCGACGCGACCCGGTTCGGCGCCCGCTGCGCGCAGACCCGCATCTGGGACGACATGATCTTTCAGGACGACGGGCCCAGCGAGGACTGCCTCTTCCTGAACGTCTACGCGCCCGCCGGGGCCAGCAATAGGAGCAAGCTGCCGGTGATGTTCTGGATTCACGGCGGTGGCTATGTGGCCGGCGCCAGCTCGGAGCCGCGCCACAACGGCGACTTTCTGCCCACCAGAGGCGTGGTGCTGGTCACCATCAACTACCGGCTGGGGGTTTTCGGCTTTCTGGCCACAACGGATCTGGCCAGGGAGGCCAACGGCGCGGCGGGAAACTACGGCCTGCTGGACATGGTGGCGGCGCTTGAGTGGGTCAAGGCCAATATCCGCAACTTCGGCGGCGATCCGGGCAATGTGACGATCTTCGGCGAGAGCGCCGGCTCCTTTGCGGTAAGCACGCTGATGGCTTCACCCGCGGCCAGGGGGCTGTTTCACAGGGCCATCGGCGAGAGCGGCTCGGCTTTGGGCGATGGGCTCTCCAACGGCACGCTGGAAGCCGGGGAAGAACAGGACGGCAAGTGGGTGGCCTCGGTGGGCGTCAAATCGCTCCAGGAGCTGCGCGCCCTTCCTACGGACAAGATACTCGATGCGGCAAAGACCAGGGGGACGGTCGGCTTTTCGCCGGTGGTCGATGGCAGCTTCCTCACCGAGCCGGTGGAGGCTGCTTATGCCGCCGGAAGGCAGGCGCATGTGCCGCTGCTGGCCGGCTGGAACCGCGACGAATCGACAGGCTTGGCCAAGGGCATGACCGTCGCCAAATGGAAGGCGTTTGCGGCGGACCAGTTCAAGGATCGGGCCGGGGAGTTCCTGACACTGTACCCCGGCAACTCCGATGAGCAGGCGGCGCGTTCCGCGGCCGACTATGGCGGCGACTCGTTCATCGCCTTCGGAACCTGGAAGTGGATCGAAGCTCACAGGAAGACAGGCGAGTCGCCGGTCTACCGCTATCACCTTGAGCTGCCGGCCCTGCCCAGCAAGTACCACCCCGATGCCGCCGCCTACCACTCCGACGACATCGAGTACATCTTCGGCACCCTCGATACGCGGCCCGGCGAGACCATCCGCCCCGAGGACCGCAAGCTGAGCGAGCAGATGATGAGCTACTGGACCAACTTCGCCCGCAGCGGCGATCCCAATGGGCCGGGGCTGCCGGAGTGGCCGAAGTACGGCCCGGGCGATGAGTTGATCCATCTGGACAGCCCCATCACCTCCGGCCCGGACGCGTTGCGCCCGCGGTACGAATTCCTGCTGCGGGGAATGCCGGCATTCCACTTCTGAGCGGCGCTGCCCAACGGCAGCGGTCAGTGGTTGACCCCGGCGGCCTCGGCAAAGCCGGCGGACTGCACGGGAGGAATGGTGCTGGCGGGGGGCGGTTCGCCGAAGGAGGACTCTTTGGCGTTGATGGCGTTGGAGTAGTCGGGACCGAGGCCCAGCTTCTTGAGGGCGCGCGAGTCGGGCATCAGCTTGGTCTGCCAGCCCTGGTCGGCCTGGTACTTCTGCATGGCCGCTTCGGTGGTGGCGTCCCATTTGCCGTTGGCTTCGCCGCTCAGGTAGTGCTCGCGAATCAGGGCCTGCTGAATCTCCATTACGCGAGCCGGCTCAATGGCCTGCTGGCCGTGCAGCCGCTGCGACTTGGCCGCTTTGTGGCGGGGCTTGTGCGTTTGGCTGCTCGCGGAGGTCTTCCGCACGGGCGTCGCCAGGGCCGGCGACGCGATCAGCGCCGCCGCGAACACGATTGCCGCGCTTGCCCGGAAAAAGAACACGCTACTTCCCACCTCACAAAGGAATTGCCCGACGATTTACGTTGCAGTTTAGCGGAATGCCCCGGATTGAGACAAGAAAAATCCAATCGATAATCTGGAATCTATCCGCTTGAGGGAAAGAGCGCCGGCCGCGGGAAACTCCCCGGCCGGCGCCTGAGGAGGGTTACTCGAGCGTACCGCCCAAGTAGTTGATTCCGTTGTCCGGGCGGCGCGGATCCATGACCTCGAAGACCACGTCGTCGCCGGTCTTCAGCTTGCTTACGATGGCGTCGAACTGATCCTTCGTGGCCGTGGGCTGCTTGTTGATGCGGACGATGACCATGCCCGGCTCAAGTCCCTGCAGGTCGGCGAACGAGCCCGCGCGAACCGACTGGACGACTACGCCCTGCGTGTGTACCTTGTCGGCGGTGGACGCGGAAATATCGCGGACCACGATGCCCAGCTTGGTTTCGCCGGCGTCGCCCTTCTCTTCGGAGCTGGTCCCGGATCGCTCGCCGCCCCCCTGCGCAAGAACCTTATCGCGGTCGCCAATGGTCACCGAAGTATCGCCTTGTTTGCCGTCCCTCAGGTAGCCCAGGCGGATGGTCGAGCCCGGCCTGCGGCTGGCGATCTCATTCACCAGGTCGTCGCCGTCCTTGATGGGCCGGCCATCGATGCTGGTGATGATGTCGCGTACCTTGATCCCGGCCTTGTCCGCGGGGCCATCCGGTTCGACCCTCGACACCAGAACACCGTTTTTGAAGCCGTACTCGCGATTGACCGCGCCCGCGAGTTTCTCGCTGAACTCGATGCCGATGGCGCCGCGCGTCACCTTGTGGCTGGGGCTGATGAGGTCGTTGTAAACCTCAACCACGGTGTTGGACGGCATGGCGAAGCCGATGCCCTGGTAGCCGCCCGACTCGGTGACAATGGCCGTGTTCACGCCGATTACCTCGCCGTTCATGTTCAGCAGAGGCCCCCCGGAGTTGCCGGGATTGATGGCCGCGTCGGTCTGGATGAAGTGCTGGAACTGCCCGGACTGACCCTGGTCGATGGTCCGGTTCTTGGCGGAGATGATGCCGGCGGTGACGGTCTGCGAGAACGCGAAGGGGCTGCCGATGGCCTCCACCCAGTCGCCCACCGCCGTGGTGTCGGAGTTGCCCAGCCTGACGGTCGGCAAAGGAAAGCTGGCGTCGATCTTGATCACCGCCAGATCGGTGGCCTTATCGGTGCCGATGACGCGCGCCGGACGGCCCTCGTCCTGGTTGTCGGGGTCCGAGGCGAGCTTGACGTAGATCTTGTCGGCCTTCTCGATCACGTGATAGTTGGTGATGATGTAGCCCTTGGGATCGACGATGAAGCCCGATCCGAGCGACTGGCGCACCTGGCCGTCATCGCCGCCCATATCGGGCATCTGCCCGCCGAAGAAGCGGTTGAAGAAGTCCTGGAGGTTGCCCTGGTCCTGCTGCTGGCCGTTGTCCTCGTCGCCGGGATTCTGCGGAATGGGTTGGATGCGCGCATGGGGACCGCGACGGCCCCGGTTCTCCGATTGCTTGGGCAGGATCTGCGTATTGATATTCACCACCGCCGGCCCCACTTGCCGGGCGATCTTGACAAACTCGTTGGGCGGAACGGTGGAATTGACCACCTTGAGGGGAGTGGCGTCGGCGCTGTCGATCTGCTTCTCCTGTCCGCGGACGCCGTGAGCGGCAAAGGAACCGCCCACAATGGCGGCCGAGAGGGTGGCAAGCAGGACAAACGTCGAAGCGAGACGGCGCGAGCGCAGCCGTTCAAAGAGCGATTTCATGGGTTCGATGACCTCGTAACGTGACCAGCCCAGCGGCTGGATGGTTGATTGCTCCAACTACCAGTATAGCCAGTGGCGGGCAAACCCGTCTGGCTGGAAGCGCTTCCGCGCCGGCGCCTGGGAGCTGTCCGTAGACCATGCGATTGACGGAATCCGGCTTCGCGTGAAGCCAGGTTATCGACCAGTTTCCCCAGGCGCGGCGATGAGAAGAACCGTTCCATCGGTATAGACGCGGGTAGGCGCAAAGAGTCGCGACGGCGCCGAATCGCTCCGCCCAATCAACTGACCACTGATCACTGTTCTACTGTTCCGCCGCCCATCCGGTCATGGCCAGAGTCAGCAGCAGCACCCGCCTGAGGCCCGCTTCGCGATCCTTGGCGGAGTACCACTCGGCATGGGTGTGCGCGCCGCCGCCCTCGCCGCCCGCTCCCATGGACAAGGCCGGAATGCCGAGCGAGAGCGGAATATTGGCGTCGGTCGAACCCAGCCGAAGGTCGGTTTTCAGGCTCAGATGGCGGTCCACGGCGCGCAGAGTCTCCATCAGCGGGGAATCTCCAGGCAGGGCGGCGGCCGGGCGGTCGCCAATCTTCTGGATGGCGAAGGACAGAACTCCCCGGCTGCCGGCCTTTGCCAGAGCGTTCCGGCGTTCGACGGCGTCCTCGACCGCGCGATGCAGCGCAACCTCAAGGCGCAGGAGCTCGTCGGGGCTGGTGGAGCGGAAGTCGATCGTTGCCTGGGCGCTTTCAGGGATGGAGTTCACGCTCGTCCCGCCGTGGATGGTGCCCAAGTTGAGGGTGGTCCGGGGCTCCTCCGGCAGCGGGGTCTCGGCCAGCGTGACCAGGGCCGAGGCCAGCGCGGCGATGGGGTTGGGCGTGCCGGCGTCGGAAAAGCTGTGGCCGCCGGGGCCGGTGATCGCGACCCGGAAGCGGCGGCTGCCCAGGGCCTGGGTGACGGCCGGCTCCGCGCCGGGGCCGTCCAGGACAATGTGGGCGGCGACGCGGCCGGCCAGCGCGTTTTGGCTATAGAAGTGACGCACGCCGCGCAGGTCGCCTTCGCCTTCTTCGCCCACATTCCCGAGAAAGATGAGCGGCGCGGGCGTCTCGGCCCGGGCCTCAACCAGCGCCTGGGCGATGGCCAGCATCCCCACCACTCCAGCGCCATTGTCGCTGGCCCCGGGAGCTTGCAGGCGGTCGCCGTCCACCACCGGATTCAGAGGCGTTCCGGCGGGAAAGACGGTATCCAGGTGCGCCGAAAGCACGATTACCGGGCCGGTGCTCTCCGGCGCCAATCTGGCAGCCGGCAGCCATCCGAAGACGTTGCCGGCGGCGTCGGTTTGCACCTGGCCGAGACCGGCCTCGGCAAAGCGCGCCGCCAGCCACTGGGAGCGGGCAGCTTCGCCGAAGGGCGGCGCGGGAATCCCCACCAGGCGCGCCTGCCAGTCCATGATCTTGCCGGGATTGCCGTGCAGCCAGGCGAAGGCGGCATGAACCGGCCGCTGCGCCGCCAGCGCCGTCACGCGCGAGAACGCCGAGCTGTGGGGAGCCAGGGACATACCGATGGTTTCAGGTTAGCAGGGAGGCGCTCGCCCGCCCTTCCGGTCCTGGAGTAAGCAAGGCGGAGGCATTATGATTGGCGGTCCCTCAAAGGGGCCGGAACACACCAGCAAGCGATTGTTCCACGTTCCATTGCAAGGTCTTGTGTCAGGGCGCGACTTCACAAGCTGCGGAAAAACTCCTCTTGGGTCGGCAGAAGCGTCAGGGCGCGACTTCACAGGCTGCGGAAAAACTCCTCTTGGGTCGGCAGAAGCGTCAGGGCACGACTTCAGTCGTGCCGTAAATGCAATAAAATCAACAACGGCTTTAGCCCCTGCGGGAAGGTCGGCTGCCTGGGAAGCACTTGTTCAGAGCCTCCCCAGGCGCGGCGAACCGATTCTCTGAGGGGCGCTCTTCCTGCCTTTTTCATCCCAGCCCTCTTCACACTTTCCCGGCTCCAACCGCTTGGCTTCCACGCCAAACTCCTTCATGACCTCTTCGATGGGACCGTTTGCCCGGTCTCAATTCCCTTGTCGGCCAGCGTCAGAACCTTGAGCAATGCCGGGGTTTCATCCATTAACAGGTTTTATCCGTTTTCCAAGGCAAAATCCTGCTCGCCATACTCCACGGAATGCAAAAACAGCCCCCGCGCCGGCGCTGTGGGTCCGGCGGCAGACCGGGCGCGGGCGGCGAGGATTCCTGGAATCTCCTCCACTCGCAGCCGTCCGCGGCCCACGTCGAGCATGGTGCCCACCAGGTTGCGGACCATGTGGTGCAGGAAGCCGTTGCCCCGGACGCGATAGACCAGCAGACGGCCGGCCTCGCACTGCCGCTCCTCCCAGCAGGAAGAGAAGACCCTCCTAACTGTTGACGGCGTGGGCGGCTCAACCTGAAACTCCGGCCTCGGAGGCGGCCTCGGGTCCGGCTCCGCCTCTCGATCAAGGCCCCTGCCAGGCGGCTCGGGATCGGCCGCGGCAAAGCTCGTGAAATCGTGCTCCCCCTCGAAGAGCCGCGCTGACCTTTGCAAGGCTTCAACGTCCATCGGCCAGGAGCAGGCGTGGACGTAGCGGGCCAGAAACGGCGGGCAAATGGCTTCGCGGAAGACCCGGTACTCGTAGGTCTTGGCCACCGCCGAATGCCGCGCATGAAACGCGCTTGGGGCTGTTCTCGCCTCCAGAACGCGAATCGAGGGGGGCAGAGCCCGGTTGAGGGCGCGCAGCAGGTTCTGCGGCGGAATGGGCGCCTGCAAGACAAAGCTGGCCACCTGGGCCAGCGCGTGCACTCCGGCATCGGTGCGGCCCGAGCCCTGGGGCAGCGGCGATTCGCCGGTGATGCGGCCAAGTGCGGCCTGCAGCTCGCCCTGGATGGTCGGTTCGCCGGGCTGCACCTGCCAGCCCCGGAAGTCCGTGCCATCGTAGGCCAAGGTGAGCTTCCAGGTTTGCGGGCGCGATGCGGGTTGTGAGAACTCCGTCACGGGGGTCGGTCCAGTCAACAGGTTACCTGACTGCGGCGCCCGCCGGAGCGGTGAACGGTAGTGAGATATACTCAGGTTTCCGCGCTTGGAGCCGCTCAGGCCGCTCGGAGTGGTAAAGCTGAGGATCGGGGAAACCAACTGGACTGGAACGAACGGGGCGCGGCCTGCGTAGTGCAAAGGGAGCCCGCATGCCGGGCCGGAAGCGGGAAATCGCCCAGGCGCACACAAATTTGCGACCGGAAAGGCTCTCCGGTCGTCTTCAAGAATGGCACCCCACATGCCTCGGCAATTCGTGGAGAGGAATCATGGATTTGAACGGTAGATGTGTGTTAGAGCAGCAGGACGAAACCGCGCGCGGGACGGGCGTGCGGGCAGGGAGCGGACAGGCAGGCAAACGGCTGCGCGCCATAGCGGCGGTCATGCTGACATTGGCGGCTGGATCGCCCTCAGGATTTGCCCAGCAGGCTGGCGCCGGGGCTGCGGGTCCGGACAAAGCCGCATCCGATCTGCCCGCGGCTCCGGCGCCCGTATTGACCCAGCCCCTGGACCTGCGCACCTCGGCGCGGGATTTTTCCAAGCCTGCCGGCCGCCTTCTGGGCGATCCGATCAACCTCTACCGGCCCACAACCATCCCCAAGGCCAGTTTTGCCAATTCGGTGCGGTTGGCCGACATGGTCAAGGACGGCAAGATCTACCTCAGCCTCTCGGATGCGATCGCATTGGCCATCGAGAACAACTACGATATCGCCATCGCCCGCTACAACCTGGATATTGCGGATACCGATATTCTGCGCACGCGCACCGGAGCGGCTCCCCTCGGCGCGCCTGCCGGCCTGGTCGCCAATACCCTGGGCGGTTCCGCGTCCACATTGACCGCGGGGGGTGGTCCGGGCGGAACGACGGTCGGCTCGGGCGGCGCGGGCTCCGGCAGCGCCGGATTGTCGCTGACCACGGGAGGCGCCGGCCCAGCGCCGGAGAGCCTCGATCCATCCGTGACGGCGGCGATTCAGTTCGATCGCGATCATTCGCCTTCGACGAGCTTCTTCTCCGGCGGCACCAGCTCAACCAACATCTACAACTTTGCCTACAATCAGGGCTTCGTCACCGGCACGCAGTTCCAGTTCGGCTTCAACAACACCTACGCCACCACCTCCAACGGCGTCACGCTCTACAGCCCGCAATTGAGTTCGAACTTCAAAGCCACGGTCACCCAGCACCTGCTGGAGGGAGCCGGCATCTGGGTCAACAAGCGCTTCATGTACCAGGCGCTGAACGACCGCCGCATCACCGATTCCTCCTTCCGCCAGCAGATCATGTACACCGTGAACCAGGTGGAATCCATCTACTGGGGCCTGGTGCAGGCCTATGAGGACGTGCAGGCCAAGGAGCGCGCGCTGGAGCAGAGCACCAAGGTGGCGAGCGACAACCGCAAGCAGTTGGAGATCGGCACCATGGCGCCCCTCGACGTGCTCAACGCCGACCAGTCCGTGGCCTTGGACAAGCAATCCCTCATCAGCTCGCAGCTTGCTCTGAATTACCAGCAGCAGATCATCAAGCAGGCCATTGCCCGCAACCTGAACGATCCCGCCCTGGTGGCCGCGGCTGTGATTCCCACCGATCGCGTCAGCCTGGAAGAGATTCCCGAGGAGCAGCAGCCGGTCGAGGAACTGGTGCAGGAGGCGTTTCAGCAGCGGCCGGAACTCGAACAGGCAGTGCTGACGCTGCGCAACGACGAGATCACGCTGAAGGGCGCGCGCAATGCGCTCCTGCCGCAGTTCGATGTCTACGGTTATCTCGCCGGGCAGGGAATCGCCGGTTCCATCAACCCCAACTGCAGCACGGAGTTTTATGGATCGATCTGCAACTCGGGAATCTCCTCCGGCTACGGGACCGCGGCCCAGAATGCCTTCAACAACACGGCCCCGGACAAGGGCATCGGATTCAACCTGAGCATTCCCATTCGCAACCGGTACAACCAGTCGGTGCAGGCGCGGTCGCTCATGGAATACCGCCAGGCGGAGCTGCGGCTGGAGCAGCTCTACACGCAGATTCGCATGCAGGTCGTCAATGCCCAGTTCGCCATGACCAACGACCGGGCCCAGGTTCAGGCCTCGACCGCGGCTCGGGACTATAACCGGCAGAGCCTGGATGACGAAGAGAAGAAACTGCGCCTGGGCGCTTCCACCACGGCCCTCGTTCTGGCCCAGCAGCGCAGCCTGGCCACGGCGGAAAACACCCTGATCGCGGCGCAGGCAGCCTACGCCAAGGACCGGGCGAGCCTGTATCAAATATTGGCTTTGACACTGAAGCACTACGGCATCAACCTGAACGAGGCGGCGACGGGAGATGTGAAGACCACGCCGTTGGTGCCGGGGCTGGAGCCCGCCAAGTTGGGCAATGTGCCATCGACGACTCCGCCGGCCATGAAGTAGCACGGCTGAGTCAAACCGAAATGCAAGGCCCGTCCAACTGCTGATAAAGCATGACGGGCCTCTTCATTGTTGAGCGTGTTTCAAATAGCGAGCCATGTGTCAGGGCACGGCTTCAGCCGTGCCGGAAATGGCTGCAAAATGAGTGCTGGCTTTAGCCCCTGAGGGGCTGCAACCGGCATCTTTCAAGCCATTTTTGAAACTCGCTCCGGGAAGGCCGGAGCTCGCCGCCTACCGCTCCGCGACCAGGTCCAGCAGGTTG
>Ga0326727_10008089_pt1 | contig 27021 bp, 19 predicted proteins | sample MB2enrmetagenome_FD_207643 | JGI IMG/M metagenome (GOLD analysis project Ga0326727, IMG submission 207643) | Lab enriched peat soil microbial communities from McLean, Ithaca, NY, United States - MB29MY | ecosystem: Environmental > Terrestrial > Soil > Wetlands > Peat | place: USA: New York...
CGAGGCAATAATGCCGATGGGGACATCCTTCTGAGGATTCTTGCACTCCTCCGACGCCGTAGAGACCATATCAAACCCGATGTAGCTGAAGAAGACAATCGCTCCACCGGTGAGCACACCCTGCCAGGCATTGGGCATGAAAGGCTTCCAGTTTGAAACGTGGATATATCGCGAGGCGGCGAATACGAAAACCAGAATCGCCAAAATCTTCACGCCCACCATCACGATATTGGCGCCGGCGCTTTCCCGAATGCCGATCACGAGGACCACCGTGATGATCATTACGATGAGGAAACCCGGAAGGTTGAAATAGGCGCCCGTGTATTTGCCTTGAGCGAAGAGGGGCCCCATGATCTGCCGCGGCAGCTCAATGCCCAAGCCGCGCAGCAGACTGTCCACGTAAGCGGAGAATCCGACCCCTACCGCCATATTGCCGACCGCGTATTCCAGGATCAGGTCCCAGCCGATGATCCAGGCCACGATCTCACCCAGCGTCGAGTAGGCGTAGGTGTACGCGCTGCCGGCGATGGGAATCATGGAGGCGAGCTCGGCATAGCACAGGCCGGCCAGCGCACAGACCATGGCCACCAGCAGGAACGACAGCGCAATCCCGGGGCCCGCCCCCGGTCTGCCGGCAGTGCCGAGCGCCTTCGTCCCGTGGAGCAGCACCTCCATCAGGGGGGCCTTGAGGAAGGAGTGCACTTCCAGGACCTCGCCTGCCGCCGCGGTGCCGGTCAGGATAAAAATCCCGCCTCCGATAATGGCGCCGACGCCCAGCGCGGTCAGCGACCAGGGTCCCAGTGACTTGCGTAGCCGGTGCCCAGGTAGCTCCGCATCGGCAATAAGTTTATCAATGCACTTCTTTTGGAAGAGTTGGCTCGCCAAAGAACACCTTTGAGAAGCGGGCCGATGGGCATTAATCAGATAGGCAGATGGCAAATGCAAATCTACAGTCCATCTGGCTATCTGCCCATTGCCTGCTATTCTACTTCCGCCGTGGCGGAGCGCCCGAACCCTTCTTCCTCACCTTGGGCTTGCAAGAGCCGCGAGGCTCCGCCCCCTTCGGTTTGGGAGGCCGCTTCTTCCGCGCCGCGCACTTCAGTTTCTTACGTTCTTCCTTGTCCTTAGCTTTTTTGTGTCCATGACCTCGGGGTCCAGTGAATTGGGATTCCAACTTTCTCGAGTGCCGCGTAACGCTCTATGAGCTTCTTCCGTCCGTAGCCCGGTTCGGGCTGGCAGTGCTGACACAGCGGCTACCAGGTGTAGGCGGGGCACCTATCAGATATGGAATACGAGCCAAACTGCTAAGAGCAGCAGTAGCACGATGAACCAGCCGATAGCGAAGCCGCTGAGGTCTGTGCGGTAAGCACGCGGAAGGCTAACTCCCGCAGCCCCGCGGGAGAGGTGGAAGAGATTTACGAGAATGAGCTGGCGACCCTCCTTCGCCGCCGACTCAGCGGGGCTTGCGGTGGGCGTTTCGAGCCGTTCATAAAATGACTTGAGGCTTGCCGGCGGCTCAGGCGCGGTGAGCAAACTAATGACGACGAAAGAAACCATCCCTGCCGTCAGCGCCGTCAGGAATACGGACGGATCCCAGTGATCTAGCCGTTCGCCTCGCACATAGTACATGGCGAAATTGGTTCCCAACGCCGTGACAAGGCTCGCAGTCGCACCCCAACGATTGGCCCGGCGCCAAACGACGCCGCCGAGGATGCTGATGCCCATGAAGGTCGCCATGGTCTCGGTCAGCAGAAACGAGTACAGAACGCGTTTGATCAGAAATACGGCATAGAGGACACCCACCAGCGAGATCAGCGTCCCGCTCAGCCGCCCCACCCACAGGTAATGACTGTCCCGCCTGGAATGCACCAGATACTTGCGGTAGAAGTTGTACGTAAACAGCGCACCGCTGTCGACCATGAATGCCGAGCAGCCTGCCATATTAGCCGCCAGCACGCTCGCAATTAGCAAGCCGATGGTGCCCGGAAACAGTAGTAGATGACGACAGGCGAAGCCGAATGCCTGCTCTGGGTCCGAGAGCGCGGAGACGCCAAACTTCCCGCGCGCGACCATGGCTGCGACGATCAATCCAACCATGGCCCAACCAACAGTGCAGATGCGCTTGACGAATGCCCCATAAAGGAAGCCGACTCGGCAATCGGACTCATCCTTTCCCGACCCCAGTGCGGCCATCAGGGTCGGCATGGCGAAGACGCCAATCAACCCGTTGATCGTCAGCATCGCAATGAACCACGGTCCAATTCCGCTCGGGGTGGAAAGCGAGAATTTATAGGTCTGCAGCGTCTGCCTCATACCGACCATCCCACCGACGGCACGCCAACCGAGCGGGACTAGGATGAAAGACAGGGCAATCGTCAGGAAGCCCTGGAAGAAATCGGTCCAGGCTGCGGCCACGAGACCCCCCACAAAGCTGTACAGAATGAAAACCGCTGTCATGGCAACGACGATTCCGTTGACAGGCAACTGCCCGCCCGCGGCCTCCGCGATCACCTTGGCTGCCCCCTTCAGCATGCTGGCTGTGTTGATGGTGAAGAAACAGAGCGCGAAAACCGTGTAGATGGCGCCCATCCACAAACCATATCGGTCCTCGACCATTTCAGCAGTCGTGGTGCGTCGGATGCGCCGGAACAGCGGCGCAACCAGCCAGAAGAACGGCGTGGCGAACAGGTTCTTCCACTGGTACCAGATCGCCGAGATCCCCACGCCGTAGACTGCCCCGGCTAACGCAACCGGCATCTCGGCGTGAGTGCCCGTGCCGAAACTCTGGCCGATCATAAGCCACTTTCCGAAGCGGCGTCTTCCCAGAAAGTAATGCTCCGTGTCCTTCACCCGGAGCCCAACGATCACGCCGAAAGCAGCGATTCCGGCTAGATAGGCAACCAGCACCACCCAATCGATCACTGCTATTTGAATTTCAGCAATGAGAATCGTTGACCTCCTCGCCACCCCGGAACAGCACCTCCACTGGTAGAGTCTGGGGTTGGAACTGCGCACAGAATGCCTTCAGGATCGCCGGCATATCGATTGCTGCTCTCAGGAGAATGGCGTTCAGCTGTTCTCGCCTAAGACAGTTACGCTTTCCCAATATCCGCACTCCGGAGCTTCGGTGGCAGTTTTGAGGGACGCCGTGCCGGCCACCAAACCATCGCAGTCCACACAACTGATTTGCGGGAAACGTATCTAAAGCTCCCAGACTTTCTCGTTCAGTACAGCTCCGACTTTCCATGACCTGCCGGTGATCCTCTCTTTCACGATGCAGTCAATGGAGGCAAGGGTCACCGCCCGACGGACCAGATACCGGTGTACGTCGAGGCCGTGCTGCCCGGCAGGTGCATGTCTGTCTGGGTGGACCGCCCGCTACTGCGGCCAGCGGGAGGCAAGTGCCAATGCCCTTGCCGAAGCAGGCGAGATCGGGAACGACTTCGTAATGTACGAAGCCCCAGGAGGTCCCGGTTAGTCCGAAGCCGGCCTGGACTTTGTGGCAGATGAGGCGCACATTGTGGCGGTCGCACCACTGCCGCAGAGCCTGCATGTAAGCGGGGGACGCGAAGGACGTGCTCCCGCCCTGGTTGGGTTTGAGTATCAACCCCGCCACGTTATCCGGTTTGACGCCGAGATCGGCCGGACATTTCTCCAACCACTTGAAGGATGAGCGCCCCGTGCCGAAGCCGTCGGGGAACGGCATCTGCACATAGCCGGGATCCATGTAACGATCCACTCTTTCACCACGAAGATACAACTGATCTGCTCCGAGCTTAGTGGGCGGCCGTGAAACACTTTCTTGGAAGAAATCATGATGTGCCTTGAGTGGCCCGCCTACCTTAATCCCGTGCGTGCGGCGCAGCTTGATGGCGTATGCTACCGCCTCGGATCCGGTGGTAAGCAGGATAGTTTTGGTCTGCAGCTCAGGGATCAGCATAGCAAGGCGATTAGCGAGGCATGCGCAGATGCCTCTGGGGAAGCAATGGGTCGTCAGCAATTGGCGCGGCGCGTCCGCATCGTCCGTATCCTTGACTTCCTTGCGACTGTAGCCTATATTAGTAGTCAGGATACCGAAGGACCTAGCAAGCCGCTTATCGCCCCGGGCATCGCATACCTGCAAACCTTCTGGGTGGTCCCAAACAATCAGTGGCTGGCCGCAAAAGGCGCGCGGTTCGTAGCGATATTGCTTCTGCAGGGCGGAAATGGATTCCCGCACGGCAGTGTCGGTGGCAATTCGTTCAGAGCGTGCCTCTGCATGATGTGGATGTCTCGGCACCAGATTGTATTGCCTAGCCATTGATTTCGCATCCTACCGACGATTTTCATTTTGGGTTCAGGGCCACCCCAGAATATGTAACACCCCCTTGGGTTCCTGACCGTTCCCTCGTTAAGTTGCCCACCCTTGCAGCTAGCCTCGAGGCGGGATCGAAAAGGTGCCTTGAGAGCGCCCGGCAGCGATCTCATCGTGGGTTCCGCCATCGCAATCCCCTAAATCGGTTGCGCCTATTTCAATGGCCCAGCTATGCTGATCAGGTCGCCTCGCGTGAGGTTATTCTCAGTGATTCTCGAAATGGCGTATATCGTTCCGTCACCTGCCACCGCAGCCGTTTGGACGTAAGAAGGCCGCTGCCCGTTCTCAAAGAAAACAGGCCCCCAGTCGGAGTACATGCTTGTCGGAATATGATACGTTATTAAGTGAAGATTCTCCTCTCCTTTCGACCCGAATTTCGCGTCGCTACTCTGAATGATTCTCTTCCCATCGACGAAAATTGGTGCGCCGGTAAGATAGTAAATGGTGTGCCCGTCGGGCCCGAGCGTGAAACCCAAATAACCGAACACGGCTTGGTCATACATCCCAATTCGCTTCGATGGTTCAGATGTAATGCGATCCAATACCTCCACTCGAGGAATCCTGGGATCGAACCGGAAGAGGTATCCTGAATTGCTGTGAACGCCATAGATTGCCTTCTCAGGTGCATACCAGAGGGTTTGCCGCCAGTGGTAACCCGCGTGGCCAACCACAGTGGCGTCGTAGTTTCCGAAATAATCCTTCTTCATGTCCTCGCCGAGCAGGGTTTCGATAGCATCTGTCTCGTAGTCATAACGTAGAATCGAACCTTCCAACGTAGTGAAATATACGGAACCATCTTCCGGGTCGACAGCAAGCGACCGGCATAAGGACCGATGCATGGGCGGTTGGCCTCCTTCTCCCTGCCCCGAGAACTGGCCAAGGTTCCGCAGTTCCCTGGCCGCAAGATCGTAGCGCAGGAAATAGCCACTCGGCCAGGTATGACCGTATAGGCGGCCCCGTCTCGTATCCATGGACATTGACTGAATTCCCTCCTGGTCCGGAGCCCGTGCCAAGTCTTCAAACTCCCCGGAACAGATATCATAGGCCAGAAAATGACCGCCCTTATACGGTTTGAGTCCGGAAGGTGGTATTCCGTGTCTCTCTAACCCGTCAACGATACTGTAGTAGCCGAGGTGCGTGGCCAGATACAATCTACCATTGCATTCCACAGGCCTGACGTGGCTCTTCCCTTGGGGGACACTTTGCAAGCCTGCCTCTCCACACGCCTCCGTCAAGTCGCCAACGTGCCGAATAGCCTTCGTTCCCGGATCATAGCAGTACATCTGGGCACCGGCTTCGCAGGTTTCCGAGCAAAGGACATAGTAAACCTTCCCGCTTTCAGTGATGGACAGAGCGTTGTAAGTGTCGTGTGATAGAGCAAAGCCCGAGTTGTAAGGTCTTGCAACTATTCGTTTGTTCCGACAATCCGTACCTTTCCCTCCGATGATGTTTTCTCTACTCGGAGATTCTAGTTCAACTTCATTTCTTTGCATTGGCTTCTCCTTTATCGACCACTGAGTTCGCATCCAGGAAGCGCCTGCCTCAAACGCTTTGGCGAATTGTTTTCACCAGGTACCTTGCTTTAAGACTCGTTCTACTTTGAAGCCACACCAAGTTGCTTCCCCAACTCCTCATAGGTTTTTTCGACCAGCGAGGCATCCAGGCCGTCTTTGGCATTCGCGTGAGAGGAAGCGGTTTGCACAATTCCCGTTTCCTCCCTCAGGCCTTGCGCGAAAGGCACCGTGAGGCGGTAGAACTCCTTGGCCTGCTCGAGTTTCTGCTGTTTCCTGGCCATCAACGCCTGCGCCAGGTAGTAATACAGGTTGACCGTATTCTCCGCATACCGTAGGTTGCGGTCGTCTTCGGCGAGGCGCAGCTTCACTTCTCCGGGCAATTCCTTAGCGCGCAGGCGGTTCATGATTGCCCGGCACTCCTGTAAGGCGCGGACGCTCTCTCCCAGACTGACGCCGGCATTCTTGGCGGGATGGTACTCCTCGAGCTTCAAGTGCTCGGTGTCGAACAGATTATCGGCATCCCGATTGATCTGATCTACCAAGGACTGTAACTGTCCTGCGTGCTCCCCTCCATAGTGCTTCCACTGTTGGATACTGGACGTGGCAAATTCGAGACGGTCGTAGAAGCGCCGGGCATCCCCGGCGCCGGCGCCATAGAAATCATTCAGGTACTCGCTGAATAGTTGCTCAACGTCGGCGTCCGGATTCCACAGGAGTTGTGCCAGGAGATAGTTGTTAAGGCGTTTGGGCCCCTGAAGCCGGGTCGACACATGCATATAATGGAAGTGCCGCACCCCGTTGGCATAAAACAACGGCAAATCGTGCGCCATGATCCGCGTGTAAAGCACGGGCAGGCTTTTGGTTGTGGAGACGCTGTAGTACTCACCTATCTCAAACTGGCCAGGATACTTGTCGGGGTGCTTTCGCCACGTCTCGAAGGTCGCCCAATAATCGGTGTTGTATTCAGTACAGTTCGGATCGTCGAGATAGTGGATGTAACATCGTCCGATGGGAAAGAAGGTGCCGATGAGGTTCTTGAAGTCAGCAGCCATCCACTGGGGGTTCGAAGGCAGAGACAGCGTCTCGTGATAGATCGGAAAGACCACCTCGACCGGATGGTGGATGAGCCCCTTGCGCCTCGTATCCTCAAGAGCATCGCGGACCTGCATTACCAGCGTCAGCAGGCGATCCGTCGGAGTCCCCAGGCGGTTGCAGTTGTCGCACTCGCACCACGTGCCACCGTCGAGCGGCCATAGCTCGAGCAGGTCCGTATCGCGCCAGTCACCAGTCGAGAAGTCGGCCACCAGATTCTGGATGAACTGATGAACGGCGGCGGGGTTCGAAGTGCAGAAGTTCGTGCCCATATCGGCTTTGAATCCCTGGCGCTTGCCATTGACCAGCCCGTACCATTCCGGGTGCGCCTGCATGTAGGTAGCCGGGTTGAGATAACGCTCAAAGATCCAATGCAGGCCCCCGTTCAACTGCAATCCCAATTGCTTCTCGGAAGCGCGGTCAGTATCGGCAATGGTCCAGAGGTTCAGGCGATTGCGGGCCATCCATAGATAGAAGTCGTGGTTTCCCCGGTTCTCCCAAGCCAAAAAGCCCCGGGTAAGAAACTTGGGTGACTGGATGATCGTTTGCCCCGGAAGCTGTAAGCTGGCGGATTCGTGGATCACTTCCCCCATGTTCCCGGGGGCATACCACCGCACGCCCAGCATTTGCAGGAGCGAATAGACTCCATAGAGCACGCCGACGCGATCGGAACCGATGATGAGTAAGTTGTCGTCGTCGGGGACGAGGGCAAAACTCTCTCTGGCGCTCAGTCGCTGTGCGAGCTTTTCCCGCTGCGCCGCCCTCGACACATCTGGTTGGTGTGACTTCTCAGAAAGGTTGGCGAGAATGATCGCCTTATGACTCCGGGAGCGCTTCACAGCTACTACTGGAAATACCTGCGGATCTTCTTCGCTTGCTTTGGTGAGCTTCGAAAGGTAATGGCGGAGCTCCTGCGCAGCAAAAGCCTCCGTGGAAGCATTCATTCGCGCGGGATCGCTCCCGTCCCAACTGATTGCGTGTGCCCCATCCGCAGCATCGGCCGCTTGGGCATATGGGCCCAGCTCAACCGCAATCTGATAGGAAGGATCAAGGGTTTTTCCTGCGGTCTCGCCGGCAGTCATCGGACCGGCTAAAGAGATCACCAGAAGGGAAACGGCAAGGGTCTGTCTATTGACGAGAATGTTCGGCATCTTGTCCTCTTAGCGGTACCGCGGTAAATACGTTGAGGGGGTTCGAACTCCTGCTGAGTGCGTAGCTACCCGTCGGCCTTGACATATAGACTCCAGTTTGTCTCCTACTCTGTCGCGGTAAAGAGTAACTCTCCCCGAACGAATTTACAAGAGAATTCTCCATAGTTTTAGAAGAATTCTCTATGGGTAATTTACTGCGAAAGCAGTTCCGCACCGGGCATCTGAAACGTGTGCAGTCCGGCCTAAAATTCAAACAGATTCAGTTGTTTACCGAGATTCATGTTTTCGGTTTCATCGGCAAAATTCAAGAAACCCTCTAAAATCAGGGTTTTTCGAAGATTGTAACGCTGAGAATTTGGAGGATTTTGTAGAGGCTTAGCTCCAGCCCCAGTTGCTTTTTGACGATGGCCACGAAGACGTAAAGCGAAAGGGCCGCCCAAACTTGAGTCTTCACCGCGTTCTGGAGTAAAGGATAATCTATTATGCGCTATCTATATATATTCACCCCGCCTTTCCCACCGGTCCAGTTGTCCCACAGACTCCACGGGAGAGGGCTAACCATTCAACTTGTTCGCCCAGTGGCGGGCAGGCGCAGACCCCAAAAAACTAAGGTCTGCGCAAACCTGCCCAGGCGATTAGTGCATGCTGCCAAAATCCAGGGCCACAGACTCAAGGTCATAGCTTTGCGCTACCCTTGCTCTTTTTCCGCCAGGGCAACCATGCGGGTTAACTCCGATAGGACTTGAGGCTCCAGGCGTGGTTCTGGCGGGCTCTTCAGGATCATCTTCACACGTTGGGCGGCCAGCTCCGCGGCGTTCTTGGCTCCGGTCTCCATCCAGGCCTCAGGATTCAGGCGCGTGGCGAGCCGCGAAAAGCAAAACTCCCGGCGCATGTACCTCAGAGTGTGTGGTTCCGCAAGGAAATGGTGCTTGGGGCCGACCGCCGCGATGACTTCCAACCCCAGTGTATCCGCGTTGATGTCGATCCCTTCGCACATGCGGAAGATCCGCTCGTAGATGTCGTCGTCGATGACCAGTTGCTCCAGGCTGGCGGTGGCGACGGCCGCCAGACTCCCTGCTCCTCCATTCAAGGCCGCCCCGCTGAGCACGGCGGAATAGCCCGTGAGCAATTTCTCCACGGCGGCCTGTTCGTCACAAGTATGCGAGTCCGTCGTCAACCCGTTGCTGGCGGTGGGAATTCCATAGCTCCGGCCCAAGTCCACCAGGGCAGCCGCCAGCAGGCCAATCTCCGTATACCCCATGGAGGCGATGCTGGTGTGCAGGTCGAGCACGACGGGGTGGCCGGCGTAGATGACTTTCGTCCCGGGCTTGGCGAGTTGTGCCACCACGATGCCCGCCAGGATCTCCGCATTCATGATGACCAGCGTGCCCGCCAGAGTGATGGGCGCCGTGGCGCCCGTGACCGCGGAAGAATTAACGATTACGGGCCAATCGTGATCAGCCGCCGCGAGCACCACATCCATCTGGCCGTGGGAGTAAATGAGCGGGCTGTTACAGGAAGACATGACGATGGCTTTCGGGGCTCGCTGATCCGGAAGCGCGTCGAGCATCCGGTCAACCCACTGGACGGTGCGGCCGGAAAAAGGAGCCATCAGGATGGGCTTGGTCGCCAGGCGCAGCATCGCTTCCGCCGCCCACACGTCGCGAACCTCCAGCGGCACATCCCAGGGATAGAGTCCTGTGACCAGGGAAAGGTTGGGGAGAGCCTCGCCTACCCGGACCCATGCCTCCAGGTCCTTCCTGGTCACCTCGCGGCGCCGATGCGTTCCAAAGTCCGCAATCCAATCAAGCGACATGACGGGTCGTCCGCGCGGCGGGCTCGTGTGGCTGAGAACCATGTCCTTGGACGGGTGTTGGCCCCTGACGGGAAATTCTGAAGGGACGGTGCGCAGCGTTTTCTCCACCAACGACGCCGGGATTTTAGCGTGGTGAGACCCGGGGTTGACGGCTGCTCCCGCTTCCGCCAGCAGGGCGAGCGCCGTCGGGTGCTCGATCAGAATTCCCACTTCTTCCAGGACCCTTAACGAACCTTGCCGCACGGAATTGACTTCTTCCTCCCCTAGGACTTGGCGGCGCAACAGTCTATAGTGAGGTGTCGCGTTTTCTGTCTTCATGATTGTCTCCATGACTTGCCATGGATGGACCGTGGAGTTATTAGAAGCTATTTCAAACCGGTTGCAATGCGTTACCTTTGGACCTGTTTCTGGAGGTCAGCGGTTTGTCCCAGGAAAAGCCGCGGACCTTAACAAAGACCGGTCGCGCTACACTTGCTGACGACTGCGAACTGAAGACTATGACCCTCGGTCGCCGTGGCGACAGAGGGTGGACCGACGCCGGCGTTTTCATCAGCCGGGGCGGGAAGGGGGTCACCCAGGAAGGGATCGAGATGAATTTCCCTCAAACCCACTTAGGTGAGCAAGCGTAGCGCATCGCGGCGTCGCCGCAACCAAAAGAGAATCATAGCCCTCTCCCCAGGGGAATCTGTGTGACAACCTGATTTTGTAGCGGCGGTCTATGACCGCCGTTTTGAAAATTAAGGACTTCGGCGCTCATAGAGCGCCGCTACAGCGCGCCAAGGCCGGTTGTCACACAGACTCCCCTGGCGATATACATGTCCCCCGCAATCGGTGGCAATACTCTGGGCCAGTTGGAAATAGGGAGCGAATTCCGATGCCGCTTTGGAAACACTTAAGCCTCCGGCAATCTCGAGGCCGTTGGGTTTCGCGGAAGATGCAAGCGGTCGAGCAATTCCAAAATCTTGATATTTAGGAAGTCCATGTGTTGTTTGTCAAACGGACCCAGTTCGAGGTTAGCCTCTCTCACCAAGGGTTTGGCCAGGATGCCGCGCGCCACGAGCAGCGACTTCTCCACATGATGAAGGAGTTCCAGATTCTGGAGGCTGAAGGCAATCTGGGGCAGCACGCCTTGGAAGATTGCATATGCTTCGTCATGGCGAGTCTGTTCCGCTAAGCGAAACACCTGCACCAGAAGATCAGCTATCCCCAAGCTGGGCACAGTCCCGCAAATGCCTGCCGGGATCAGTTCCAGCATGTACATTCCTCCCCAGCCTTCCAGCACCCCTACTTCTCCTGAAGTTCTCTGCGCAATCGCCGCTACTTTGGAGGCCATCATCGGCTCCTCCAGCTTCACGTAGCGGAAGTGCGGATGAACCTTATGCAGGTTGGCGATGAAGTCTGCACTTAGGGTTGGCCCTCCGGGATTGAAATCTTGAATGATCAAGGGAATATCAATTGCCGTGAGGACTCTATCGAAGTGGCGGAAAAGGTCGCGTTCGCCTAACGCAATTAAGCGGGGCACCGTCACCCCGACGGCACTCGCGCCCGTCTGCTGGGCCGCAAGAGCCGTCTCCTTCGCTTGTTTTGACGAAAAGGCATTCACCTGGGCGATCACGGGAAGGCGTCCGGACATATGGTCGACCGCTTCCGCGACGGCTCGCCGCCTTTCTTCTTCTGATAACTTGTAAAACTCGCTCGCGTAGGCGGGCAAGCACACAGCGCAAGCTCGCGCGGCGCAAGAAAAATCGATCAGCGCGTGCAGGCTCCCCCAGTCAATTTCCTGATCCTCGCGGAAGGGGGTCGGAATTATCGGTACAACTCCCCGGATTTGAAGTGACAGCGGCGACGGAGTCTGATCGTTTTGATTCATGGAAATACCTCGGCCTCCCTGGCTCACCCTTGCTTCTTCACATAGCCCAGTGCCTTCAAGCGATGATTCTCACCTTAGGTCAGCCCCCGCCTGGAAAACCGCACCGAGCAGCCATCTGGGAGAGGGCTATGGTTCTGGCCTTAGGTCAGCACATGATGCGCGCCCGCGGGGTGCCCAGTGGCGTTGCCTGCGCGGCGGCTTGCGTCTTGGTTAAAGCTTTCTGGAAGAAGTTCAGCCAGTTACCGTGCATGATGCTTTCCACATCGGCTTCCTTGTATCCACGTTTCCGCAGCAGGTCCGCGATCCTCTGCAAATCGAAAATCGTGTTCAAATCGTGCGGCGATTGTTCCCTCCCAAAGCCGCCATCCAGATCGCTGCCGATGGCGGAATGCTCGGAATTCCCCGCCAACTGGCAAACGTGATCGATGTGGTCGATGACACGGTCCATGGTGACGAGCGAATTGTCGGTCTTCTCGGGAACGTAGTTGGGGTAGAGCATCCAGGAATCGAATGCCGCACCGATCACGGCCCCGCGCGCTAAGAGGGCTCGAATCATTTCATCGGTGAGCTGACGGTCTCCCGGCACCAGGGCGCGGCAGTTGTGATGACTGGCCATCACGGGGCCGTGGTAGAGGTCGAGGCACTCCCAGAAGCAATCATCGGACAGGTGCGTGACATCGAGGATCATTCCCACGCGGTGCATGGCCTTCACCAACTCCCGGCCTTGGGCGGTCAGTCCGCCGGCCACGCCCGTGCCATGGCCGTAAAAGCTGTGGCCGAAGTGCACGGGTTCGACGACGCGCAATCCGCGCTCCCACCAGAGATCGACCTGGCGGGGCTCGAGAATGGGATCGGCGCCTTCCATGGCCAGGATGAATCCGAGGGGCGTGCCGTTGCCTCCCGTGCGCTTCCATTCCGCCAAGTGCGAATCCAGCGCCGTCGCGTCGCGGAGCATGCGCACCTGCCCCGCAGCTTCCATGATGCGATAGAACTCCGCGTGACCCTCGCCCATCGCCGAAGCGATCTCCCGGCTGCGGTAGTCGAGCAAAGGTTCGTTCAGTTCGCTGCAACGCGCCAGCACCGTCATCAGGGACACGGCCACCTCGGCCCTGCGCATTTCGGGAAACGACACGGTGTTCTGGCCGCGATGGAATTCATTCATGCCCGCCTCCGAGCGGCGGATCTCCTCGATGGATTTGGTTAAATCGCGATTCCAGTTTAGTGCGTTCCAGGCCAGATCCAGGTGAGAGTCAACGATGATCATGGTCCCCCCAAGCTTCATTATTAACTTTCTATTCGTGATATTACTGCGCCAGCGCGCGATTTTCGTAGCTGAACTTCAGGAATTTCTTTTCCCAGCGTCGGGCTCCGCGGGCGTATTCTTATCGAAGCCTTTCGCGTTCGCCACGCCACGCACGCCGGACTCGACCACCTCGCGCATCACCGCCATATCCACGGGGATACCCGTCAGGTCCATGTAACGGAACAAGCCAGCGAAGGTGATCCAGTACCCATAGTCATTGCGCACCGAACGATCCACATCAGTCGGTGTCGCATACCCAGCTTCAACCAGGTGGAAGGCTTCCCGCAGCATGGCGTAAAAGGTCCGGCAGGTAATGAAGCCTCGCACATCGCGCCGCACGAGTGTGGGTTCCTTTTTCCATCGCTCGGCTAACTTGATGATGCGTTCCGCGCACTTGGCGCTGGTTTGATCTCCGTAGGTGACTTCCATAAAGCGGATGATGTGAGCGGGTTCGGCCCAATGAATGCCCAGGATGCGTTCAGGGTGATGAGCGCCGCGCTCCACCTCGGTGACACGAGGCGCCGGAGTATTGTTTCCGATCAAAGCTTCCGGTGACACTACGCCTTTCATCTTTGGGATCTCCTCATGCTTCACTTCCAGGTCTTCGAGTACCGACTCCACCACAATCCCGCCGCCGCTCAGGGCGGAGAAGTCTTCCGACAGTTGGACCTTCTCCACCACCGCGCGCGAGGCTCCGAGTAACGCCCGCCACCCGATGTCCAGCCGCCAGCAGACAGGCAATAATGCTTCGGCCCATCAGACCGAGGCCCACCACGCCGCCGGGTACGGATTGCGGACGGGCCAGCGCGGGTTTGGAGTTTGCAGCTTTTTTTGGAACCGGCGGATAGTTTCTTTGCCATAAGCTTATCTTCGTGAGGGAATGCGGGCGATGACATCGATTTCCACTTTGATCCCACCCCAAAGCACCGCCTGAACCGTGGTGCGGGCCGGCATCACGCCCGAGAAAAACTCGCGATAGGCACTGTCGAATCGATCAAAGTCGTTAATGTTGGCCAGGTGGCAGGTGGACTTGACGACATCTTCGAATCCACAACCCGCCTCCGCCAGCACCTTTCCGATGTGCGAAAGCACGAGCCGAGTTTCCTCTTCGATGGTGCCATGGATCACCTCGCCGGTCCGCAGGTCCTGCGGGCCGTGGCCGCTGACGTAGAGCCAGCCATCACAGATGACGCCAGCGGAGTACGATCCCGTGGAAACCGTCTTTTCCGGATGCTTCACTTCCTGCTTGCTCATCGATTCCTCCTGTCCCGAGTTTCGGGCGGTTCTGCCTGCCACGCAGTCTACTACCGCGGGACCGCACGCAGGGTAATAATCACCTTATTGATTAGCTTCAACATGATCCCATTTCGGTTACCGCGTGGAACGCGATCGCTTGCCTTCGGATGAGATCGAAGATCTTCCAAGCTGGGCAGGGTGTCACCCTTCTTGAAGGCTCTGAACAGGTCTTCCAAGCGCACCTGAAAACGGGACCAGTACTAATACTCCATCTGCCACTAGCCAAGCTCGACGCCCGGGCGATAATCCGTATACTTGTCATGCCAGACGCAGCGGTACATCTCATACGTTGTTGTAATCGCACCCAGCAAGTGGGTGATACGCCCGTGATCCGCCACGCTGGTGTCCCGCAGTAGAAAGCTGATAGCGAAGCGGCTGGAATTCTTACCGGCGCTCTCAAAAATCGGCGATTTGCCCGGCATAAAGCGGGAATTCCGAAATTCCCTCTCTCGACAATGTGCCAGAACTCGACTCCGAAGCACTTATTCGTGGCTGTCAGGACAACGCGATCGACTTTCAATGTTTCAACAACTTGGGGAAGCCGCATTTCGCTCGAACCTAAGTCCTACAGGTTGAAAACATCACATTCGTACACAGTTCGTACCCAGCGTAGGATGCCAGAACCGTATTGTCCTCAATGCCTACTCCAGTGAACAATGAAGCTCGAGCCTCGCGTGGCCGGTGACCAGAGCAGCCAAATTAGCAAGGCGTTAACTTCGCTTACATGGCGACGAGAGGCCATGCACTCTATTGAACTTTGCCACGACCTGTCACTTCCCATTCGGTGGTGACTTCTTCGCCTCTGCATCCATAGATTCGGTCCTGGAGATTGATACAGGGACAAATATGATTCGGGACGACACGAAGGATATCCCCAAGTTTCGGCGGATTGTCTACTGACTGGAGATTTACGTGTGCGTGTTCTTCCGACAAATCCTCAATCACCGCCGTAGGGTACTGACGTATGCTCCCGTAGCCCTTTTGGTGACCGGAGAGGAGCAAGTCACCTGACAACATCTTGCTCCCTGCGTCCAATATTGCCTTGCCGGCGACGCTACGACTCACCACGGTGGTAAGAACTGTTGCAGCGCAGTCGTCATAAGTCATGGATTCCGCGCAAACCGTATTCCTGTCGTTAAAGATGTAGGTACCAGGGCGTATTTCGGTCAGCCCAACAAATTTATGAGATTGGAAGGCTGTGGGCGTGTTGCCGCCGCTCACAACGGGACATTCGATTCCCTCTTCTGAGAAGAAATTTAAGAGCCTCTCAAGTTTTTCGTTCTCTTCGCGAATAAGGAATTCCCGACTGTTCGCGGTCCCCATGATATGCCCCGGATATGTGAGAAGGCCGTCCCACCTGAGAGCGGAGAGATCACGAATCCGTTTAACAGTGTCCATCGAAGTGTCTTTGATCGGCAAGCCGCACCTGGCGAATCCCGTGTCAAATTCCACCCTTACGCCTACAGTGACGCCGGCTTTATGGGCCGAGAGGGAGATAGCCTGAGCGGCTTCAAACGAATCCAAGGCGACAGTGCACGTAACGCGTTCGGCCAGTCGCACCAGTCTTTGTAGTTTGCTTTCGCCGACGAGCGGATAAACGATCAAGATGTCGTCTATGCCGGCATGGCCCATAACCTCTGCCTCCCCCAACTTTGCCACGGTGACACCGGAGGCGTTGTACTGGAGTTGAGCACGGGCAAGTTCCGGAATCTTGTGCGTCTTCGTATGAGGTCGCAGCTTTAGGCCGTAGGAGGCACAGTAGTCACTCATCCGGCGCAGGTTGTGCTCCATCACATCAAGGTCTATCAGTACCACCGGGGTATCCAAATCAGCGATTTTCATTGGGTTCGAGCCGTCTCTTCGAAGCAAGCATACTTAACGGACCGATGATGTTTCCTGACCGAGAACCTTTGGGTCCAAGTCTTTCCATTCCTCTTGGTTCCAGTATTGTAATCGTGCCCACTGCTGTGTTCGCGCGACCACCGGACCGCGAACTATCCTTCCGTCAAAATAGCCCAGAACAAGGTAGGAGACGGTTCTTGATTGGGCCACTTCACACCAAGATCCGCAGGTAAGACAGAGGCTCGTGCTGCCCAAAGTGTGAAAGCTCCCCTCGATTGCCTTCGAGGGTTCGTGTCCAGTTATTACTTCGCCATTTGGCGCCCAAGACTTCGCTTGTGCTCCCATGCCGCTCAAAGCCAGGTTCTTGGGCCCGACCTCAGAGAAACTTCCCTTGGAAGCAAGCATCGGTAAACCCGACACCGTCCCCTATCTAGCCTTGTGTCGACAACACCAGAGTCAGTGGAAACGTTGTCTGGTAAACCTTCCGGCGGCTTCTGCTCTGCCAGTGAGCAGCCGCAGTGTCCTCCGAGCCGCCGGCGCTCACAACTGAAGGCGCGTTTCCCCGACTTTTTGAATCCACTGCCGAGTCCATTCCACGGCTTCGTAGTTGAGATCCATGACCGTGTTACCGATGAACATGATGCTCTCGATGCGGCCGTCGCGAAGCCATTTAAGACCCTGCTCGCACTGCTGCTGCATGGCCGGTATCGGAATTGACTCGCCTTCGTCGTACTCCACCATATAGCAGCCCAACACTTTTCGTGCCTTCGGAGCCAGTCTTTCAAGCGTGCTCAGATTTTTATCCAGATTCGCCAAGTCAGCGGAATTCCAAGTCCAAAGCGTCACCTTATCAATCACCGCCAGATGGTCAGCAATGGGGCGATCCAACTGATTAGCATAAAGTGTGACATTCAAGTCGAGCTTCTTGTCCGGTCCTTTGAGCCGTTGCTGAAGCGCTCGAAGTTCATCTGGTGTGAAGGTCGCCAGCTTCCTCTCCCCTTCTCCTTTGTCCCGAAAGAAATCGTCCATATAGATGCCCACAAAGTTGGGAGTGCGGCGAGCCATGGCCAAAACCTGATGTGTCTCCCAGCCTTTGGTAATGCCCGAGCCGCCCACCACGGACCACTCGACTCGCTTCAACAGTTTCAGCGGTAACGCATATTGTTCGAACGGGGGTTCCCAGGCCCTAATCGGCAGGTCCGGGGAGCGAGGGTAGTATTGAACCATGGTGATGTTAGGCACCCCGAAATAAAAGTTAGCCTCGACCGCCGTCATCACCGAGCGCTGGTGGACGTATTCATAATCGGCGTTAATCGGTGAACCAAACATCCACAGCCTATCGCGAACTGTATCCGCTTCCGCCGGACGGACTTCACCGAAGCCATGGGACGAATTTCCAACGCCGGCTGTGACCGTTGCGAGGGTTTGGAGGAATTCGCGTCGGTGTACTTTCAAGCCTGCTTGAGACGTTTTCACTCAGCACCTCCGCAGTCTACTATGTGTTACTCGTCAGAATCGCGGCTTATTCTGAGGGAATGCGATTTGTGTCTGTCGCTGTTTCCCTGGGGCCAGTTCCGGCGCCGCAAGAGCGCGGTCAAGCTGCACACGCTATTGGACGTGCGCGGCAGCATTCCAACCAGTGTGACCAGCGGGCAGGTCCACGACGTCAACCTGCTGGACGAATTGCAGCTCGAAGCCGGAGCCTTCTACTTGCTCGACCGGGGCTACGTGGATTTCGCTCGTCTCTATGGCTTCACCCAAGCTTGCGCCTTCTTCATCACGCGCACCCAAAAGAACATGCAGTTCAACCGTCGCGCCTCGTGCCCGGTCGAACGATCCACGGGAGTGCGGTGCGACCAAACCATTCTGCTGACCGGAGTGCGAACCGCACAGCGCAATCCGCATCCGTTGCGGCGTTTCGGCTATTTCGATACCGAGAAGGACTCACGTCCGACCTTCCTGACCAACAATTTTCTTCTTCCCCCTCTGACCATCGCCCAACGGTATCGGGCACGTTGGCAGGTGGAATTGTTCTTCCGCTGGATCAAACAGCACCTGCGCATCAAGGCTTTCTACGGCACTTCCGAGAACGCGGTGAAGACTCAAGTTTGGGTCGCCCTCTCGGTTTACGTCTTGGTGGCCATCGTCAAAAAGCAGCCGGGGCTGGACCTGAGCCTCTACAAAATTCTCCCAGTTCTCAGCGTTGCGATCTTCGAAAAAACCCCGATTTTAGAGGGGTTTTTTAATTTTGCCGATGAAACAGAAAACCTAAATCTCGGTAAACAACTGAATCTGTTCGAGTTTTATCCGGACACTACAGTTGATAAATGAACGCTTGCGATTGGCGCCCACCGCGCGATGCGTGGCAGCCATTCCCGGGGATATGAGTCACTCTCGTCACTTAGGATCTTCGTTCCCTCCCCGTCTCCCTGTTCCCTAATTCCTAGCCCAGGCGCTTGCACGGAGGCCTAGCCCGGTTGCCACCTTGTCAAATCCTGGAGCTGCCAAAGCTTCCCGGGCGGACCCAAGCGAGCATAAAGCTCCTCTGTCCATCCATAGTTAGCGGGAACATGGCCGACGAAGACCAACTCGGTCGGATAGAGCAATCCCGCAACTTGGGGAAGGTCCGTGATGCGCATGCAGTTGAGCATTTCGAGAGCGGGTCCGTGACCTTCGGGATCGCTGGGCACATTTTGGGTAGCCGGAGGAGATTCCAAAAAGAGGGTGCTCACCTGCCCGTCCAAGAGCGCGGCATAGAGCGCCACGGCGGCCATTTCGCCCCGTGCCGCGAGCGCCACCCGTCGCCCATCCACGTAGGGGAGTTGGCGAATCACCTCCAGACCACGCAGGGTGTCATAGACTCGCATACTCGCCACGGTTCTCCCTATCCAGGTGCTGGCGCGGCGAACGTGCCAGTCCAGCTCGGGACCCCAGGCCGTGTCTCCCGTGCCGCGCGGCTCCACGATCAACTTTGCCCACGGCACGCGGAGCTGTCTCCAAAAAATCTGGTTGGTGAGATAGGTCTCCCGATCGAATTCTTCAGGAGAGCGCAGCATCACGACGGCCGGCGCGGGCTGCGGGGCCGACTTTTCGAGGCCAAGCAAATAGCCTCGTAGTCGCCACCCTTTCTCGGAGGTGAAGGTGAACTGCGACCCCTTCACAGGTACATTCTCATTCAACTGGTACTCGTATTCCACTCGCAGGTCGAGCGGCGGGGGCGTTTTTGGAAGCGCTGCAAAGGTCTTAGCGCGCAACTGCGCTAACACCTGCTTATGCAGTTCCTTCAAGGCCTCCGCACTGGCGACCTGTGGGGGCTCGGGCGGCACGAAAAAGTCATCTTGGATCGTCGGGACGCGGTCGTCGGCCGGAGCGCCTTTCACAAAAACCCGCAAGGTGTCCTCGGATTCCTGCTTTTCCGGAGATTCATCGAGGTCAGGAATCTGATCCGGGGGGAGGTCCTTGCCTTGCAGGTGCTTGGCGAACCACGAGAAGATCGTGGTGCGGGATAGGTGGCCATATCCGTGAGGGCCCGGCGCCGGAAGGAACTGCAAATTTTCCGCTGCTCCCAACATTTCATAAAGCCGCGCGAGTTGCTGGTAGACCTCCTGCACGGCGGCAATGTTGAAATCTTTGTCCAGAATCGATGCGCTGATCAGGAATGGACGCGGAGCAATCAACGCCCCGACCTCCGCCTGGTCCCAGAGATAGGTGTTGATCCAATACTGACAGTCGCAGGTCCGATCCACAGCTCGGTCGTAGATGTAGGAGGCGAGCATGGACGTTCCGCAATGCGAGGCAGCCGCCTTCACGCGCTCATCGCCAGCGGGAATCCACCAACTGTAGGTTCCCCCGCCCGAGATTCCGGTGGTTCCAATATTCTTGGCGTCGACGTCCGGGCGCTCGACAAGTAAATCGATTCCGCGAATGCCATTCAACATTTCAATGCCTGCGGGAGTATACCCTCGGCTGTACCAGTGGAACCAACCCTCCTCCCAAGGACCGTGATGATAGCCTTTCACCTCACCACTTTCGATCGTCTCGATGAGTAAACAAACGAAGCCCATCTCCGCGAAGCGGCGGCCGTGAGCTTGATAGACGATTTTTTGGTTCGACTCGTGGCCGCAGGTGTAGAGGATGGCGGGCGCCTTGCCCTTGAGGTCGTTCGGCACGTAAAGGTTCGCGTCAACGTACAGCTTGGGAAGACTCTCGTAGTACAACTTCTCGATCCTGTACCGGGGTCGTTGGACGACGCCCGTAACCTTGACATTCAAAGGAGGCAGTGGGGAGCGGGGAGGGAAGTCCCAGAACCCCATCATCTCCCAATATTGGCGTCGGCGCTCGGGAACGAGCCGGTGAAAGGTGGCAGGGTCGGAATAATCGGCCAGAGCAGAGTTCGTAATCTTGCGTGCTTCACTCGATAAGTATTCGCGAACGCTGACACTAAACTGCAGATTCTCGGCTGGGACTATTGCCGCGTCCCGGGGTAGGGCGCGAGCCAGGACGGATTTGGAGTTTGCGGTTTCGAGCCAGCCCGCTCCCAAACCGGCTGCACTCATCTTGAATAGATCACGTCGTCGCATGGTTGACCCTCCACGGATTCCTGTAGTTCCCCGGCAAAGCGAAGGGGCATTCTGATTCCCTCAGCTGCTTCTCCGATGACTCAGCAACGCACCGCCCAAGTTACTGTAAGCTCCTGCGGTTTCGGGCTTCAGATGGATTGCCATGTAGTTTTCGGCAATCGCGCCAGTCCCCTCGCCTATAGCGAACAGGGCCATGCCGAGATTCTTATGCGGTACGGCTTTCGTTTGGCCCAATGCGGATAGCAGCACTATAGTAATAGGCCAGACCCAGGTTTAGATCTAATCCGGGCATCCGCAGCGCAGGCTTATTGGCCTGGTTGAAAGCACCGATGGAGGTGTCATACTTCACCCAGGCGCATATACGCCACACCTAGGTTCGAGTAGGCAGCCACCGATTGGTGATCAATTTTGAGGACCCCGCGGAAACCTTGCTTAGCCCGCGGGTAATCGTGAGCACTCAGAGCCCGCTGGGCTGCTTCGAAGATGGTTCGGGGATGGGGGCGGGGCTGCTGGGGGGCGCCGGCTGCCGCCGTGAGCAAGCCCCAGGCCAACGCGACCGTGCCCGCATTGAACGCCTTCTTCATTCCCTCGGCTTCCTCGTGCACCATCGTACGCCGGAGCCGGTCGTGGCCATAACACCGCTGCGGCACTAAACCAGTAAAGTGATCGGAACGAGAAACTACACCCCAGGTGCGTTGGCCGGCACACCTGGGGTGTCAAGAGAGGCCGATCCGGACCGAAGCTAGCGCTCAGAAAACAAACTTCATCCCCAACTGCACGAGGCGAGGTTGCCAAGCCCCGGTGACTTCGCTATTTTGGTAATTATTGGCGATCCCACTGCACGTGCCGCCAAACGGTGTCTCTCCCCCACAGAAGGCATTGATGGACTTCCACTGCGGATGGTTGAAAGTATTGTAGGTCTCTAAACGGAACTGCAACGAGGAATGTTCACCTTTGAACCAGGGCGTCTGAAAATCCTTGAGCAAGGCAATATCCCAGTTGTTGCGCCCAGGGCCCGTCAGGACGTTACGCCCCTCATAGCCGAACATGCCCGCTTCACCGTTGGAATTGTACTGCGACAGATAGGGCTGCTGGAGCACGGCCGGGTTAAACCAAGTGGATGTGGGCCCAAACTCCGGATCGTCGGTCACCCCCTTCTGGATTTTGAGCGGTCCCAGGGTGTTGCACTGCATTCCCCTGCCGACTCCGTTGCTGTATCCAGTTTCGCCGCAAGGGACATTCACCGGCGTTCCGGTCCAGAAGCTCGTGATGCCGCTGAGCTTCCATCCCCCCAGCCCCGTTCTCAGGAAAGAACTCGAGGCATGCCTGAAAAATGGCATGTCGTAAACGTAATTCATCACCAGCACGCTGGTGCGATTGTAGTCCCCTGTGGCCCTCCACCGGGACAGATTACTGTCGTCCACGCCATAATTGGCATTTTCGCCGGTGATGTCATCGATGGCGTGCCCCCAAGTGTACGCCGTCTGGAAAGTGAGCCCATGCCCGATGGTATGGCGGAAATTAACCTGCAGGGAGTTGTAGTTGGAAACGGCGGAGTACCCAAGCAAGCTGATGCTTCCGAAGCCTTGATAATGGTTGAAGAAAGTGGTGGGTTCATACTGGTTGATCAGGATATCCTGCACATTGCAATTGCCGGCCGAATCGCATCCCGGCGTTCCCGCCAGTACCGGAACATTCATCGTCCCAGCGCCGTCGGGAATTTGATTTATGTTGCGGGAGCGTGACAGATGACGCCCCAAGCTACCCACCCAGGCTACACTCAGAAAGTTATTGCCGGAGAACTCGTGCTGCACGGTCACGTTGTATTGCGTGATTGTGGGGATGGCGGCTCGTTCTGGGATGACGGAGAAGTTAGCGGGAGACAGGGGGCCGGGGACAATGTTTTGATACCCCAGAATGTTGGTTTCGACCGGGGATATGACGGCGGGCGGACCACCAATGATTTCGTCCACGCTGACCTCATTAAGCGCGTTCAAGTCGTGGTAGACACCTAAGCCGCCGCGGACGGAGGTTTTCCCATCGCCCTTGGGGTCAAAAGCAAAACCAAAGCGCGGGGCCCAGGTGAAACGGTCCGGGTACAGGCATCCCCTGGGAATTCCTAACGTTGCCGTCGGGCATACCACGACCCCGTTCCCAGGAGTTATGTAGAATTGACCGCTGCCGGGTATCAGGAAGTTGTCAGCGTTGAGCTTGGGCGCGTTGGCTGGATTGTATAGATTGGGAAAAAAACTCGTATCGATCACGGGGTTGGTGTTGCTGGTGTAAAACTGGACATTATACGTGTAGCGCAGTCCCATATTCAGGGTCAGCTTTCGGTTCACCTTCCAATCATCCTGGAAGTAGGGCTCAAATTGTCTAAAATGTTCGTAGTCCTCACCGATTCCGCCCGTCGCCACGCCCGTATTGTAATTGTACGGCGACCCTTCCGTATATTGTTGGATGCGGCCTAGGTACATGTCCGCCAAGGCGTTGCCCGTGGTGAGCGGACCCCCGCCTGTAAACGTGAAACTCCCTTGGGGATCAACGTAGAGTAGAGGTGCAAAGCCCCGGTAATTCAGCCCAAGGATACCAAACTTAAAGGTGTGCCTTCCGCGGGCGTAGACAACATTGTCGGTCAGGGTAACGAGCGGTAGTGAGCTGCGATAGCCGTTATTTATCCAGGCGTCCTCGGCGAAGCTAACCCCCACCCCACCGCTTACATTGATGGCGGGAAGGATTGGCTGGCTCGCGTTGGCAGCAAAGAGGGGCAAAACGTTCCAGTTGGCAGGCTTCAGGATCGATTTCGCGGGCGAGCCCGGGCCAGCCACGGCATGAATAGTGTGGGGGTCATTCCCATACGCAAGCATGAACTCATTCATCAGGTTCGGCTTAAACGTATGGGTGAGATGCAGCACGGCGTTCTTGGCAGGAACCTGCCAAGGGGTGGCGATCGTGTCGTAAACGGAAGCCGTCCACAGGGCGGGTACAAGATCTTGGCCCCAGGCATCCTGGGTATAACGAACGAACAGCGCCGTCTTCTCGCTGATGTTTTGGTCCACGCGGAGTAGGTCCTGACGCCAGTTCGTGGGAAGACTGGGAGCGGCCACGTAGCCCTTGACACCATCGTTAGGCAACGGGACCAGAGCGTTCATGAGGTCTTGCGCGTTGTTGTTGACGGGGACGATATTCCCGGCGAAAGGCTGATTGGTCACAGGGTTGATGGGCACCACGCACCCGGAAGCGGCCACGGGGTTGTAATTCGCCGAAGCAGGGTCGCATTCGCTGAAGTCCCCCTGTCGCATCCGCAGGGTGGGCGCGCCGTTTGTAATCACCGTCCCTTCCCGATACTTAGCCCAGCTTTCAGAATAGAAGAAGAAGGTCTTCGATTTATCCGTGTTGTAGTGGCCCGGGATGTAGAACGGTCCGCCCAAGGTAAAGCCATATATGTTCCACTTAAGAGGCGTCTTGGGCGCGTTACAGGGTCCGGCAGGATTTCCGCCACAGTCCGCCACCGGGTTTAAGCCGCTCCAAAGCTCCCGGTTGGCGAAAAAGTCGTTGGCGTCCATCGCGTCGTTGCGGACAAACTCGTAGGCGTCTCCATGGAAATCTTTCGTCCCCGATTTGGTGACCACCTGGATGTTGGCGCCGGCATGCATGCCGACGTCTGCCCCGTAGTTCGATGTGGAAACACGGTACTCGGCGATGGAATCGAGGGCGGGTACGGTGGACCCCCCTCCCGCCCCGGAAATTGCGTCGTTGTCTTGGGCCCCGTCGACTTCAAGGGTGTTGAAATAAGCGCGAGTTCCGTTGAAGGAAATATCGGGGTTGGCTACGTGTCCCATGTGCATCAAGTCAACATCATTGTTGGGGGCAGCGCCGGGGGTGAGAATCTCAAGGGCCATAAAGTTACGCCCGTTGAGGTTCAGGTTCTGGATCTGGGCCCCAGTGACCATGTCGGAAACGGTGGCATTCTCGGTTTCAACCTTAGTGACGTTACCCGAGACGGAAATCTCCTGCGTGGTCGCTCCCAGAGTCAGTTGCAGGTCCACGCGTAGCGTTTGGCCCACCTCCAGTGTGATTCCCGAGCGCACTAGCTTTTGAAAGCCGGTGGCTTCCACGCTGATGATGTAGTCGCCGATGGGAATCTTGGCGGCGATGTATTCGCCTGCGGAGTTCGCCACCAGATCGCGGGTGAAACCCTTACTGGGATTCGAAACCTGCACCTTGGCATCGGGGACGGCAGCGCCGGTGGGATCGGTAACCTCGCCCACCACGGTCGCTTGATCCTGCGCCCATCCCACGACCGGAAAGAACAAAACAAGGGCCAAGATCAGCAAGCCCGCCTTTCCGATGGCGCCTGCGGGAAATAAATAATGATACGACTTCTCAAACCACAGAAACTCATGCTCCATAAGTCACCCTCCATAAGCTAAGATTAGATGGGCCCGACGCTTGATCGGCAGGTGCAAATCGTTGGTACCGGACTTGAGGACGACGTTGATCTGCCCGCCCCCTTCCGTACGAACCTCGGCGCTGTAGTTGCTGCGCTGGACGCCAAATTCGGCGATCGAATCGATGATGGGGTCAATGGACGACGTGCCGTGTCGGACTTCTTTCGTTAGTAAGCCGTCGATGAGGAAACTGTTTGAGGTAGACCGCTGGCCGTTCACGTTGAAACCGATACCCCCGGAGCGATACGTGTACTTCGCGCCCGTTCGGGAAATTGGGGAGTCATCGGACGCGCCCGGCACCAACACCATCAACTGGGTGAAGTTGCGGCCGTTCAGTGGCAGGTCAGACACGGCCTTATTCTCGACCACCCCGCCTATCTGCATATCGGACGCCTGCAACAACGTCGCGGTGGTGGATACCTCCACGCTTTGGGTTCCGGCATTCAGTTTCAGAGGCAGGTCGAGCCGTACCGCCTGGGCCACATCGGCACGCACATAAGGGATCACTATCTTCTTGAACCCCCGCGCTTCGGCTGATACGGTGTAGTTCCCCGGCGCAACGTCGGCGAATGTATAGAGCCCTTCGGCATTGGAATTGGTGGTAAGGGTAATCCTGGTCGCGACGGCATCGAGGGTCACAGTGACATCCGGTACGGCCGCCCGGGTGGGGTTTGTGCCCCGGCCATTGATGGGCGCCGCTTGCTGCGCTTCTAGGCTGTCGACCATCAATCCCATCGACAAGACAACAATCGCCCAGAAGAGCGTAAAACTCTTTTCTCGAATGCGCGAGTCGGAACTCTTTACGAGTACCTTTTCCTTATTGGTTGCTGCAACAGGCCTTTCGAACATTTTTTGTGCTCTCGTAACGGAGCGAATCGATTCAGTGCTCGAACCGGGGCCTTATTTCAGGGCAACAACGACACCGGCAATAACCAAGTCTGGGTGCCTATCGCGAGAAAATACCCCTCAAGAGGTGTCTTGTCAAGAGAATTCTCTACATAATTAGGATAATTCTCCCAAGGCCGGCTTAACCTGAATCCGGCGTGAGGAAGGGGCAGAGCCGAGCATCCACAGCCCCCAAAATGCCGTTTCGAGGTCAACGAGCCATTGTTGCGAAACCCCATTTTTAATGAGAGTTCACAACCAAAACAGCTATTTTCGCGGCTTCCCGCACCAATCTCTGGAATTCATCTGGTGCTCATGACGCCTGATTCAGGTTAAGTTTCGCACTTGCATGATAGGAGGGTAAGTAAGAGCCGAATAATATGGATTGGGTACCAGAACCTCTCGACTACCAAGCAATCTCTGCGCTGGGAGACCCGAGGACGACGTGAGCGGCGGTTAGTCGGGGCGGCGGCTGAGAAGCCAGTGGCATTGGGAGGTGTTCGAGCAGAACTTGGGTTTCCTTCTCTGGCTTGATATAGCGGGGCAGAATCAGCCACCGACCGTCTCCTGTCGGCATCGAGATATTGGTCAGCTGTACAGTCGCAGGCTTCTGCAAAACGTCGCGCGGCATCAGCCTCGCCGCATGGATCAACAGGCGATTCACATACCGGACCTGCTGGCAGTAGGTGAGAAAGGTAATCAGGGTGTGCGCACCCCTTCGGTGAAGAAGTCGGATCCCAACGATGCCCAAAAGCTGGGGCCGTACTTGCCAAGGATGTGCTGGGGGATGTACCCATGAAAAACAAGACGCGAGCCCATCTCGCCAGCCTGACGCAGACGCTGGACACGAAGATGACACTGCCTATG
>Ga0326727_10008090_pt1 | contig 27019 bp, 28 predicted proteins | sample MB2enrmetagenome_FD_207643 | JGI IMG/M metagenome (GOLD analysis project Ga0326727, IMG submission 207643) | Lab enriched peat soil microbial communities from McLean, Ithaca, NY, United States - MB29MY | ecosystem: Environmental > Terrestrial > Soil > Wetlands > Peat | place: USA: New York...
CCAAGTACGGCGGCGGCGGCGACTTCGCCTACGCCTACGTGATCGCCCACGAAATCGGCCATCACGTGCAGGACCTGCTCGGCATTCTCGACAAGGTCGACGCGGCCAAGCAGGGCGTCAGCCGCACGCAGGCCAACGCGCTGTCGGTGCGCGTCGAACTGATGGCCGATTGCCTGGCCGGCGTCTGGGCGGCCAACGCCAATCAGAAGTGGAAAATCCTCGATCCCGGCGACATCGAAAAAGCGCTGGCGACGGCGGCGGCGATCGGCGACGACCGCCTGCAACAGCAAGCGCGCGGCTACGCCGTGCCCGACAGCTTCACCCATGGCTCGTCGGCGATGCGCCAGAAATGGCTGTCCGCCGGCCTCCAGAGCGGTCAGATCGATTCCTGCGACACCTTCCGCCAGTAGGGAGCGCGCCCTCCCCCCTTGCGAGGGAAGGCGGCCGGCCTACCCCCGGTTTTCCAGCAGCAGCGTGCCCGCGGCGGTGTTGGAAATCGGGATGTGATAGTTCTGGTGCAGGCGCGTGACCTTGCCCTGCAGGCAGCCGCGCATCGCCAGCCAGAGAATGAACTCCAAGCCCTGCGCGCCGGCCTCGCGAATGAGATCGTGGGTGGAAATGGCAGCGAGTTCTTCGGGCTCGTCGACGATCTTCTCCAGGCACATCAGATCGAATTCCTTGTTGATGAAGCCCGCCCGCTTGCCGTCGAGCTGGTGCGACATGCCGCCGGTGCCGAGGATCGCCACCTTTTCGTCGCCGGGAAAGGAAGCGATCGCGCGGCCGATCGCCTGGCCGAAGCGATAGCAGCGCATCGGCGTCGGCGTCGGATGCTGCACGGTGTTGACGCAGATGGGGATGGTCTTGATCGGATTCTTGCTCTGGTCGCCCCAGAAGAGCTGCACCGGGACGGCGAAGCCGTGGTCGACGGCCATTTCCTGGCAGGAGCAGACGTCGAAGCCGTCGGCGACGACGCCTTCGATGACGGCCCAGGAGAGTTCGGGATAGCCCTTGAACGTGCCGATCGCGGGGATGCCCCAGCCTTCGTCCTCGTTCTCGTATTGGAAAGCGGTGCCGATCGCAAAGGTCGGCATCTTGTCGAGGAAGAAGTTGAGGCCGTGATCGTTGTAGAACACGACCGCGACGTCCGGCTTCTGCTCGGCGATCCACTTGTGCACCGGCGGGTAGCCGGCGAAGAACGGCTTCCAATAGGGGTCGTCGAACAGCTTCTTGGCGTAGGCGGCGCCGACGGCCGGAATATGCGAGGAGGTCAACCCTCCGATGATGCGAGCCATGGCGTCACTCTCCCTGCTTCTTGAGCATCGCCTTGAAGGCCTCGACGCTCATGCCGGTCTGCTGCGCGCCGAGGTCCTGGACGCCGAGGCCGAAGATGCCGGCGAGCTTGGCGAGGTAGTAGATGTTGCCGCCCGCCTCGATCAGGGCCAGCGCGTTGCGCGCGCGAACCGCCGCCTTCTGCCGCTCGTCGAGGCCGTATCGCGTCATGTAGGCTTCTTCGTCGCGACGGAACGCGTCGCGGTTGTCGGCCTTGTTGAAGGAATAGCACATCTTGTTCAGCGCATAGCCTTTCATCGCCATCGCGCCGTCGAAGATCGGCGTCCCCGGAATTTCATCTAATGCGTGTGCGTGCGCCTGTGCGTGCGCGGACATCTTGCGTCCTCCCATCTTGGTTGGAAATCATCGAGACCAGTAGAGCCGCATCGGATTGTCGACGAGCAGCGCTCGCCGCTCGGCCGGCGAGGGAGCGATGCGTGGAATCATATTCACCAGATCGCCGTCGTCGGGCATGTGGGCGGTCATGTTGGGATGCGGCCAGTCGGTTCCCCACAGCGCGCGATCGGGAAATGAGCGAACGATTTCGCGCCCGAACGGGACGAAATCGTCGTAGTTCGGCGGCCCCGTCAGCGACAGGCGCTCCGGGCAGGCAACCTTGCTCCAGACGCGCGGGTTGGCGGCCATCCAATCGACGAAGCGGCGGAAGTCGGGGTGATCGACGCCCTTGGCGAGATCGGGCCGCCCCATGTGGTCGACGACGATCGTCGTCGGCAGGCTGTCGAGGAAGGGAATCAGGTCGGCGAGGTCTCGCGCCTCGAAATAGACGACGATGTGCCAGCCGAGCTTCGCGATGCGCTCGGCGATGCCGAGATAGACTTCTCTCGGCGTCGCGTCGACCAGTCGCTTGACGAAATTGAAGCGCACGCCGCGCACGCCCGCCTCGTCCAGCGTCTTCAGTTCGTCGTTGGTCACGCTCGCGCGAACTGTGGCGACGCCGCGCGCCAGCCCGTTCGACGCCTTCAGCGCATCGACCAGCGCGCGATTGTCGGCGCCGTGACAGGTCGCCTGCACGATGACGTTGCGCGAGAAGCCGAGAAAGTCGCGTAAGCCGAACAGCTTTTCCTTCGGCGCGTCGCACGGGGTGTATTTGCGCTCGGGCGCGTAAGGGAAGACTTCAGCGGGGCCGAAGACGTGGCAGTGCGCGTCGACCGCCCCCGGCGGCGGCGCATAGGTCGGCCGCGACGGGTTGGGGCGGAACGGCATGTAGTCAGCGTCCATCAAGAGCGCCCTTGCGTTCAGCGGCCGAAGACGATTCCATCGAAGAGTTTGCGCGCCGTCCTGAGCAGAGCGGCGGAGCGAACCTGGCCGCCCTCGTCGAGGTCGACGACGACGGTCATTTCGCCGCTCGGGTGCTCGACGGCGAGCGCCTTGCGGCCGCCCGCGGGCAGCGCCGCCAGGCTGGCGGCGGGAGAGCCCGGCAGAAGGCAGGCGGTGGCGACGGAGACCGCGCCGAGCACGCCGATCGAGGCGTGGCAGCGATGGGGGATGAAGGTGCGCGTCAGAATCGCGCCGCCCGCCTTCGGCGCCGCGACCAGCGACATTTTCGGCACCGATTTCTCCGCGACGTCGCCGAGGTTCATCATCGGGCCGGCCTTCAGCCGGATCGATTCGAGCCGCGCCTTCAGCGCCGCATTCGCCTCCAGCTCTTCGCGGCTCTCGTCGCCGGCGACGCCGAGGTCGCGCGCGCTGAGCACGACGACCGGCATGCCGTTGTCGATCAGCGTCGCCTCGACGCCGTCGATCACGTCGACCGCTCTTCCCGTCGGCAGCAGCGCGCCGCAGCTCGAGCCGGCCGCGTCGCGAAACTCGATCGGGATTGGCGCGGCCGTTCCCGGGACGCCGTCGATGCGCGCTGCGCCCGCATAGGTCGGCCGTCCGTCCGGCGTCTGAACGCGCGCGACCGCCATCTGCCCGGTGTTGACCATGTAGATTGTCACCGCCGTCTCCGCGCCGGTCGCGGCGACGAGGCCGCGCTCGATGGCGAAGGGGCCGACGCCGGCGAGGATGTTGCCGCAGTTCTGCGCGTCGGTGACGATCGGCTGGTCGACGAACGCCTGGAGAAAGAGGTAGTCGACGTCGACGCCTCGGCGCGTCGAGCGGGAGACGACTGCGACCTTGGAGGTCAAGGGATCGGCGCCGCCCATTCCATCGATCTGCAGCCGGTCGGGCGAACCCATGATCGCCAGCAGGAAGGCGTCGCGCGTCGCGCGGTCCTGAGGCAGGTCGGAGGCTAGGAAATAGCCGCCTTTGGAAGTGCCGCCGCGCATCCACATGCAGCGCGCCGACGCGGGCTCGCGCTCAGACATATTTCAGCCCCCGCGCGGCGAGGCGTTCGCGCATCTTGTAGATGTCCAGGCCGAGCTCGCCGGCGGCGAAGCGCCTGCGCTTGTCGTCCTCGTTGGCGAGACGCGCCTCCGCCTTCTGCAGGACATCGGCGGCGTCGGCGCGCTTGACCACGCAAACGCCGTCGTCGTCGGCGACGATCACGTCGCCGGGCTCGACATAGGCGCCGGCGCAGACCACGGGAACGTTGACGGAGCCCAGCGTCTCCTTGACCGTCCCTTGCGCCGACACGCATTTCGACCAAACGGGAAAACCCATCTCGGTCAGATCGCGCACGTCGCGCACGCCCGCGTCGATGACGAGGCCGACGCCGCCGCGCGCCTTGGCCGACGCGGCGAGAAGATCGCCGAAATAGCCGGCGTCGGAGGGCGAAGTCGGCGCGACGACCATGACGTCGCCGGCCTTCAATTGCTCGATCGCGACGTGGATCATCCAATTGTCGCACGGCGGCAGCGAAACCGTCGCCGCCGAGCCGGCCAGGCGCGCGCCGGCGTAGATCGGCCTGACATGCGCGGCCAACAGCCCGATGCGCCCCTGCGCCTCGTGAACGGTCGCGACGCCGCACGCCGCGAGCCCGGCGATCACGGAAGGCTCGGCGCGGGCGATATTTTGCACGACGACGTTCATCTAGAGTTCGTCCACGGTGCGCGGGAACATCGACTGGAAGCCTTCGGCGTATTTGGCGTTGCGTCCGCCCGCCTGGCCGCCCGAATTGCGCTTGAAATGGTTGGCGCGGTTCTCGGCGAGGTTGGCGTAATAGGCCCAGAGGTGCTCCTGGCCTTCCATGCAGCGGATGGCGGCGAGCTTCTTGTCCCACACCTCGGTGATGTCGAGGAAGACGTCGGGCTTCCAGTTCATCTGTTCGGTCTGATGCGGCTCGAAGAGATAGAGCTGCGGCGCGCCGAGCACTTTCTCGTGCGGGTTATGACCCCAGGCCTGCGCGATCATGCGGCATTCGAGCGCGACCCGCGTCGCGAGCATGTGGTCGGTGTTGTAGGGGTCCCACAGCGAATGGCTCATCATGAAGGCGGGCTGCACCTTGCGGATGACGTCGACGAGGCGGAACTTGGCGGCCTTGTCCATTTCGAGGGGATAATCGCCGAGGTCGAAGAACAGGATTTCGTGAACGTCGAGCGCCTTGGCGGCGTTCTCCGCCTCCTCGCGGCGCGCGTCCTTGACCTTTTCCACCGTGATGCCCGGCTGCTTCCAGATCTTCGCGCTTTCGCCGCGCTCGCCGTAGGAGAGGCAGACGACCGTCACTTGGTAGCCCTTGGCCTGATGCAGGGCGATCGCGCCGCCGGCGCGCCAGACGAAGTCCGCCGCATGGGCGCTGACGACCAGCGCGGTCTTCTCGCTCATCCCTAGTTTCCTCCCCGCGCCCGCGCAACCTACGCGGCGTCCCCCTCTCCCCGCTTGCGGCGAGAGGTGAGGTGAGGGGCCAGGCGATTGTCCGCCCTGACGCGGCTTATCGCCTCAGCCCCTCGTCCCTTCCTTCTCCCCGCTAGCGGGGAGAAGGGGGTCGGCACCGTTGCGTCCACAGAAAAGCAGATCGGCCCCAGTGATTGGCCGCAATCTTTCATCCGCCCGCACGCTGACGCCAGTTCGAAATCGTCCGGCGCGATAAGTTTTTGCTATAATGCTTGGCCATGCCGCCCGGAGACGCCGGCGATGTGGACCGATATTCCCAATTTGCGCCATTTGCGCGCGTTCGTCGCGACGGTGAGGTTCGGCGGCGCGACGCGCGCCAGCGAACAAATCCATCTGTCGCAACCCGCGATCACCCAGGCGTTGGCCAAACTCGAGGCGCGCCTGGGCGCCAAGCTGCTCGCCGCCGGCGCCGACGGCATGAAGCCGACCGAAGTCGGGACGCTGTTTTACGATCGCGCCATTCGCGCCTTCGCCCTGATCGAGAGCGGCGCCCGCGAGGCGATGCGCGGCGAGGCCAGGCGATCGGGCAAGGGCTTCCAGCATTTCGAGCAGTTGATCACCACCGCGCAGCTGCGCGCGCTGGCGGCGATGCAATTCAACCGCAACTTCACCCTGGCGGCGAGGGAACTCGATCTTTCCCAGCCTTCGCTGCATCGCGCCGCCCGCGACCTCGAACGCGTCATGGGCGCGAGCCTGTTCGTCGCGACGCGGCAGGGCGTCGAGCTGACTCAGGCTGCGGCGACGTTCGCGCGCCACGCCGCGCTCGCCCACGCCGAACTGCTGCAAGGCTTCGCCGAAGTCTCGGCGACGCTGAGCCGCGATCCCGGACTGATCGTCGTCGGCTCGATGCCGTTCGCGCGCACCAAGCTGCTGCCCGACGCCTTGAACCGGCTGTCGCGCGAGCGCCCGCTGGCGCGCGTCAGGGTCATCTCGGCGCCCTATGACGGCCTGCTCGGCCGATTGCGCTACGGCGTGATCGACTTCCTCGTCGGCGCGCTGCGCGAGCCGCCGCCGATCGACGACATCGTGCAGGAGCCGCTGTTCGACGACCCGCTCGCGGTCGTCGCCCGCCGCGGCCATCCGCTGACCCTGCGCGAAAACGCGACGCGCGAGGACCTGATCGGCTGCCCCTGGGTGGCGCCGGCAGAGGAAACGCCGGCGCGCGCGGTGTTTGACCGGCTGTTCCCGCCCGAGGACGTCGCGCGCATGCCAGGCGGGCTGTTCGAGACCGGCTCGCTGGCGCTGCTGCGCGGCGTGCTGACCGGCAGCGACCGGCTCGCCCTGCTCTCGGCGCGCCAGGCCGAATACGAACTCGACCAAGGCCTGCTCGCCCTGGCGCCGTTCCGCATGCCGTTCGGCGCGCGGCGGATCGGCCTCACCTTCCGCCGCGGCTGGCGGCCGACGCCGACACAGGCGATCCTGATCGACCATCTGCGCCGGGCCCGCGATTCGCGATGAGGAGGAAATCGACGCGTCCCTCTATAGAGAAAATGAATGGCGCGCGGCGCCTTTCGGCCTCGCCGCCGGCCCACTCGCGACCTTAAGACACGGCGGGGAAACGTTCGACCGGCGAGGGGGCGCATGGCGGAATCGCCCGACAGCATCGACGAAATCGCCTTTCTCGGCTTCGGCGAGGCGGCGCAGGCCTTCCTCAAGGGCTGGCGCGCGCGCCCCGGATTCCAGGCGCGCGTCGCCGCCTACGACATCAAGACCGATTCTCCCGACGCGGCCGTACGCGAGGGCAAACGCGCCGATTATCGCGGCGCGGGCGTCGTCGGCGCGGCCAGCGCCGTCGAAGCGGCAGCGGGCGCGCAAGCGATCTTCTCCGTCGTCACCGCCGATCAGGCGCACGTGGCGGCGCTCTCCGTCCTGGAGGGCCTGAGGGCGGGCGCCTTGTTCCTCGACTGCAATTCCTGCGCGCCGCAGACCAAGGCGCGCATCGCCGAGCGGATCGAGGCGGCGGGCGGCGCTTACGTCGACGTCGCGGTGATGGCGCCCGTCCATCCCCGGCTGCATCGCACGCCGTTGCTCGTCGGCGGCCCGCGCGCCGAAGCGGCGGCGGGCGCGCTGGCGGCGCTCGGCATGGCGGCGTCGATCCACGGCGGGCCGGTCGGATCGGCGTCGGCGATCAAGATGATCCGCTCGATCATGATCAAGGGGCTGGAGGCGTTGGTCTGCGAATGCGTCCTCGCCGGGAAAAAGGCCGGGGTCGACGAAGTCGTGCTCGCCTCGCTCGACGAGATGTTTCCCGGCTTCGACTGGAAGAGGCGCTCCGCCTATATGCTGGAGCGCGTCATGACGCACGGCGTGCGCCGCGCTGCGGAAATGCGCGAAGTCGCGCTCACCGTCGATGGGCTCGGTCTCGAGGGGGCGATGTCGCGCGCCGCCGTCGGCTGGCATCAGAAGGTGGGTGAGCTGGGCCTCAGCGCCGCGAGCGGCGACGCGGATTACCGCCGCCTCGCGGATAGGATTCTCGATAAGATGGCGCCTTCCCCGACAGGAGAAACGAAATGAAGATTTGCGTCGCCGGCGCCGCCGGCGCTTTCGGCATGAAGCACCTCGACGCGCTCGCCGCGATCGAGGGCGTCGAGGTCGTCAGCGTTGTCGCCGGCAAGCCCGCCGACGCCGAAGCCGTGGCCGCCAAGCGTGGCCTCCCCCACGCGGACCGGAGTCTTGGCGAGGCGCTGGCGCGAGCGGAAGTCGAGGCGGTCATTCTGTCGACGCCGACGCCGCTGCACGCGGCCCAGGCGATCGACTGCCTGAAAGCCGGCAAGCACGTGTTGGTCGAGATTCCGATGGCCGACAATCTCGCCGACAGCGAGAAGCTGGTCCGCATGCAAAAGGAGACCGGGCTCGTCGCGATGGCCGGCCACGTCCGGCGCTTCAACCCCAGCCATCAGTGGATCCACAAGAAGATTCTCGCCGGCGAGCTGAAGATCCAGCAGATGGACGTCCAGACCTATTTCTTCCGCCGCGCCAACCTCAACGCGCTCGGTCAGCCGCGCTCGTGGACCGATCATTTGTTGTGGCATCACGCCTGCCACACCGTCGATCTCTTCCAGTATCAGTGCGGCGAAGTCGCCTCGGAGGTCTTCGGCCTGCAAGGCCCCAGGCATTCGACGCTCGGCATCGCCATGGACATGTCGATCGGCATGAAGGCGCCCTCGGGGGCGATCTGCACGCTGTCGCTGTCGTTCAACAACAAGGGCCCGCTCGGCGCTTTCTTCCGCTACATCTGCGACAACGGAACCTACATCGCGCGCTACGACGACCTCTACGACGGGGAGGAGCGCAAGATCGACCTGACCGGCGTCGCCGTCTCCAACAACGGCATCGAGCTGATCGATCGCGAATTCGTCGCCGCGATCCGCGACAAGCGCGAGCCCAACGGCTCGGTGGCGCAGTGCCTGCCGGCGATGCAAACCCTCGACCGCATCGAGAGGTCGTTCCGAAGTTGAGCCAAAAGCAGAAGGCCCGGAATTCGGGCCGTCAGGGAGGAACGATGTTCCATTTCGACCCCTTTTCCGCGGCTATCGACGCCGATCCTTTCCCCGCCTACCGGCGGCTGCGCGAGGAATTCCCCTGCTTCTGGAGCGAGGAAGCGAACATGTGGGTTCTCTCGCGTTTCGCCGACATCGTCGCGGCGCTCAACGACTGGCGCGCCTATTCGTCGGCGAAGGGCAACATGATGACGGAGCTGCCCAACCGCGCCGGCGCGACGCTCGGCACCACCGATCCGCCGCGCCACGACCGCCTGCGCGGCCTCATCCAATACGCGTTCATGAAACGCAATCTCGAGGCGCTGACCGAGCCGATCCGCGAAATCGCGCGCGAGGCCGCAGGCGCTCTTCGCGAGCGCCAACGCTTCGACTTCATCGCCGACTTCTCCTCCAAGTTCACCGTGCGCGTGCTGTTCGCCGCGCTCGGGCTGCCGCTCGGCGACGAGGCGGCAGTGCGCGACCAGGCGGTGCTGATGGTGCAGTCCGACACCGTCACGCGCGGCAAGGGGCCCGAACACATCGCCGCCTACCAGTGGATGCAGGACTACGCGGCCAGGGCGATCGCCGAGCGCCGCGCCCGCCCGCAGAACGATCTCGTCTCGCACCTTTCCCTGGCGGAGATCGACGGCGATCGGCTCGACGAGCGCGAGGTGCTGCTGACCACGACGACGCTGATCATGGCGGGCGTCGAGTCGCTGGGCGGGTTCCTGGCGATGTTCGCGCTGAACCTCGCCGATTTTCCCGAGGCGCGTAGCGCCGTGGTCGCCGACCCCGAACTTCTGGCCGATGCGGTCGAGGAGTCGCTGCGCTACAACACCTCCGCGCAGCGCTTCCGCCGTTGCCTGACCAAGGACGTCGAGCTGCATGGCCAGCACATGCGCCAAGGCGATTTCGTCTGCCTCGCCTACGGCTCGGGAAACCGCGACGACCGCCAATACGCCAACGCCGACGTCTACGACGTCGCCCGCAAGCCGCGCGGCCATCTCGGCTTCGGCGGCTCGGTGCACGCCTGTCTGGGCGCGACGTTCGCGCGGCTCGCGACGAAGATCGCGATGGAGGAGTTCCACAAGGTCGCGCCCAACTACCGGCGCGCCGAAGCGAACCTTCCCTGGATGCCTTCCTCGACCTTCCGCAGCCCGCTGCGGCTCGATCTGACGACGGCTTGAGCGGCCGCTGAGGCGACGCCCGCCGTCGGCGCGGCGGGCGCGTTCCACGATTTAAAGACCCGATCCTCGCCGCATCACTGCGCGTCGAGCCACGCCCTGGCGCGTTCGGCGGCGAGGGCGCCCGAGCGCGCCGCGCTTTCCAGCGTGTCGGGCAGCCCGTTCCGGACGTAGGCGCCGGCGAGAAAGAGATTGCGCCAGGGCGTCTCGCAATTCGGCCTCAGCGCGTCCTGGCGCGGCGTCGCCGCGAAGGTCGCGTGGGCTTGCCGGATGACTCGCCAGGCCGGCGGCGCGTCCGACAATCCCGTCAGCGCCGCGACTTCGCGCCACAGATCGGCGGCCAGCTTTTCGCGTGGGCTCTCCATCGCCGCGCCCGCGTCCCTGATCGCCACCGAAATGCGGTCTTCGCCGCAAAACATCCAATGGAACGCGCCATTGACGAGGCCGAGGATCGGCGGCGCGTCCGGCGGCGAGGGAATGGCGAAATGGGCTAAAATTGCGGCGTTGAACTCTTGCGGCGCGCTCAATCCCGGCGCGAAAGCGGCTGCGACTTGCGGCGGCGTCGCCAGGATCACGCCGTCGCCGGGCGAAAGATCGACGCGGTCGTGTTCGAATTCGAGCCCCGCCACGCGCTCGCCAGAGAGATCGAGCGCCGCCAGCCGGCGCTCGAAACGGATCGCAACGCCGCGTCGGCGCAGGGCCTTCACCGCCGGCTCGACGAACGCGCGTCCAAACCCGTGAATCGGCGTCAGCGGCCGCGCCCCGCCGAGCCGAATCTCGCCGAGCGCGGCGGCGGCGAGCCGCGCCGAGGCGCGCTCGAGATCGGTGTTGAGCGCGGCGAGCGCGAACGGGCGCCAAAGCCGCTCGGCGGCGGGACCGACGGTCGGCGCATAGTCGCTGAGCAGCGCGCTCGCGGGGGCGCGGCCGAGCCGCGTCGCGGGCCAGTAGTCCCTCAGGCGCGTTCGCGGCGCGCGTCGGCGCGGGTCGAGAATCCACCACGGGAAAGGCCCGCCGCCAGGCCGCAGCGTCCAGCGCTCGCCGCTCGCCATATCGGCGAAGGCGATCCCGCCGGGCGCGGCGTCGCGCCACTGGGCGCGCGCGCCGATCGCCTCGATGAGCGTCAAGGCGGAGCGCCAACTCGACAGCACGAGGCGATGGCCGCTCTCGAAGGTCATCGCCGCCGCGTCGTCGAAAAAGGACCGACGTCTGCCGCCCGCCTGCGCCGCGCTTTCGTGCACGACAATGTCCGCCTGCGGCGTCGCCGCCAAATGGAGCGCCGCCGAAAGTCCGGACGCTCCCGCGCCGATGACGTGGACGGTTGGGCGCTTCATCGAGGCTTTCCAACGCCGCGGGCGACCGAAATCCGCCCTTCAAACGCTTGGCGCGCGGCGCCGAATCGTTCGCTCCGCCGCGAGGGCTTAAGATCGCCGGCGCGGAATCTAGCCGCGCGCCCGCCGCCGCGCAACGCGCGGGGCCGGCTTGCCTTCGCCGGCCGAGCCGCCGGCGTCGCGCAGGCGAAGCCCTCGCCCTGCCGGCCGAACGCGGCGCGCTCGGCGAGGTCGTCGTCACGGCGCCATGAAGGGCGACGGAGCGGCCGACCGCGCGATTATTGCGCCGAGGTCTGCAGCGCCAGCGCGTGCAGCTCGCCGCCCATGCGGCCCTCGAGGGCGCTGTAGACCATCTGATGCTGCTGCACGCGGCTCTTGCCGGCGAAGGCGGCGCTGACGACGCTGGCGGCGTAATGTTCGCCGTCTCCGGCCAGATCCTTGACCTCGACGCGCGCGTCGGGCAGCGCCTCGCGGATCAGGCGCTCGATCTCGGCGATCGACATTGCCATGTTTCGCCTCCTCTATGGGTTCGCCGAACCGCCCGTGCGCCCGTCCATAAAGGCGGGAAACCAGGATTCGAACGTCGCGCCGAGCGTCGCGATCTCGAGCGGCGGCTCGTCGGGCAGATCGAGGCTGCGCCCACCCGTCGTTCCCAGCCGCAGCGCCGGGACGCCGGCGCGGCGCGCCTCGGCGATCAGCGCTCCGCCGTCCTCGGCGCGCGCCGTCACGACGTAGCGGCCCTGATCCTCGCCGAAGAAAAAGGCGTGCGCGCTTCCCTCGACCGCGCTTCTGTCGATCGCCGCGCCGATCCCGCCGGCGATCGCCATTTCCGCCAGCGCGACCGCGAGGCCGCCGTCGGAGACGTCGTGCGCGGCGCTCAGGCGTCCGGCGCGAATGAGCGAGAGGACGAACTCGCCGTTGCGCCGCTCGGCGGCGAGATCGACCGGCGGCGGCGCGCCCTCTTCGCGTCCGAGAATGGTCGCCAGCCAGGCCGAACGACCGAGCCAGCTTGGGCTCCCGCCGATCAGCAGCACCGCCTCGCCTTCGCGCTTGAACGCCAGCGAGGCGGCCTTGGCCACGTCCTCGACCAGCCCGACGCCGCCGATCGTCGGCGTCGGCGGAATGCCGACGCCGCTGGTTTCGTTGTAGAGCGAGACGTTGCCGGAGACGACCGGGAAGTCGAGCGCGCGCGCCGCCTCGCCGACGCCGATCAGACAGCCGACGAACTGCCCCATCGCCTCGGGCTTTTCCGGGTTGCCGAAATTGAGACAGTCGGTGAGCGCGAGCGGGCGCGCGCCGACCGCGATCAGATTGCGCCAGGCTTCCGCGACCGCCTGCCGGCCGCCCTCGACCGGGTCCGCCTCGCAGTAGCGCTCGTTGGCGTCGGTCGTCAGCGCCAGACCCTTCGGCCCGTCGCCGAGCCGCACCACCGCCGCGTCGCCGCCCGGACCCTCGATGGTGTTGCCGAGGATCAGCGTGTCGTATTGCTCGGTGACCCAGCGCTTGGAGCAGAGATCGGGGGAAGCGAGGAGCCTCAGCAGCGCCTCACGCGTCGAGGCGGGCGGCGCGAGGCTCGCCGCATCGACAATCGGCGCTCTTGGCGTCGGCGTCCACGGCCGATCGTAGAGCGGCGCCTCATCGCCCAGTTGCTTGATCGGCAGATCGGCCTTGACCTCGCCGCCCAGTTTGACGACGAAGCGTTTCGTGTCGGTGGTCTTGCCGATCACCGCGAACTCGAGGCCCCACTTGCGGAAGATCGCTTCGGCGGCGGCCGTCTTCTCGGGGCGCAGCACCATCAGCATGCGCTCCTGGCTCTCCGACAGCATCATCTCGTAGGCGCTCATCCCCGCTTCGCGGCAGGGGACGCGGTCGAGATCGAGTTCGACGCCGAGATCGCCCTTGGCGCCCATCTCGACCGCCGAGGAGGTGAGACCCGCCGCGCCCATGTCCTGAATGGCGACGACCGCCCCCGAAGCCATCAGCTCCAGGCACGCCTCGAGCAGCAGCTTTTCGGCGAAGGGATCGCCGACCTGCACCGTCGGGCGCTTTTGTTCGGCGTCGGCCTCGAACGCGGCCGAGGCCATCGAGGCGCCGTGGATGCCGTCGCGCCCGGTCTTGGAGCCGAGATAGACGATCGGATTGCCGACGCCGGTCGCCTTGGCGCGAAAGATCGCGTCGGCGCGCGCGACGCCGACCGCCATCGCGTTGACCAGGATGTTGCCGTCGTAGCGCTTGTTGAAGCCGACCGAGCCGCCGACCGTCGGCACGCCGAACGAATTGCCGTAGCCGCCGATGCCGGCGACGACGCCCGCTGCGAGGTGGCGCGTCTTGGGGTGGCCGGGCGCGCCGAAGCGCAGGAAGTCGAGGCACGCGACGGGGCGCGCGCCCATGGTGAAGACGTCGCGCAAGATGCCGCCGACCCCGGTCGCCGCGCCCTGATAGGGCTCGATGAACGAGGGATGGTTGTGGCTCTCCATCTTGAAGACGCAGGCCTGCCCATCGCCGATGTCGACGACGCCGGCGTTCTCGCCCGGCCCCTGGATGACCCACGGCGCTTTGGTCGGCAGTTTGCGCAAGTGCAGGCGCGAGGATTTGTACGAGCAGTGCTCGTTCCACATCGCCGAGACAATGCCGAGCTCGGTGAAGGTCGGCGCGCGCCCGATCAGCGCGACGAAGTGCGAGTATTCCTCTCTCTTCAGCCCGTGGCCGACGGCGAGCGCCTCGTCGACCTTCGGTTCCCTGTCGTTCACCTCGGCGCGTCCTCAATCGTGAGCCCTTGAGCCCGCATAGCCGCGCGCGGGCGGCGTGGCAATGGGCCGAGCCACCTCGGCCTCGCGACGGCAAACTTGGTGCGCGGAAATGTCGCCGGCGCCGGTGGATATCGTCGTGCGACAATCCATTGAGCAGGCGGATTGTTCATGCTATGTTCTAACGAACAAACTCCGGAAATCCGTCGACGAGGGTCCGATGCTGCATTTGCCCGCCATGCGAACGTTCGGTTTGCGGCCGGAGGGCGTCCGTTGCGGACCGGACGGTCTTTTCGTCGGATCGGTCCCGCTGTTGCGCCGGCGGCGCGATCCCTACGGTCGCGAACTGTGGTCAGTCCGCCCCGAAGAGGAACTCAACAACCAGCTCACCGCGCGTTACGGCCTGCCGATCGAGGTCGCGGCGAAGGCCGGCGGGCTCGCGTCCGTCGCGCGCGCGCTCGATCGCGGCGACCTGGCGCTGGCGGGGATCGCCGCTGTCCTGCTGCAATTTCCCGATCCGCCGCCGCTCGAGAAGGGCGCGCCGGCGGTCGACGACTGGGCGCGGCTGGCGGCGGAACTCGCGTGGAGCGGCCTCCTCAAGGGCGACTGGGATTCGGCCAAGCATCCGCGCACCGGCCAGAAGCCGAACCCGGGGCGGTTTGCGCAAGTTGTGCGCGAGGTCCGGGAAGTGACCTCCCGGATGTGCGCATGGCCCTCGCCGCGGTTCAACAAGGCGCTGCGGGACTTGGTGGAAGCTGTCGCGGAGAAGGGGGGCCTCTCCGAGTTCGGGCCGTACGCCGATGCGGCCGCGGTCGTATGGGGCCTTGTGGAGCAACTCGGGCCTTCGGCGCTCAACGACGGCGAGCAGCGCGCGATCGAGCAGACCAGAGCCTATTTCGATCCGCCCAAGTCGCTGGCGGAGCTTCAGACGCCGCCGACGCAAAATAGTCTCGGTTACGAGCGCCATCACATCGTCGAGCAGAACGACGACAACGTCGCCAAGACCCCGGTCGCCAAGTTTGGCCGCGCGACGATCGATGATCCGAGCAATCTTGTCTATATCCCGAGATTGAAACACGAGCTCATCACCGCGGATTTCAACAGTGAAGTGCCCGTCGGCTCGCCGGGAGAAACTTTGAGAGATCTCGTCGACGATTTGGATTTTGACGAACAACGCTCTTTCGGACTCTACATGTTACGAAGGTATGGGATCCTGCAATGACCGCGAAGACATGCGCTCTGATGAGCGACGACGAACTGATCGACGAATTCGTTCGCCTAGCCAAGAGTGTCAGCAGCATGTGGACGTACTGGTTCAACAGGCCGGAAAATACGCCGGAGCGGGAGGAGATGTTCGTGGAGCTCAGGGCGGTCAGCGCCGAACTCTGCGCGCGCAAGCCGATCGAAAAACTGCGTCTGTTGTTCGATCACGAGAACGTCGACGTGCGGTTCCGCGCCGTCTGGGCGTTTATGGACGTCGATCCGGATTGGGCGCTCGCGACGATCCCGGCGCATACGGCGCACCTGTCGACCAAGGAGGTGATCGCGCTGTGCGCGCGCGCCAAGAAGCGACCGCCGGCTCGCCCCGCGGTTAAGGACATGTCGACGGAGCAATTGGTCGCTCGGTTCGAGGACGCCGGGATTCGCCGCTACGCGACGCGATTTCTCGGCGGCGAATTCGAGCCGTTCGACGTCAAGCTGAGCAATCGAATCCTCGGCGAGATGCGAGGCATCGTCGACGAGCTGAAATCCCGCGACGCCTTGGCCGAGTTGCTGCCGCTGCTCGACCATTCCAACATCGGCGTTCGCAATGATGCGGCGAGCTTTTGCGTTCCCGTCGCCCGCGGACGCGCGGTCGCCGCGCTCGAAGGCATAGAGGCGAGCCGGGACACGATCGAAAGGTCCAGAGCGGGCACGGAGCTCTTCTTCCTGCGTAAGCAGGAGAAGGACGGCAAGCCGCCGCCATGAGCCGCGGCGCGGCGCCGATCAAGCGCCGCGCGGGGGGATGACCGTCACGACGAAACTCACGGGTTTGGCCTGATGGCCGAAAAACTCGTGCGCAAGCGTCATTTCCGTCTGCGTCGCCTGCTCCGTCGCCAGCGCGGCGGTCGAGGCGAGGCAGCCGGCGTCGTCTTTCACGCACACCGAAAGCAGGCCTTCATCGGCGAGGTCCTGTCGCGTGACCCAACGGTTGCGGAAGAAATCGAAATGGATGAAGCCGTGTGGCCGGTCCGGGCTGTAGAAGGCGACCGCGGTCTCATAGAGGTCGCTTCCCGCGACATAGGCCAGCGGCCGGCCGGTCTTCTCGCGCCACAATCGCGTCGCCGCCCTCGCCAGTTCTTTGCGCGGCTGAACGTCGTTGACGGCGTTCGAAAACCACGCCCTGGACAACGCGACGGCGGGCGAGGCGACGAGCGCGCCGAGGGTCAGCGCTGCGGCGAGCCTCGCGGCGACGACGCGCAGACGGTCGATGCGGCGCGACCCGGCGATTTCGATCGCCAACAGCGGCATGAGGCTGAAGACGCCGATCAGCATGTTGGTCGAGATCTTGGTGCGCAGCGCGAACGCGGCGACCACCGTCAGAATCAGCGGCGCCGTCGCGAGAATCGCCAGCAGGCGAAACCGCGGGTTCGCCCACTGCGCGGCGATCGTCGCCGTCGCTTCGCTCGGCCGCGCGCGCGCGATGATCGCCACGACGGCGAAGACGATCGCGTTCTGCGCCAGCGCGCCGAAAAACGCCGTCGCCGCATAGAAGGCGACCGCGCCCCAGCTCTGTCCAGAGGCATGGGAGAGGTAGCGCAGCGGCGGCGCGCCGCTCGAGGCGAGCCACGCGAGGTGCGGCGCGCACAGCGCCGCCGCGACGGCGATGGAAATATAAGGCGAAGCCGAGGCGAAGTAGCGCGACCGCAGGGGATGCTGGAGCGCCGCGATCAGACAGCTCGCCGCGAGGATCAGCGCGTAATATTTCGACAACAGCGCCAGACCCATGCACAGTCCGAACAGGACGGCGTCCGCGGGGGCGCGGCCATCGATGGAGCGCACGAAGAAATAGAGCGTCCAGGGCCAGATCGACAAAAATATCGAGTTTGCGTTGTATTTATAGGCGAGGAACGTATAGAACGGCGTCAGCAGCAGGAGGAGCGTCGCCGCCGACCGCTTCTCGCCGTCGGCGAAGCGGCCGATCAGCCGCCATGCGCCGAGGAGGCCGAGGCCGGCGTTGAGGCTGCTCAGCAGCGCGAAGGCCCAGTCGGCGCGCGGAAAGATCAGAAACCACAGGCCGCAGATCCAGGCCCACAACGGCGGGTGCTGATTGTAGCCGAGCTGAAACTCCCGGCCCCAGACATACGCCTCCGCCATGTCGCCGTGGATCGAGGTCGCCGCCTCGGAAATGGCGAAATACGCCGTCCAGATCGCCACGAAAGCGGCGAACAGCGCCGGGACGAGCCGCGCGCTCGCCTCGTCGCTCGCGCCGCGCGCGCCGAAATTCCCGCCCGTGCTTGCGGCGACGCCGCTCGGTCCGTCAGCCGCCATCCCGATCCTGCTTTCCCGTCAAAGTCGCGCGAGCCCGACGCGTCGCGCCGCGGCGGCGCGCATATCGATATGGGCGGGAAAATCGAACCGAGACCGCGCCGGCGCTTCGGCGCGCTGGCGCCCGTCTATCGCTTGAGGCTCGTCGTCGCGCGTCAATCTCGATTCGCAACCGTGACGATGAGGGCTTTGCGCGCCCATCTCCTCGGTTCGCTTCACGCCGCAAGAAGCGGTTTTCCGACGCTCGCCGCCGGAACTTTCACGACAACTTTGCGGACGAGGGCTTCTTCGCCGACGCAGCACAGGGGGCGGTGCAATTCGCCTGGATAGAAGACGATAAACTCGCCTTCGCGCAGGTCGACGAAATTTTCGTGGCGTGGCGTCGGGAAGAAAGCGATATCCTTTTCGTCGAGCATGTCTTCGACCGGCGTCAGGTCGCTTTGCCGATGCGCCACGCCAAAACGCTCGATCCCTTTGACGAGATATTGAACATCGATGAAGTCTCGATGCGCTTCGCTCCGCGCCGCCTCGACTTTCTTGGTCGAAACGTCTTGCACCAGAAAGAAAGCGCCCTCGACCAGATTCAAAACATAGCGCCCGGCCGCGACGCCGGCCAAATCATGCGCTCGCGCTTCCTCGAAAGCCGAGGCGACCGCCGGCGGCAGGAAAAGCTTCTGCTCGGCCCAATCCGCGATTTGTCCGATAAACATGACAATTTTCCTCAACGCCGGTTTAACCGGGGGAGATAGAAGCGCAAACCTCCGGCGGGCGCAATCGGTTTGATTTCCTGCCGGCGCATGCCGCCCATTCCCGCCGGCCCGCGCATCGGCCGACACGGCGCCGAGAGCCGGGGCGTCGTCCAGTTCGCGACAGGCCAGCAATCCGGCGTCGGAGGCGAATGCGGGTCAACGCTTCGCCAGCGCGCCCTCGATCCACGCGATCAGGTCCGCCTTGACCTCCTCGCGATTGGTCTCGTTGAGCAGCTCGTGCCGGGCCTCGGGATAGGAGCGCACGACCGGCTTGAGGCCGGCGTCGCGATAGGCGTCGATCAGGCTCCGCACATCGGCGCCGACGGGATCGCGCGCGCCGTTCATGACATAAATCGGCAAGGCCTTGGGAATGCGGGCGAGCGTTTCGGGCGCGAGCAGGGGCGGCAATCCCCCGATGAGATCGATCAGCAGTTGCGTCGTCACGTCGAAGCCGCACAGGGGATCGGCGACATAGGCGTCGACCTCGGCCGGATCGCGCGAGAGCCAATCGAAATCGGTGCGCGCGGGCCGGAACGGCTTGTTGAATTCGCCGAAGAACATCTTCATCAGGAGCGGGCTCTTGCCGCGCGGGCCGAGCCGCCAGCGCTCGAAACGCGCGATCGCGCGCGCGAGGCCGGCGATGGAGGGCGGGCGTCCGCTGGCGCCGGAAAGAATCGCGCCGGCGAGGCTCGCGCCGTGATCGGCGATGAAGCTCTCGGCCAGCAGGGCGCCCATGGAATGACCGAACAACAAGATCGGCGCGCCGGGATGGTCGGCGGCGATGCGGCGGTTGAGCGTCCACAGGTCGTCGAGGCACAAGCGCCAACCGTCCTCGGCGGCGAAGAAGCCGAGGTCCTCCGGCTTGGCGGTTTGACCGTGTCCGCGCAGGTCGTGGGCGACGGCGCCGATGCCGGCGCGGTTCAGCGCGAGGGCGAAATCCTGGTAACGCAGGGAGTGTTCGGCGACCCCATGCGCGATCTGAACGATCGCGCGCGGCGGCGTTTCGGGAAGCCAGCGCCGGGCGAAAATGCGCGTTCCGTCGCGCGCTGCGAAAACGAATTCCGACGCCGCCATGCTTCTCCCCAGCCGAGCGTGGTTCGGGCGCGATCGAGGGCGTCGCCCTCCGGCGACAATCTGCGGTGCCGCTCTCTTCCTCGCAAGGGCCGCGACAACCGGCGAGCCGGACGAAGTCCGCCTTCGGGCTTGCGCGATTACCAAAGCTTGGTATCTTCGGCGCAGGAGCGCGGCGATGAGCAAGAACACGTCTTTCAGCCTCGGCGATCACTTTACCGGCTTCATCGAGCGGCAAGTCGCGCACGGCCGCTACGGGTCGGCGAGCGATGTCGTGCGAGCCGGCCTGAGATTGCTGGAGGAGCAGGAGGCGCGGCTGGCGGCGTTGCGGGCGGCGTTGATCGAAGGCGAGGACAGCGGCCCGCCGACGCCCTTCGATTTCGAGGCGTTCCTCGCAGGCAAGCGGGCGGGCGCGCCGCGCGCGCGATGAAACGGCTGTTGTTCTCGCCTCGCGCGCAGGCCGATGTCGAGGAAATCTGGGAATATTCGACGCAACGCTTCGGCGCCGAGCAGGCGGACGCCTATATCCGGGAAATCCAGCGCGCGGCGCGAACGATCGCCAAAGACCCGCGCCGCGGGCGCGCCTGCGATGAAATCCGCGAGGGCTAGCCGATCGTCACCGTGCTGCCGCCGCTCGCCTGCCCGATCTTATTTCCGTCGCCGATCGCCGTCGCCGTCTGGGTCGTCACGGCGGCGCCATGCGCTTTCAGCAGTTCGGCGAGCGCGGCGGCGGCCTCGGGCTCCTTTTTCAGGACCTTCGTCAGCGCCGCCGTCAAATCGAGGCTTCGGCGCGAAGCGCCGCCTGAAGGGCCGGTTGACTCGGCCTCGCGCCTTTCTACTGTGCGCGCCTCGGGCGGCCGCCGCGCGCCGAAATCGGGCAAGGGAAGAAGCGATGTCGCAAGCAGGCCTGCGCGAGGCCGCCGAGGCCTCCAAGGCGTGGCCTTTCGAGGAGGCGCGCAAGCTGGTCGCCCGCGTCAGGCGCAGCGGGCGGCGCCGCGTGCTGTTCGAGACCGGCTACGGCCCCTCGGGCCTGCCGCATATCGGCACCTTCGGCGAAGTCGCGCGCACCACCATGGTGCGCCGCGCCTTTCGCGTCCTCACCGACGATGAGATCGAGACGCGCCTGATCGCCTTCTCCGACGACATGGACGGCTTGCGCAAGACGCCCGACAACATCCCCAACCGCGCGATGGTCGAAAAGCACCTCGGCAAGCCGCTGAGCGAGGTTCCCGATCCCTTCGGCCAATACGAGAGTTTCGCCGCCCACAACAACGCTCGGCTGCGGCGCTTCCTCGACCGCTTCGGCTTCGACTACGAATTCGCCTCCTCCAGCGAATATTACAAGTCCGGCCGCTTCGACGCCGCGCTGCTGCGCATGCTGCGGCGCTTCGACGCGGTGCAGGCGATCATGCTGCCGAGCCTGCGCGAGGAGCGCGCGGCGACCTATTCGCCGTTCCTGCCGATCCACCCGGTGACGCGCGTCGTGATGCAAGTCCCGCTCATCGGCCTCGACGCCGAAAAGGGGACGATCCGCTGGCGCGATCCCGGCACGCAAGAGGAATTCGAGACGCCGGTCACCGGCGGCCGTTGCAAGCTGCAGTGGAAGCCGGATTGGGCGATGCGCTGGTATGCGCTCGGCGTCGACTACGAAATGGCGGGCAAGGACCTGATCGATTCGGTCAAGCTCTCCTCGCAGATCGCGCGCGCGCTGGGCGCCGAGCCGCCCGTCGGCTTCAACTATGAATTGTTCCTCGACGAGAAGGGGCAGAAGATCTCCAAGTCGAAGGGCAACGGCCTCACCACCGAGGAATGGCTGACCTACGCCAGCCCCGAGAGCCTGTCGCTGTTCATGTTCCAGAAGCCGATGGCGGCCAAGCGGCTCACCTTCGACGTGATCCCGCGCGCGGTCGACGAGTACCTCGGCTTCCTCGACGCCTATCCCAGGCAGGATTGGAAGGAGCGGCTCGGCAATCCCGTCTGGCACGTCCACTCGGGCGCGCCGCCGGCGCCCGAAAGGCTCGCGCACGGGCCCGAGGCGCAGACCTCGATCTCCTTCGCCATGCTGCTCAACCTCGCCGGCGTCGCCAACAGCGACAACCCCGCGGTGCTGTGGGGTTTCCTGCGCCGCTACGCGCCGTCGGCGACGCCGGCGAACCACCCGCGGCTCGACCAGCTCGTCCATTACGCGGCGGCTTACTTTCGCGACTTCGTCGCGCCGAAGAAGCGCTACCGCCCGGCCGACGCCGTCGAGCGCGCCGCGCTCGAAGCGGTGTCGGCGAAACTGGCGACGCTTCCCCCCGACGCGAGCGGCGAAGAAATCCAGCACGCGCTCTACGACATCGCGCGGCTGATCCCGCGCTATCAGGACGCCAACGCCAAGGGCGCGACGCCCGAGCGCCCCGGCGTCTCCAACGAGTTCTTCAACATGATCTACGCCGTGCTGCTCGGCGAGGAGCGCGGCCCTCGCCTCGGCTCGTTCATCGCGCTCTACGGGATCGCGGAGACGCGCGCGCTGATCGCCAAGGCGCTGGCGGGAGCGTTCGTGACGGAGTGAAGGGGAAAGCGGCGCGCGCCCGCGCAGCGGCGACGAAATCGTCCGCGCGGCCTAGAGTGCGCGGCCGCGCGCTCAGCTCGCCAGCCACAGCCCGACGAGGAACGACGCGGGATTGGCGATCACGGAGACGACCATGGCGCGCGGGAGAGCGAGTTGAGCCATCCAGGCGATCAGCACGCCCTCGGCGAGAATCACCAGCGCCTCCAGGACGAGGATCGCCGGCCAGAAGGGGAAGCGCGGATAGGCCCAGTAGGCGGCCGCCCAGAGCTGGGGATGGGTGACGGCGGTCGCGACCGCGGACGCGACGCCGACGTGCAGCGCGCCGCGGCACGGCCATTTGGCGAGGCGCGCGACGGCGAAGGCGATCGGACCCTCGATCGCCGCGGAGAGGAGAAGGGCTTGCGCTTCCGTCAAGGATGTCTTCCTTTCCCGATCGTTCGAATAGGCCGCCGCGGACAAGCATGGAGGATAGCATGCGTCGCCGGATCGAATTGGCCTGTTTGGCGCTGATGTTGGCGGTTTCCACCGCCCGAGGAGACATTTTGCCGACGCCCGACCGCGGCCCGCCGATCGGCGAGGCCGGCGGCCTGAGCTTCGAAGTGCGATGGGTCGAGTTCCAGATGGGGCCGGTCAACGGACCGCACTATCAAAAGCGAGGGCAGGTCGTGGTGCTCGTCGGCTGCGCCAACGGGCAGGCCAATTGCGCGCTGGCCCGCTCCAAGAATCTGATCGGCTTGGAGGTGGGCTCGGTCGACGGCAAGACCTTGCGGCCGGAGCGGGGCATGGTGCGGCAGATCATCGACGCGTTCGCCGACAAGGCGGCGGCCCCGACGATCGCGCTCGAACTCTATTCGCGCGCCGCCGACAGCGAGCCGATCACGGTCGCCTTCGCGCGGCGCTGACGGCTGGCGAACAGGCTGGGTTCGTCGGCGATCCGGCGCGCGCCGCGGTCGGCGGCGCCCTTCGGGCTCGCGCTTGGCCGAAAAGGCAATCGCCGGGTCCGGTCTTCGTGATCGAGAGGCGCGCCCTGTCCACTCGATCCACACGGCGCTGCCGCGATTCGCAAGCCCTAGCCTTTTGCCTCGCCAGCGCTTAAGTAGCCCGTTGCGGAGCTGGGGGGCGCGTCAGGACCTTATTCCTCGGGGCCGTACGGTCCCCATGGGAGCTGTCCCTGTCCTCGCCCGTGGGCTTGGACACACGGCGCCCACCTACTTACGTAGGCGCCCGGGATCTTCGTCCAACGGCTTTCTCGGCCCCGCGCTGGGAAATGAGGGATCGGCCAATCGACGCCAACATGCCCGAAGCCGCCGAACCCAAGTCGCTGCTGCGCCGGCGCGCGCTGGCGCGCCGCGCCTCGCTCGATCCGCAAACGCGCGCTTCTCTGACCGCCCGCCTCGCCGAGGAGGGCGTCGCCTGCGCGCGCCAATGGCGCGCTCGCGTCGTCGCGGCTTTCTTTCCGATCGGCGACGAGCCCGACGCGCTGGCGCTCCTTGCCGCGCTCGGCGCGGCGGGCTTCGCCACCGCCATGCCGGTCACGGCGCCCGCCGGCGCGCCGTTGACGTTCCGGCGCTGGAGCGTCGGCGATCCGACCGTCGTCGGCGCCCACGACATCCCCGAGCCGCTTGCCGAGGCCGAGGCCGTCGATCCCGATCTGTTGTTCGTGCCGCTCGCGGCGTTCGATCGGCGCGGCCATCGCATCGGCTACGGCGCCGGCTTCTACGACCGCACGCTGAGGCGCCTGCGCGCGGCGCGGCCGATCCGCGCGGTCGGCGTCGCCTATTCCGTCTGCGAGATCGCGGCGGTGCCCGACGAGGCCTACGACGAGCCGCTCGATTTCATCCTGACCGAGCGCGAATGGATCGCCGCGCGGAGCTTTTCCTGATGCGCCTGCTGTTCATCGGCGACATCGTCGGCCGCGCCGGGCGCGCCGTCCTTCTCCAGCACGTCTCGAACCTACGCGCGCGCTGGCGGCTCGATCTCGTCGTCGTCAACGGCGAAAACGCCGCCGGCGGCTTCGGCGTCAACGAAGCGATTTGCGTAGAATTCCTCGCCGCCGGGGTCGACGCGATCACGCTGGGCAACCACGCCTTCGATCAGCGCGAGGCGCTGGCGTTCATCGAGCGCCAGCCGCGCCTCCTGCGCCCCGCCAATTACCCGCCGGGGACGCCGGGGCGCGGCGCCGTTCTGATCGAGGCCGCCAACGGCGCCAAGGCGCTCGTCGTCAACCTGATGGGGCGCGTGTTCATGGACGCGCTCGACGATCCCTTCCAGCGCATCGAGCAGGAACTCGACGCGTGCCCGCTGGGGGTCGGCTGCGGCGCGTCGATCATCGATTTCCACGCCGAAGCGACCAGCGAAAAGCAGGCCTTCGGCCATTTCGTCGACGGCCGCGTCAGCCTCGTCGTCGGCACCCACACCCATGCGCCGACCGCGGACTGGCGCATCCTTTCCGGCGGCACCGGCTTCATCACCGACGTCGGCATGACCGGCGATTACGATTCGGTGATCGGCATGGAGAAGGACGAGCCGCTGCGCCGCTTCACCCGCCGCATTCCCTCCGGGCGGCTCGAGCCGGCGACGGCGGCGGCGAGCCTGTGCGGCGTCGCGGTGGAAACCGGCGCCGACGGCCTGGCGCGAAAAATCGCGCCGCTGCGCATCGGCGGCGCGCTCGCTCCCGCCGAACCCGACTTTTGGAATTCCTGACCTACGCGCCGAGAGATCGTCCATGTCCGTCGCGCCGACCCTCGTCTTCGATCTCGACGGCACGCTCGCCGACACCGCCGGCGATCTCATCGGCGCCCTCAATTTCGTCCTGGCGGGCGAGGGGGTCGCGCCCGTGCCGGTCGCCGCCGCGCGCACGCTGCTCGGCGCCGGCGGGCGGGCGCTGATCGCGCGCGGTTTTGCGTTGTCGGGGCGAGGGCTCGCGCCTGAAAAGCTCGAAGCTCTGTTCGTCGATTTTCTCGCCACTTACAACGCGCATATCGCCGACGAGAGCCGGCTCTATCCCGGCGTCGAGGCGTGTCTCGCGCGCTGCGCCGAGGCGGGCTGGCGACTCGCCGTCTGCACCAACAAGATGGAGCGTTCGTCGCGCCTTCTGCTCGGCAAGCTCGGCGTCGCCGACCGCTTCGCCTTCGTCTGCGGCCAGGACACTTTCGGCGTCGGCAAGCCCGATCCGCGGCCGCTGCTGGGGACGATCCACGCCGTCGGCGGCGACCCCAGCCGCGCGGCGATGGTCGGCGATTCGCGGACCGACGTCGCGACCGCGCGCGCCGCGGGCGCGCCGGTCGTCCTCGTCGATTTCGGCTACAGCGACGTTCCCGTCGCCGAGCTGAAGCCGGACCGGGTGATCTCGCATTTCGACGCGCTGTTCGAGGCGGCCGACGGGCTGGTCGGAGAGCGGGCGGGGGAGTGACGCCGGCGGCCTACGACCGCGCCGGTTCGAGCAGCGCGCGCGCCAGCGCGTCGCGCCATCCGGCCCAGCGGGCGGCGCGGGTCTCGGCGTTCATGGCGGGGGAGAACCGGCGATCGAGCCGCCAACGCTCCGCGAACGCCTCGGGTCCGGGATAGACGCCCGCCCGCCAGCCGGCGAGAAAAGCGACGCCGAGCGCCGTCGTCTCGGTGACCGCCGGCCGATCGACCGGCGCGTCGAGAATGTCGGAAACGAACTGCATCGTCCAATCGCTCGCCGCCATGCCGCCGTCGACGCGAACGACGGGATCGAACCTTTGCCCCGAAGCCGCAAGAGCGTCCTCGCGCATCGCCGACAAGAGGTCGCCGGTCTGGTAGCCGACGCTTTCGAGCGCCGCGCGCGCCAATTCCCGCCGCGTCGCGCCGCGCGTCAGGCCGACCACGACGGCGCGCGCGTCGCTGCGCCAATGGGGGGCGCCGAGCCCGGCGAAGGCGGGAACCAAGTAGACCGCCTGCTCCGGATCGGCCTCGGCGGCGAGGACGCCAGCTTCGGCCGAATTGGAAATGACGCCGAGCCCGTCGCGCAGCCATTGCACCGTCGCGCCGACGGAAAAAATCGACCCCTCCAGCGCGTAGCGACGCACGCCTCCCCACTGGTAGGCGATGGTGGTCAACATGCCATGGCCGGAGCGGACGGGCTTCTCGCCGGTGTTCAACAGAATGAAGCCGCCCGTGCCATAGGTCGCCTTGACCATGCCCGGCCGCAGGCAGGCCTGTCCGATCAGCGCCGACTGCTGATCGCCGGCCATCGCCAGCACCGGCAGGGCGGCGCCGAGCCAGCCGGGCGCCAGGACGCCGAAATCGTCGGCGGTCTCGCGAACTTCCGGCAGCACGGCGCGGGGCACATGGAACAGCGCCAGCAGCTCGTCGTCCCATCGCCCCGAGCGAATGTCGAAGAGCGAGGTGCGCGCCGCGTTGGTGAAGTCGGTCGCGTGCGCGGCGCCTTCGGTGAAACGCCACAGCAGATAGGAGTCGACCGTGCCGAACGCCAGTTCGCCTCTTTCCGCGCGATCGCGCGCGCCGGACACGGAATCGAGAATCCAGGCGATCTTGGCGGCGGAGAAATACGGGTCGAGAACCAGGCCGGTGCGCTCCTTCACCAAGGGCCCATGGCCCTCGGCGGCGAGTTCGGCGCAACGCTCGGCGGTGCGGCGGTCCTGCCAAACGATGGCGTTGTAGACGGGCGCGCCCGTCTTGCGCTCCCACACCAACGCCGTCTCGCGCTGGTTGGCGATCCCCACGCCGGCTATTTCTCCGACGGCGACGCCCGCCCGCTCGATCGCCCCGCGCGCCGTCGCCAGCGCGGTGCGCCAGAGGTCCTCGGGGTCGTGTTCGATCCAGCCGGGGCGCCGATAAATCTGCGGGAATTCCTGCTGCGCCAGCCCCATCGGTTCACCGCCCGGGCCGAACACGACGCTGCGGGTGGAGGTGGTGCCCTGATCGATGACGAGGACGCATCCGCGCATGGCGCTGGTTTCCCTGCCCGTCCGTTTCCTCGATATCGCCGCGCGGCGTGCAAAGGCAAGACGAACGCCGATTTTCAAGCGCCCGGAGGGGCGGCTGCCGGCGCCCTCGCTCGAGGCGCCGGGCGGCGGTTCGCCCAAGTCCGTTACGACGAAGCCGGGTTCTGCTTTGGATTTAAGAAGCGCGCACCGTAATCGGGGCGAATTTCCGGGCGAGTGGTCGACGCGGTCGGCCGGCGCGTTCCGGCGGCTTCGACGATTTGGCGAGACGACGCGCCTGCCGGCGAGCCGCGCCTGCTTTCGGCGGAAAGCGCCGTCGGCCTCATG
>Ga0326727_10008093_pt1 | contig 27015 bp, 28 predicted proteins | sample MB2enrmetagenome_FD_207643 | JGI IMG/M metagenome (GOLD analysis project Ga0326727, IMG submission 207643) | Lab enriched peat soil microbial communities from McLean, Ithaca, NY, United States - MB29MY | ecosystem: Environmental > Terrestrial > Soil > Wetlands > Peat | place: USA: New York...
GGGGCCGGGGGGGCGCCCCCCCCCCCCCCCCCCAGGAAGCCTTCGATGTAGTGTTCCGCCTTTTGAAGAGAGGGTGGAATAAGTAGCCAACTCAACAGAATATGAAGTCATTAACAATAACTCAATGAGTCCTGCCTGACTTGGTCAAGCCATCTGCCCAAGTTAGACACGCCGTCTGCCCAAGTTAGGCAATTAGTCTGCCCAAGTTAGGCAAGCCATCTGCCTAACTTAGGTCGCCTCCCAATTCAACTTATGAAGACCTGCGATTTCACTTGTTTTTCCCTTCCTCGCTTGATATCTGGGATGCATACTGTTCTAGCCCTCGCTCGAGGGCTAGGAGGCGATGATGACCGTAGCTACTCAAGCGGCCCTCGTGGGGCTCAGGGATCTCTCGACCTTGCAATGGTATGTTGTTCCGATCCTGGCCATCGTGTTCTATCTCTACACGATGGAGATCAAGCGCTCGCGCGAGGGCGGCGATTGGAATCCGATTTTCGCGGCTCTCGCTATCTTTGGTGCGGACTTTTTCAACGAGAGCTGGAACGGCTGGTTCCTCGTGCTCTCAGGCCGCTCTGCCCTTTGGACGGCGCCAGGACCAACGGCGCTCCGCACGACTGTCGGATGGAACATCGAGATCATGTTCATGTTCGCGATCCTCGGGTTCGTCTTCTATCACAGCCTCTCGCATAAGCCGAAGGCCAAAATCCTCGGCCTCCCGGAGGCCTGGTTCTACGCGATCCTCTATTCCCTCGTCTGCGTCTTCGTCGAGTGCTGCCTCAACGCGGCTGGCCTCCTCGCCTGGGAGTATCCCTTTTGGTCGCGCAGCGTCGGAGGAATCTGGCTCATCATCGTCGTGGGCTATTTTTGGTTCTTCGCCTGGGCGATACTCGCGATCACGCGCAGGAGCTTGAAGGGCAAGGCCGTCGTCGTGGCCATACCCTACGCGGCCGCGATCGTCTTGGACCTTGCCGCCGCAAGCCTCGGGTGGCGCTACTAAGCGGAACGCGAATCAGTAGCCATAAACGTTCGCGCCGCCCCGATGGACATTCTCGCCTCTACCGCACCATGCTGATTCGCAGGCGGGTACATACCTAACGCTTCGCTGCCTAGAAGGGATAATTTGTGGACATGACTCTTGCGCCTCGTGCGTCTTCGCTCTCTTTCCTGAAACCTTACATAAGCACGTACGCGCGCCTCTTCCTACTCGCCCTGCTCTGCCTCTCTGTGGAGGCCGGCGCCGATCTTCTCCAGCCTACCATCATGTCCCGCGTCATAGACGTGGGCGTCGCTGTCAAGGATCTCCGGACGGTCGAATCCCTCGGCCTTCTCATGCTCCTCGTCACCGCGGTGGGCGCCGCCGGCGCGGTCGGCCGCAATTTCCTCTCGAACACCGTCTCCCAGCGCTTCGGGGCCCAGCTCCGGGCCGACGCGTATCGGCGCATCCTCGGCTTCCGCTTCGCGGACATAGATCGATTAGGCCAAGGCTCTCTGGTGACGAGGCTTACGAACGACGTGACGCAGATGCAGACCTTCGTGAACGGCACCATGCGCATCTTCGTGAAGGCGCCGATCGTCGCGATAGGCGGCATCATCATGGCCGTCATCCTCGACGCGAAGCTGGCTCCCGTCCTCTTCGTCGTCGTGCCGCTCGTCGTCCTCGCCATCGCCCTCAACGTGAGGACCGGCTTCCCTTTCTACCGGCGCATCCAGGCCGCCCTCGACCGCGTCAACGCGGTGATTCGGGAGTACCTCATCGGCGTGCGCGTCATAAAGGCCTACGACCGCTTCGACGACGAGTCGGCCCGCTTCGAGCGCGGGAGTCAGGAGCTCTCCCGGACCACGGTCTCGGCCATGCGCGTCATGTCCGTCTTCTCGCCCGTCATCTCGCTCACGGTCAATCTGGGCATCGTCGCCGTGCTCTGGTTCGGGGGCATCGGGGTGCGCAGGGGGGACATGCGGCTCGGGCAGGTCGTCGCCTTCGTCAACTACATGATCCAGATCCTCTCCTCGCTCATGATGATCTCCTGGATCTTCACGATGTTCGCCCGCGCCCGGGCCTCCGCCGAGCGCGTCGGCGAGGTATTCGCGATACCGCTCGACGAGGCGTCGGCGCCTTGCGGCGGGTCTGTGCTTTCGGCGAAGGCGTCCGATACGAGGCTGGGCGACGCCGTCGCCTGCGACGGCTCCATCGAGTTCGAGGGCGTGACCTTCACCTACGAAGGCGGCCAGGAGCCGGCCCTTAGCGACATCAGTTTCTCCTGCCCCGCCGGAGCCACGCTCGGCATCATCGGCTCAACGGGCTCGGGCAAGTCCACGCTCGTGAATCTCCTGCCGCGCTTCTACGAGCCCGACTCGGGGCGGGTCCTGATAGGCGGAAAGGATATCGGGCGCATCGACGAGGCCGGGCTCCGCCGGCATATCGCCCTAGTGCCGCAGCGAAGTCTTCTCTTCGGCGGCAGCGTCTTCGAGAACATACGCTGGGGACGCGAGGATGCGACCATGGAGGAGGTCGAGGCGGCGGCCGCCCTCGCCCAGGCCCACGATTTCATCGTCGGCCTGCCGGAGGGCTATCACACGCGGCTGGACCGCGGCGGCGTCACCCTTTCGGGAGGGCAGAGGCAGCGCATCGCCTTGGCCCGGGCCTTCGTGCGGCGTCCGCTCGTCCTTATCCTCGACGACAGCATGAGCGCCCTCGACGCGGTCACCGAGTCCAGGCTGCGCGCCCGCCTTGCCCAGGCTAGAAAGGCGGACTCGGGCGGCACGACTCTTGTCCTCGTCGCTCAGCGCATATCGTCGGTCAGGGACGCCGATCGGATACTCGTTCTCGACGAAGGCGCGGTCGCGGGCTTCGGCACGCACGATGAGCTCCTCGGGACCTGCGCGGTCTATCGCGACATCCGGCGCTCTCAGGTGGGCGCGGGGGAGGCCGTCGATGGCCGAGCATAGGGACGCCGCGCCGCCTTCCGCTCTCTCGGGCGCCCGAGGCGGACAAGGTGGCGGCGGGGCGAGCTGGGCGCAGGCGAAAGTAAGGCCCAAGGACGGCGGCCGGACTCTCGCCAGGCTCTGGAGCAGTTTCAGTACAGAGCGTCGGCGCCTCGTCTGGATACTCGGTCTTGTGCTCGCGAGCGGAGCCGTAGCCCTCGGCGCGCCCCGTCTCATCGGCCTCTGCGTGGACGCCATGGGCCGCGCAAGCCCGCTCGCGTCCGCGAGCGAGGCGGCGGGCGGCCAGGCCGCGCTCGTGGCCGCAGTCATCGGCCTCCTAATCGCCTATTTCGCCGACGCCGTCTCAAGCTTCGGCCAGGGCTGGCTCATGGCCGGCGTCTCGCAGCGCATCGTGCTCGGCCTCAGGCGGACGCTCTTCGCCAAGCTCCATCGTCTCCCCGTGTCCTTCTTCGACACCCACAGTCACGGCGACCTTATGAGCCGCCTCTCGAACGACATCGACAATATCTCGGTGACGATCTCCCAGTCGACGACGCAGCTCATGTCCACGGTCATCAACCTCGCCGGCTCCCTGACTATGATGCTCATCCTGAGCCCCAAGCTCACGCTCGCGAGCCTTATCACCGTCCCGCTGGTTCTCATCCTCACCCGGACGATCTCCCGCCGCACGCGCGTACTCTTCAAAGAGCAGCAGGTCGCGCTCGGTATGCTCAACGGCCACATCGAGGAAAATGTCTCCGGCATTCAGGTCGTGAAGGCCTTCGGTCGCGAGGGAAAGGCTTTCGAGGACTTCGAGGGGCTGAATACTAGGTTGCGGGACATCGGGACGAAGGCGCAGATCTGGTCGGGCTACATCATGCCCATGATGAACGTGATCAACAACATAGGCTTCGCGGCCGTGGCCCTCGTGGGCGGCGTCCTGGCCACGAGAGGCGAGGTCTCGGTGGGGCTCATCGCGAGCTTTATCAGCTACTCCAGGCAGTTCACGCGGCCTCTCAATGATCTCGCGAACGTGTACAACGCCCTCCAGACGGCTCTTGTCGGGGCCGAGCGCGTCTTCGAGATCATGGACGAGGCCGAAGAAAAACCCGATGCCGCTGGCGCGATCGCGCTCTCGAGACCCGAAGGACATGTCGAGTTCAAGAATGTTTATTTCGCCTACCGACCCGACGTGCAGGTCCTGCGCAATATAAACTTCGAGGCGCCGCCGGGAAGCGTCACCGCCCTCGTCGGCCCTACGGGCGCAGGCAAGACCACCATAGTCAACCTGATCGCGCGCTTCTACGACGCGACTTCCGGCGACATCCTGCTCGACGGCCGGGATATCATGTCCTTCTCGCGGCGGAGCCTCCGCCGCGGCCTGGGCACCGTACTCCAGGACGGCTGGCTCTTCACGGGCAGCGTGCGCGAGAACATCCTCTACGGCAAGCCGGGCGCATCCGAAGAGGAACTGGAGAAGGCGGCCGCGATGGCCAACGCCGATCACTTCATACGGCGCCTGCCGAAAGGCTATGACACGATCCTCGGCGAGGGCGGCGCAAGCCTCAGCGAAGGGCAGCGGCAGCTCCTCTCTATCGCCCGCGTCATCGTAGCCGACCCGGCCATCCTCATCCTGGACGAGGCGACGAGCAGCGTCGACACCAGAACGGAGCTCCACATCCAGGAAGCGATGATAGCCCTCATGCGCGGGAGGACGAGCTTCATCATCGCTCACCGCCTCTCCACGATACGGGCGGCCGACCGTATCATGGTGATAGACGGCGGCCGCATCGTCGAGAGCGGCGATCACACGGCACTGATGGCCGCCGGAGGATTTTACGCTAAAATGTACGAAAGCCAAGTCTGATAGTTCACGATCAGGACCCGTAGTAGCAGCTATCGCCGCGGCGGACTTTCCCGCCGACCACGACGCAGGCGAATATGCCGCGCCGGGGCATCACGCAGGCTCCCGTTTTCTTGCGTATGGCGCAGCCTTCGTGACATTCCTTGCCGATCTGTGACACTTCGAGAACGGCCTTGCCGATCGATAGTCGCATTCCTATCGGCAGCGAGGGCAAGTCGACTCCTCTCGTCGTGATGTTCTCCGCGAAGTCGCCGGGGGCGGCCACGATACCGGACACGGAGAGGGTCTCGATATCCTCGATACCGAGAAGGGAGACCTGGCGCTTTCCGCCTCCCGCGTGCGCGTCGCCCTCGACGCCGAGATCGGCCACGAGTTGTATCTCGTCGACCGGTCGCTTCGTCGTCCCTTTCCGCTCTGAGACGTTGAGCGAGACTATCTCGAAGCTCCCCTGCGTCATGCGGTATGCCCTAGCTCTTCCTTCGTCTTCTCGACGAGATGGATGCCTTCGATCCGCATGTTCGAGTCCACCGCCTTGCACATGTCCCATATCGCGAGGGCCGCCGCCGAAACGGCGGTAAGTGCTTCCATCTCCACGCCCGTCTTCTCGCTGCAGACAGCCAGGGCCTCTATCGATATGCCGCTCTCTTCCACTTCGAGCGCCACGTCGATCTTTTCGATGAAAATGTTGTGGCAGAGGGGAACGATCTCGCTCGTTTTTTTCGCCGCTATGATCCCGGCAATTCTCGCCACGGCGAGCGCGTCGCCCTTCGCGAGGGCGTTCTCGCGAATAAGTTTCACGGTAGCGGACGCCAGCTCTATTCGGCCCTTTGCCCTCGCGATCCTGCGGGAGAGAGGCTTGCCGGACACGTCCACCATGCGCGCTGCGCCGCTCTCGTCTACATGCGTAAGCCGCGGCTCGTCGGTCCCCATATCTAGCCTCCGATCTCTCTGAGCGATGCTAGTGTCGCAGTATATCCACGGGCGCTCTTCATGGCGACGCAGGTGAGTATGCTCTCCTCTATATGCTCGAGGTCGATGGGCAGGACCGCCGCCGAGTGGAGGCAGGCCAGGAGCCTGCCGTCCGAGAGGAGCCTGATCCTGTCGCAGGCTGCGCAGGGCGGCGGCCTATCGTAGTCGGGGTCGTCGATCTTCGGTGAAAGCGGATCGTAGCGCCGTATCGTCTGGAGGGCGACACCGATATCCTGCGCATAGTTTGCAACGGCCTTTTCTCGAGCCGCGCTGGGAGGATCATGTGCATCGACGACAACATTTAGCTTGACATCGAGGCCGGCCTCCTTGGCCGCCGCGATTCCCGAGAGCGTATCTTCCAGCCTGCCGCCGCCTGTCAGGCGGCCATACTCGTCGGGATCTATGGAATCCAGCGAGACGTTGACCGACATGAGCCCCGCCGAGGCAAGTTCGCGCGCCGCGGTGGCGAGGTGAGTCCCGTTCGTCGTCATCGCCAGGGTGCCGAGGCCGGGGATAGACGCGAGGCTGGAGACGAAGCCGAAAAGGCCTTCGCGAAGGAGAGGCTCCCCTCCCGTTATCCGTACCTTGTCCACGCCGAGGCCTACGGCCGCCCTGACTATGGCCGCCATGGACTCCAGTGGGAGAGCCTCACCGATCCCACTCTCGCAGCTCGCTTCGGCCGCGCAGTACGAGCAACGGAGGTTGCAGCGATCCGTCACCGAGACGCGGAGATAGCGGATGAGCCGGCCGAAGTGATCCCGCATCTATTCCTTTTCCGCCTCCACGGCCCGCCTGTGCATCTCGGGCGATTCCTTCATGAAGAAGAGCGAGGCGCCACTTATCGCGATGAGTATCGCGAGAGCGACGATCGAGGGCTCGTAGGAACCGTTGAATGACGACTTCAGGCCGTCCATGAGAAGGATGAGGAATCCCGAGGCCTGGACTACGATGGCGAAGATGCCGTTGCTCGTGCCTTCGGGCGCTGGATGCGTGATTTCCGCTCCGTACTGGTACGCGAGGGGTGTGAGCCCTGTGAAGCAGAAGCCTATGACGAAGAAGCTGATTATCTCAAAGATGAAATTCCTGCCGAGTGCAAGTCCGAGCGTCGCGGGAACGGCGATGAAGATACCGGCGATGATCAGGCCCTTGCGCCGCCTGATTGCGTCCGAGACCGCGGGGATGACGATGCTTCCGATTACGCCGCCGAGGAGGAGAATGCCCGTCAGGAGTACACCTTGCTCCACGGAAAAGGATTTCTCCTTGCCGATGCCGTCGATCAGAGTGAAGACGCCGTTGACGATGCCGCTGCCGAGGAATAAGGCGAAGGCGAGGAGATACACGTCCCTTTTCTTCAGGATCTGCTTTAGACCGTCGAGCACAAGAGCCCGCTCTTCTTCGCCTTTCGGGCTCGCAGGCGTCGGAGGATTGGACTTCGCGAAGACCAGAAAGAAGGCGACCGAGACAGCCGTGGCGATCCCGTAGACGAGCTGCATGCCTGCAAAGCCTACGGCTGTGACCAGGGGAGGGCTGAGGGTTTCGCCAAGGCCGATGCCGACGAATAAGGCCAGGAAGATTACCCCCGTGATCGTCGCTCGCTCCTTCTGCGGGAACCACAGCGCAGCCAGCTTCGTGAAGGCGTTCAAGAGAAAGGGCTGGCCGATCGATATGCCGATCGTCCCGATGAGGGCCGCAGTATAGTTCGTCGGAAAGGCCGCCCGGAGGAGCGCAAACACGGCCATCATGCTCGCGCCGAAGCCGACGGCCTTCTTGAAGCCGAACGAGTCGATGGCCCACGAGGCAACGAAGGAAATGGGAAGGTAGATGAGCATGAAGAGATTCGCGAGCAGGTCGATATCGTCGCGTTTCACACCGTAGGCGCCGGCTGCGATAGAAGCGATCGGTGCGTAGCATATCCAGAGAACCTGAACCATTACGTTGATGAGCATGAAAGCGGCGAGGACCACCCATCTATAGCGATAAATCTTCACTTCAGTGTCCGCCATACCTTCCCCTTCCTGATCGAGCGCAAACTTAAAACATGGGGTAGTTTATATACTGATTCAAGCGCTTTGAGTAGTAAGCCATGTTTGTTCGGTATTTGCATACCCGCTGCCTATCTGCTATCAATAAGGCGAGAAATAGATGGAAACCGCGATAAAGCTTCAAGCGTCCTGCCTCTGCCTGCTCATCATCGTTATTCTCTGGTTTTCCGGGGATAGGCGAAAGACCTCGAGAATGGAACCGGATTCTCGCCTCTACCGGACTCTGCTGATAGCGACCGCTTTCATGCTAGTCTCCGACTCGTTTACCTGGCTTTTAGACGGGTGGCCGGGGATCATTGGCCGCGACGCGGTGCTCGTTGCCAATTGCCTTTACTACATCGGTCATACGGTTCCGGTCGCGCTTTTCTTCCTTTATTCAGATTTTCAGATTTTTAAAGATGAGAGAAGATTCCCGAGGCTTGCCCTCCCACTCGCCCTGCTCGAGGTCGCAGTGACTATCCTCGCTCTTCTCTCTCTGTTCAGCGAAATCCTCTTTGGCGTCGACGAGGCCAATCACTATGCCCGCGGCCCCTGGTTCCCGGCCTTCGCGGTCACGCAGTACGGCACTGTCGCCTTCGTACTCGGCCATGTCATTCATTACAGAAAAAGGGTGAACCGAAGGGTCTTCGTCAGCCTTCTCGCATATCCCCTTCCTGTGCTGCTGGCCGCCTTAGTGCAGATGTTTTTTTTTGGTCTCACCCTCGTTTGGCCGGCGACGACACTTTTTCTCGTCGTTGCAGCCTTCAACTTGGAGAACCGTCGGTCCAAGACCGACTACCTGACAGGCGCCGCGAATCGAAGAAGCCTCGACGAAGAGCTTGAGCGGAGAATAGGGGCCGATGAATCGGCCGGCGCGCTCTGCGGGCTCTTGCTCGATGTCGACGACTTCAAGAGGATAAACGATCGCTTCGGCCACGAAGCAGGAGATCGGGCACTGGAGGATGTCGCGGACATCCTGGCCGCCTCCGTTCGCGTTAATGACTGCGTAGCCCGGATGGGGGGAGACGAATTCGTCGTATTGGCCGACATACACGGAGAAGTCGCTATGGAAGAACTGGTCCACCGCATCGAAGGCGCAATCGAAAACCATAACGCGACGAATCGCCGGCCCTATCAACTCTCCTTGAGCATAGGGCGTCTTTGCTACGATCGGCGAGGGGGCGTGTCCGCCCCGGGGTTCTTGGCCTCCCTCGACGCGGATATGTACGCGAGGAAGAAGGCCAGGAGAATGCAGAGGCAGTAAGGCATTATCTTCTATTGTTTCAGCACTCCTGGTTGCTCGCTTGCTCTTCGCACTCGGCGCGGGCTGCGCGGTCTTCCTTGCCGCGCACGGCGGAAAAGAATGCGGCGACGAAGAGGAGAACGAGTGATACGGAGAAGGCGGCGCGCATGCCGACGACAAAGGCTGCCATCGAGGAGGAACCCATCTCGACCTTCGTACCGACGAAGAGCTTGAGCATGTCCTCTCGTGGCAGGCTGGCGGCCGCGACGGCCATGGCCAGTGCGAAGCTCGTCACCATGCCCGTCTGACGCAATGTGGCTAGAGCCGCCGAGGCAATACCTAAGCGGTTGCGCGGCGCGGCGTTCATGGCCGCGCTCGTGTTGGGCGAGTAGAAGAGTCCGCCGCCGAGGCCGGTGAGGGCCAAGCCTATGGCGATCGGGAGGTAAGGCGTGTCCGGTCGGATCGCGATGAAGCCGCCCAGGGCCGCGCACTGGATGAGGACTCCCGTAGTGGCAGGGATACGGGCGCCGATCTTGTCGGCGAGCATGCCGGAGAAGGGCGCCACGAAAGCCGTGACGATCGGCATGGGGAGGAGCATCAAGGCGGCCTTGAGGGGATCGTAGCCGCGCACGGCCTGGAAGTAGAAGACGACGAGGAAGTTTAGCGCGAACATGGCCAGGGACTGCATCATCGCGGCGAAGGAAGAGAAGGTATAGACCCGGCTCTTGAACAGCGAGAAGTCCAGGACGGGATTCTCGCAGCGGCGCTCCCGGGCGACGAAGAGAACGACCATTGCCGCGAAGAGGGCGAAGAGGGCGAGGATGAAGGGCGAGCCGAAGCCCGCGCTGATGCCCAGGGTCAGGGCCCCGAGGAGACATAGAAGGCCGACGCTGAAAGATGAGGCGCCGATCCAGTCGAAGCGCTCACCCGTAGCCTTAGGTCTCGTCTCGCGGAGGGTTATGAAGGCCCATATCGTTCCGGCGATTCCGATGGGCACGTTGATGAAGAATATCCAGCGCCAGTTGGCGCTGGATAGAATGAGGCCGCCGAGGACGGGGCCGAGAATGCCGCCGAAGGAGAAGGTGATGCCGTTGATGCCGAGGGCCCGGCCCCGCTCGTCCGGCGGGAAGACCTCGGTTATGAGAGCAGCGCTGTTCACGATCATCAACGCGCCGCCCGCGCCTTGCAGCATGCGGGCCAAGATGAGCTGGACCGCGTTCTGCGAGATTCCGCAGAGTATCGAACCCACAGTGAAGATGATGAAGCCGAGGTTGTATAGTTTCACCCGGCCCAGCATGTCGGCGACGCGCCCGATCGCAAGGAGGATTACGGTGCTGACGAGAATGTAACTCATGATGACCCAGGTCATCTGGACGAGATCGGCATGGAGGCTCGCCATCATGTCGGGCAGGGCGAGTATGACGATGTTGCTGTCGATGGAGGCCATGAGCGCGCCGATCGTGGTGACGCTCAGTACGAGCCACTTGTAGTTATCGTGGGATTTAGTTTCCAATCAAACATCCTTATCGTGCTATAGATTCAAAGCACGTGTGATACTATATATAGAAGATACTGAGGAGTTCCCATGGGTGACAAATCCGCGATCGGCAAGAAGGACTATCTCGAGGAGCTCGATAGGCTCACTGTGGAGCTGGTGAAGCTGCAGGAGTGGGTCAAGGCCAAGGGCCTCAAGGTTGTGGTCCTCTTCGAGGGCCGCGATGCGGCAGGGAAGGGCGGGGTGATCGGCGCTATCACGGGCGGTCTTAATCCTCGCTACGCGAGGATTGCGGCTCTCGGCGTGCCTACCGAGAAGGAAAAAACGCAGTGGTACTTCCAGCGCTACGTCGCCCAGCTCCCTTCCGCAGGCGAGATGGTCTTCTTCGATCGCAGCTGGTACAACCGTGCGGGCGTCGAGCGCGTCATGGGCTTCTGCACCGAGGACCAGTACCAGGAATTCGTCCGCTCCTGCCCTGAGTTCGAGCGCATGCTCATCCGATCAGGAATTATCCTTATCAAATACTGGTTCAGCGTGAACGACGACGTGCAGGAGGAACGGTTCAAGGACAGGCTCGAGGACCCGGCAAAGCGCTGGAAACTTTCGCCGATGGACCTCAATGCGCGCTCGCGTTGGGTCGACTACTCGCGCGCGAAAGACGCGATGTTCGCCTTCTCCGATATACCCGAAAGCCCTTGGAACGTCGTCGACGCGGACGACAAGTATTGCGCACGCCTGAACACGATCACGCATTTTCTGAAGAGCATCCCTTTCGAAGATCTCACGCCCGAGCCTGTCGAACTGCCGCCCAGGCAGAAGGCTGGAGGCTACGAGCGGCCGCCCATCGAAAGCCAGAAGTGGATACCGCGAGTGTATCCGGCGGCGCTAGGCGCCGACTACGAAGGTGTGTCGCTCGACACTTCGTCTTCCTCGGCCGCACCCTTCTCGTCGGCGCCCGCGCCGAAGAGAAGCAAGAAGGACAAGGGAAAGGACAAATCGAAAAACAAGGGGACTGACGGCAAGAAGGGTAAAAAGGGCTAGCTTTTGCCTGTGCATGAACGAACCCCTGAGCTCCGAGGTATCGTTCATTTAGGGCGGAAGTTTCGGCCTCGGCCAGGCCCAGGTAGAGTAAAGATCATATATTCGCTTTTCACGATACTTTTGCTCCGCTGACCCCTAATAAGTTTATGTTGAATAAAGGTGACACTTTCGAACTTCGGCAGTGTTAAACTGTGGAGGAACCAATTCGGTCCTCGCGGAGGAGCCATGAAATTCCCGCCTCGGATCTCTATGCTAAGCGCCCTCGTTTTTGCCATCACATCCTGCACATCCTGCAACTTTTTGTTCCCGATCAGGGGTAACGGCAATATCGTCAGCGAGACGGTGCTGCAAGGCACTTCCTTTAACTGCGTAACCTCGACCGGCATCGCCAATGTTACGCTGGTCCAGAACATCTCGGCTCCTACGAGTGTGGTCATCGTCGCGGACTCGAACCTCCAGCAATACCTGACGGCTACGGTCTCGGGAGGCGTTCTTGCCCTCGGAGTCGAGAACGGCACCTCGATAAGTCCGAGCGCGACCATCGAGATTACCGTTTCGGCTCCGCTTTTCTCTCGCGCAGAGTCGACGGGTACTGGCAATCTCACTGGCCAGGGCCTCGATGCCTCTACCAATCTCTCGATCCAGGACATGGGGACAGGCAACATCACTTTTTCGGGCTCGACGACGGACCTGACGATCAATTCTTGTGGTACTGGGCAGATCGATACCGGCGGTCTCACCGCGGCAAACATCTCACTGACTCTCACCGGCACGGGAAACTGCAAGGTGAAGGCTACAGGCACGATCAGCGGCACGCTCACCGGCACGGGCAACCTAAGCTACAACAGCGGCGCCACCTGCCAGGTCAGCTGCAGTGGGACGGGCCGGATCTACACGTACTGAGGGAACAGAGAAGCGGCCGCTGGAGTACTCCTCTTCCCCCAGCGTTAGGTAGGAGAGGTGGCGGAACTCAGGCCTGATCGAGGCGAGGGCGAGCTGGATGGAGAGACTTTCGCCCCTCACCGCGAGAAGGGCGTGGCCGATGCCGGGTCTCTGCGTCAGCCTAAGGTCGAAGACGTTGACCTCGCGCGCCGCGAGGGCCGCGAGGAGGACGAAGAGCATGCCCGGCCTGTCCTCATGCACGCTGTGGACCATCTGCGCAGCCGGGGGCATGGCCAGCTCGACATCGTCTATCGCGTGTATATAGAAAGGAGAGGCCTTGGGCGAGGGGATGCATCCCGCGTAATCGGGTATCAGCTCGAGGAAACTCTCGGCGTTGGTGCCGAGGGCGAACTCGCATGCGTTCTCGACCCGCTCCTGCGAGCAGCCCGAGACCGAGATGTAGGCCTCGCCGAGGCCGTCGCCCTTGTTGAAGAGGTAGGCCGAGTCGATGTTGACGCCTTCCGAAGCGAGGACGCTGACGAGGAGGGCGAGGGTGCCCGGCCTGTCGCGGTGCTTGAAGTAGATGCCCGAGAAAAAGTCCGGGCTCTCGGGCGCCTCACGGCCCAGGAGGAGGCTGTGGCCGTCCTTGCGCAGGAGGATGGCCGCGCCCTCTCCGGCGGGTACCCGGCTGCCGAGGGCCTCACGGAAGAGCCCATACTTCTCGCCGAGGCCTATCGAGATGTCCTGGTAGTCGACCTTGCGCCGGCCGGGGTTGTCGAGCTGAGCTATGAGGGAGTAACCGGCGTTGAGCACGCTCTCGAAGAGTGAGCGCCCGGAGTCGGCCTCTCGGCCCAGGATGTGGACCTGCGGCCTGCCTCCGCTGAAGGAGAGGTAGCGGGAGAAGCCCAGGGCCTCGAGGTAGTCGGCGCCGCGGGGATAGAGCCTCCCGATGTCGTCCAACGCGTGGCAGTCCGTGCCCACGCAGATGGGCACGCCGATTTCGCGAGCCATCGCGAGGATGCCTTCGGAGGGATAGATGCCGCAGCCCTTGGCTTCGCCCGAGAGGTTCACGTCGAGGGCGATGCCCTTGTCCGAGAGCTTCCAGAGTATCGTGCGGAGCTTGCGGGCCAGGGGCCCTGAGCCGCGCATGGGCTCCCGGACATCCTCGGGCGCGTTCACGTAGAGCTTGGGCAGGTCGAGGTGCCCGACGGCGTGAATGTACTCTCCCCATGCATCGAGCATCGTGAGGACTTCGTCGAGGTAGCCTTCCCAGTAGGCCTCCGGGGAGCCTCGGAGCGCGAGCAGGCGCGCGGCCTCCTCCTTCGAACCGTCGTAGGGTATTCGCTCGGACGAGAAGTGGACGGAACCGACTATGAAGTCTACGCCAAGCATCTGTTCGATTTTCGCGCGCGACCATGTGAGCCCCAAGCCCAGTCCCTGCCATTCGAGCTCGATGCCGTAACGGACTTCGATGCGGTCGGCGTAGCGGCGCTTGTAGCCTTTCATGAGGGCCACGTAGTCCGCGAAGGCCGAGTCGCCGCGTATGAACTTGAGCCCGAGTCTTTCTTCGGTCTCGTAACGGAAAGTCGTGAGCCTGGGCGTATGTATGATGAAGGCGATCGATGGGTGGCCGAGCCCGATCGCGCGCTCGATCGCTCCGTCGATGTCGTCGATGCCGTGCTTGATGGGCCCGACGATCGTGCCGGCGTGGATTCCGTGAGTCTCCCAGAGGAAGTTCGGCGCTGTTGTTCCCATGGCTGAGTATAGAGCCGGAGGCTTACGCATGCCAAGTTTCCCACGGCCGGAAGCCGTGGCGCACACGATAGCTTTGAAGGTCAGGGTAGCTTCAGCGCCTCGACCATGTAGCGGACCGTCGGATCGCCCTTGTCGAGAGTGCGCTTTTCGACGATGAAGATCAGGTATTTTTCGTCAGGGGCGACGATAATCCTGCGGATTGCATAGGCCTTGACGCCCTGGCGCTTTATATCGGGATTACCGCCGACTACGCGCTTCGCCGTTCCGTCCTTCGCTGTGAAGGAGACTGCGATGCCGAAGGATGCGGCGATGTTTCCCTTGAGCTCCGAGGAACTCTGGCTTAATGATACCTCGTAAGCGGCCCCGGTCTTGAAGTCCCGGAAGGAGAGGCTGGCGGGAGGCTCTTGGCCGTCCATGAGGACGTAGAGCAGTCGCCCCGGCCGTAGATGGTCGATCTTGTATTTCGCGACGAGCGCTTGCTCTTGGCCGAGTACGGCGAAGAGCGCCCCCGATGCGTCCTGTCCTGGTTCGAGCGCCGCGTCGAAGGACTTGCGGACTACCCCTTTAAGGACGAAGTCGTTTCGGGCGTTGTCGACGAGATAGGTTTCGGCGTAAGGCTTTCCGGCGTTCTGGTCGATGCCATATTGGCCGAACATGAAATGCGACGAGTCCGCGGAGAAACCCAAGTCCACGAAGGTAGCCACATCCCCAGCGAAGGCTGGGATGGTCAGGGCAATAAGATATAGTGCCGCCGCGAGCAGGCTTCGTTTCTTCATGTCGCGCTCCTGTACTTTAATATCGGCCGTATGGCCGTCCCCTTTAACTTTATCGGATACGACACGGCGCCTTCCAATTACCCCGCTCTCGTAGTATCCTGGAAGCGTGACGATCGCAGCCCGCCGTCGAATCTACTGGAGCCTCTTTTTCTCGGCATGCGTTTGCCTGATAGCATTCTTCCTTCTATATATGCGGCTCGCCAAGGGAGACAAGGCGCCTGCCTTCCTCGTCAAGGCCGACGCGCTGGGGAGCTTCAAGCTCGGCAACTTGGTCCTTCCTTCCCATCAGCTCGCGGCCGCAGGGGTCGGTCTATGCACGCTCTACGCGTCCCTCGGCCTGGGCTATATACTCTACTCGTTCCGCAAAACCGTGTCCGCCGAGATATACTTCTACTCTTTTTGGGTTCTTTCGGTAGGGCTCGAAGTGCTAAGGCTCGCGCTTTTCAACCTGGCCGCCGGCGATGGCTCAGGCTACTGGCAGATCGTCGCAGCCAAGGCATTAGTCTTCGCGCGCTACTCGGGCTACCTTTCCCTCTTCATGTCGGGGCTCTACGCCGCTGGCTTTCATAATGAGAAGCTCGGCACAGTCTCGGCCGTGATTCTTGCCCTGTCTTTCGCCCTCGCGGCGATTATGCCGATCAATACTGGCTCCTTCGCCCCCACCCTCGAACTCAAGCCGGGCTACGCGAGCCTCAATGAGGGCCTCGCCGCGATCGTCGCCATCATTACCGTGGCGAACTATGTCTATGCCGCCAGCTCGACAGGCGAAGCCTCGTACAAGCTCGTAGCCTTGGGAGCCGCGCTATTCCTGGTAGGTTATAGGCTTTTGACGACTCAATGGAATCCGATCGCCATGATCGCGGGCTTCGTGCTTCTCGTCGCAGGCTCATGGCTCTATGCGTCTCGCCTTCACTCTTACTACCTCTGGCAGTAGGGAATCGAGGTGCTAAAAGAGCAGACTGGCTATCGCTCCGACTGAGACGGGAAGGACAATGTTGTCGAAATCCTTCATGGGCGCCGCTTCGATGACCATCGCCGCGATCCCGACCGCGAGGGAGCGGGGCGAGTCGCCCGTCACTGCAAAGGCTGCTATGAAGACGGCCGCGAGGCAGGTGAGGCTACCTTCGACGGATTTGCCCCCCGTGAAGGGAATGCGGATGCTTCCGAAGGACTTGCCTACTAGGCTCGACAGGCCGTCGCCGAAGGCAAGGGCGTAGATCGCTATCGACGCAGCCGGGTTGGGATATAGAAGAAGGGAAAGTAGGGCTCCGATACCTAGCGTAACTGGCCCGAGAACGAAACGGTCGCCATCGCGGCGTCTAGCCGCTAGTGCGGTCACCTTTGAAATGATCGGGACGCTGAATCCTTCCATGCGCAGACTCTCACAGGTGGCGTAAAAAAGCACGCCTCCCGTAAGAAGCCCCACCGCTAAACCCAGATTAATCGCTGCGAGGCCGGGGACAAAGGCGATGAGGAGGTGAATGCTTTTCCTAAGGATTTCAGTACGGATTTCCTCTGGGATAGCAGGTATTCCACGTCGGGTTGTTTTAGCCGAAGCTGTTGCGATGTTTTCCATCATTTAGTTCCAGTTATAATATATGCAGGTATTGTGCCATATATATCAAGAATCATCGATGCTTTTAATTGATATCACGATATGGAATTATTTATAAACTCAGAATGGAGATTAACTATGGTGTATAAAATAGTTGACTTTATGGATAAGCGATTCGAGTACTCTCTTAAAGACCAGTCCTTGACATGGGAAAAGGCGGATGTTACGATCGCGCCGGCTCTGGATAATTTATTGGTCGATTAACTCAGTGGGAGAGTGCTACCTTCACACGGTAGAAGTCACTGGTTCAAACCCAGTATCGACCATCTAAAGCATTTACTTATGACAAAACAAAATGCATGCAGTGCCTCAGAGCTTGAGGCGCTGCCTTGTACCCCGAAAGTTCACTGTGACTTGGAACTGTGACTTTTCGGGAGGTCAGCATGGGTTCCAAGAAGATGCACAAAGAGAGCCGCTTTTCGTTCACTTTCTTCAATCGCCCAACCAAGACAGGAGTCTCAGTTCTCTATGTCAGGATTATCGATAAGCAAACCGGGCAGGTTCTCGCGCAACGCTCAACCGGGACGGACGATGAGCGCGAGGCTGCCGCGTATGCAGGTCGGTTACTGACGGAACTCCCCTTGGATGCAATTGTCCGAGCTCGCGAGGACCAATCAGCTGCCAATTTCTCTGAAACTGAGCGGTTACGGGATACAATGCTTGCGGCTTTCTTCACCCACTTCTGGGCTGAAGAGTCGTCATACTTACGTGCCCGAGAAGAAGCCGGCAAGCCTCTTTCGGGGATGTATATCACTAACAAGCGCTCATCGGTCAAGCGGTTCGCTGCTGTGTACCCGCAGTTTCAGCGGACACCTCTTCGGGCAACATCGCTGATTCTTCTCGAAGGCTTCCGTGATTATCTTCGCAACAAGGGAGTCCCGGCCAATACACGAAATGCCGCTCTCGACTCCCTGCGCTCGCCCATTTCGTGGGCTCAGAAGCGTGGCCTCATAGATTCACCGTTCAGCTTCTCTGCGATTGATCGGCCTAAGGGGACCTTCCGCAAAAGAGGAGTTCTCTCTTCAGAAGAAGTTGCTGCCCTCGTTGCTCTCCCTGTCGAGCCGATATGGGAGAGTAAGGAGGCGAAGAACGTCCACGTTGATGTCCATCTCCGTCCTCGGCGAGCGAAGGGTGAGAAGAACGAAGGCCCGGCATTGATCGATCTCCGCCAGAAGGCAGCGCTTCTGCTTTCCGAGCTTGCAGGGCTCCGTCGAGGTGAGATTCGCGCTCTCACATGGGGTGCAGTCGACCTGGATCGCGGCCGGATCGAAGTCGTCGACAACTATGTCCCTGTTGACGGTGCGAAGAAGCCCAAAACCGGCAGCGTCGGTACGGTCCCGATCTCTGAGGACCTCTCCCCCGTCCTGCAAGAGCTCAAGAATATCGCCCATCGCCTGGGGCTCGACGGTTCTGACAACTACGTACTCATGGGCTCCAGGCCCGATGTCCCTATCAATGAGATCACTATCGCCCGCGGCTACCGGCGGGCGCTTCAGGCTATCGGCATTTCCGACGAGGAGCGCAAGCGCAGGAACCTAGTCCCGCATTCAGGGCGTCATGGCTTTGCGACTCGTCTCGCCGACGCGATCGGAGAACGCGCGGCAGCCCGCCTTACCCGGCACCGAACCACGACGGCCTTCGAAGGCTATGCGGCTCATACCTCGGAAGAACTCTTGGAGAAGGGTAGACAGGCTCTCAAGCTCGGCAAGAAGCCTGAAGAGGGCTCGGAGGGGTCAACGGACTCGGAGGGCAAGTAACATCGCGATTGCTGTTTCACACTTTTAACACGAAGTCCGCCGCCGTGATATTATGACCGTAGGAGGCTAACATGGTCGCGCAGCAGTTGCTCCCTCCACTCAATCCTGAAGCCCTATCAGCGGCGGACCTGTCGGCCACTGTCATGTCCATCCGTGACAAGCTCGGGACGAAGGAGTGCTTCCCGGACATCCAGCGCATCGTCCGTACTGCCGAGGGCAAGGTTGAGCGGGCCAAGACTCGTGACGACAAGAAAAGACTCATTCGGGCCGCTATCGAGGATATTACCTATATAACCGTAGCAAGCTCATCCATGTATCAGTTCCTCGCCAGCGTCGGCGGCATTGACAAGGAGGCTCCCTACTCCGACTACCTGAGAGCGGCGAATATCACACTGACCTACTTAACGCGGTGTTTAGAGCATGTAGATCTCGAGCCGGAGGGCACGAGCCGGGCCCCGGCCTCCCCAGTTGTGGCCGAAGGCGCTCCGGCCCCTTCCGCTGTCATCGCCAAGACCGTCATGGATACAACTGAAGTCTCGGCATATATCGGGCGCAAACCCTGGACTGTTCGCCACTATGTCTCTGAAGGCCGTATCCCCTTTCATCGTACATGGGAGAACGGATATCCTTATTTTCTGAAGGATGAGATCGACGCTTGGCTTGCCGCTGGACACTGCCCCGCAGTAAGGAAGAGGTAACTTTCTGTGGCGGAAGTCGCTCCTATTCAAACAAGGAAGATGGCCTCGGTTTTGGTCTTTGATCTACTCTGTCTGGAATCTCCTCGAGCACGCTTTGGTCCAGACGACCGTCCGCTACACCCAGGAGAACATCGAGAACCTACGCCGTCGATATCTTCTTGCCCACGCCTGTGAGAACGAGTACCGGGCCTATCTCGCCGAGCTCCAGGAGCGTCTTACCAAGGCGGCATACAAACGAGCCAGACGGCATCAGTAGATGACACTGCTCTAAGTGCGTTTCTTTGGTATACTACGAATGAAGGAGATGACCATGACGACGGTCCAACTTGATCTTAACTTCGACCAGATTAAGCGGCTGGTCGATCGTTTGCCGCGACGGGATAAGGCGGAGCTCGCCCGCTATCTCGACGATCAGACGCTCTTCACCGAGGTGCGGCGGGTACGGCGTGAGCTCAAGAGTCTGCCCATAACCCAGGCGGAGCTCGATGCAGAGGTGAACGCGGCGAAGAAGGCTCGGGCTGCTCGTGCGCGTCGTCCTTGATACCAACCTCTGGATCAGCTTTCTATTCGGTAGGGCAATGGATGATCTGCTCCGCTACCTTGAGGAAGCCAGTGTCACCATTCTGACGGATGAGCGGCAGTTCGAGGAGTTCGAGACGGTCGTCGCCCGGCCCAAGATCAAGAAGATGGTGGGGCCTGAGCGGATAGCGATCATGCGGGCCTTTGCGCACCGGCAGACGATCGTGAAGGCCAAGAAGCGAATTACGGCCTGTCGCGATCCTGACGATGACTATCTACTTGAGATCGCCGTGGCGGGCAAGGCCGATTGCATTATAACCGGTGACAATGACCTGAAGGCGCTCGATCCTTTCCAGGGTATTCGCATCATGGGATACCGAGACTTCAAGAATCTCCTTGCAAGTTCCAAGGGGACGCGTTGATCGCGGCCTTCATGGAAGGGCAACCGAAGGCCCGAGTCTCTAGTTCAAGCACGCAAGACGCCTCTTTCTAACCCCTCATTACCGCCACTTGCCTGGCATTCATAGGCGATCTATACTCCGTCCATAGACACCCTCTATGGTGTCTTTTCTATATGCTCTGGCGCCGTCGGCGTGGGCGTTCTTTGACAGCCGGAGTACCCTGGGGCCGACACCTCCAATTTTGGGACGCCTATATGCTTGCGCTGCTTTGGTTTAGGGGTGCAGGACAATAATACTTCAATGCTCGCTGGTATGACCCGACACTAGGCAGATTCATCACCGAAGACCCGGCGAGAAGTGGCGGCAACTGGTACGAGTACGGCAGTGATAATCCGTTAACACTTATCGACCCTTCCGGCCTTGATCCGTTTAAGCCTCTCGGTGCTGACTCTGGTCCAGTAGCATTCAAGACATTCGATGCTGGTAACAATACCGCCAACTTTTTCCTCGGCGGCCTCGCAGGTGCTGGCAATGTTGTACTAAGCCCTATCAATGCAGCGCTCATCGCGACGGGCTTAGTCGATAAGGGTTATACCGCTGCATTCGATAGAGACCTGGCGCTCGATACTGTCGCGGCAGCAAACGCAGTCCAGTCAGCAGGGTATCCTGTTGGTGCAGTCGGGAAGATGGCTTCTGAGGCCATTACCTACGCAAGGGCTGGTCTTGCAGCAGGAGAAGCTGGAGAGACCGGTGCGGCGGCACTTATCCGGGCCAATGCAGCGAAGGGTGCGGCTTATGAAGATCAGGTATTTGATCAACTTCAAGGCACCCAGACCGACGTCGTTCGGCAAGTTACTATCAAGACCAAGAGTGGTGCGAAGACCAGACTAGATTTTGTTGGGAAGGATGCTGACACCGGTGCATATGCCCTGACTGAAGCTAAGAGTTCTGCAACAGCGCCACTTACGAAAGGGCAGACTGCTGCTTTCCCTGAACTTCAGGAGTCCGGTGGTGTTGTTGTAGGAGCTGGCAAACCAGGAGTTCCAGGAGGGACAGTAATTCCTCCGACCAAGGTTAGTGTGAAGCGCCCACTTGAATGATATAGAAGGTGGGAGTATGTCTGTCGAGCAAGAAGATGTGGTGGATGCAATTGGTGTTGATAAGATCTCGGATGATGTAATGCTAACAATTAGCGATCACCTCGATTGGAGCAACATCAATAGTCATCTCCTGCTGCTACAGGCGAAGCTGAACGCTTATATCAACTTCGTTGATAGCGGGGAGCTCGTGGAGCAGTATCCGAATGCGATAGGTAAGGCAGTCGTTTATGACATCGTTGCCCAGTACCCTTTCTGCCCTGAGGCGCTTGCCTTCTTTCGTAAGGTTGAATCTGCTCTAGAGGGCAGTGATACAAGATTGAACTATCGTAATCTATAACTAGGGAGCCCAACCCACAAGGCCGGGCTCATGGAGAGGGGTATGAAGAAGAATATCAAGGACCGCTCATCTCAGCACTTTATCAAGGCTCGTTAGGTTGGTTCCCATCGGCGATCCGTCCACGAGGACCGAATAACTTCCCTTCTCCCCCGTATTCGTGAGCGTTATGGCCCCGAAGCCGATGTGCGATCCAGTCATCGACTCCAGCACTGCTACGACCAACTCGTCCGTCGTGTCGAATATATCCAAGACTCCCGCGGCCTTCTTCGATTGAGATAGCGTCGTCTTCCCCTTCGCCCGGTCGAAGACCGACAGCGTGCAGGTAATTCCACCGGATTCCGAAGTCGACATCCTCCCATACAAGATAAAATCGAGGTGCTGCTCTTCAGCCATAGCGCGTAGAGCGTCGTCTCCACTACCGGCCACGTCCTCGGACTGGACGCTGTAGTGCCCCATCTGACGCAGAGTCATTACAAGCGTATCGGTTGCCGCCGTGCACGCGGCGTCATACGAAGATGAGTTCGTCGCGTTCGCGAATTGAACGACCGCGACATGCGCCTGCGTCGTGTCCTCGGCGTCAGCGAGAGCTGGTGCCCCGGCCATGAGGACGACACAAAAGACCCATGCTAATGGAGATATTGGAAGGGGGTAGAGAGAGCGTCGATGGTGCATTGAAGAAATGCCTCCAAGACTGATTTGTGAAATTAGTGAAACCTAGAGTAACACAGAACAAGTTAGTGAGAAGTTAATTTTGAGGCGTCTCAGGGGTGATTTAGGGGTGATATTTGTCCATTATGTCTAATAGTGCTCGAAACGAGAGCGTGACGGCCTTCGCCGTATCGGAAGAGCCCGTCTTTCCTCGCGATGTAGATGGAGACTTCCTGGGTGTTCGAGGTCGACGGGGCGGTCCTCCTGCCTTTCGCCTTTTCCGTCCCCACGAGCGTCACGCTGCATCCCGCCCACAGAACGTTGGACAACTTTTTGTCCGAGAGCTCTTGGCTTGACCATCTGCGCCTGATTCTCGTCGCCTTTAGGTTGTCGAGAAACGCGTAGTCTTGGTCTATCCGCATTACCGAAGCAAGTTGCAGCGGACGCGGTGGGAAAGCATTCTCGACCAACCCTTGAGCTGTAGCGCTCACGAAGGCGGGTCAAGCTCCTATACCCCCCAAGGCCGTACGGAACCAAAAGGTCTACCCCGACGGGGGGCGGCACTGGGCGCTCTTCAGGGCGAGCATGTCGTGCTCCATCGAGGGCGACGAAGTGACGCCCATCAGGTTGACATCCATCAGGATGAGATCCACCGGGGCGTTCGCCTTGATTCGCAGGCGGGTTCATACCTCGCAGTTTACTGCGTGTCTTTCTTCTCTCGCGCATGGGTATGGACCCGCATACAATCCACTACCTTGCAGAACGAACGATACCTCGGAGCTTGCTCCGGGGTTCGTTCATTTGTCTCGATCGCCTTTTCGCCGGTTCCGGCGGTCGTGGCGCGGTAGCCGTACTGCTCAAGGCGCACCTCCTCCCTGAATCCGCGCCAGGGCGGGGCAGGCAAATTTGCCCTCCTTCAGCCCTCGTGTCCTAGTCTCACTATGATGCCTTCGATCGATACCTCGAGGACTGACTCGCCGCCAAGAACAAGTCAAAGGACAGGTTGTGAATGGTAACAATATCTAGCCTCTTGTCGTTACTCCGAAGGGTGTGATCTCGCAGTGGTCTCTTATCCTTTGTAATTCCCGTTATCATCACTTATAGTTCAGTGAGGGACCACGTGAGGGTCTTTGATGATCTCAACCAGGGGAAGGCTATGAGCGATTCCTTCCCGCACATCCCGAAGCTGTCTTGGCGACCAAGACTCGAATGCTCAAGGAGGCTACATGAAGCTCGTCCATGTTTATCTGAACTTCCCTGGTACCGCGGCAGATGCGCTTAAGTTCTATGAAACTGTGTTTAAGACTAAGATTATCGCGATCCAGACATATGGGAATACTCCCTTTGTCGGGCAGGTTCCAGACGCAGTCAAGGACAAGATTATGAACGCTCAGCTTCCGATTACGGAAAGCGTTCATCTTATGGCGACCGATTCCGTCCCTGGATTCGGGCCAGCGTTGTCAGTCGGGAACAATTTCAACATTGTGGTCGTGGCTGATGACAAGGCAGAGGCGGATAGAGTGTTCGGCGACCTCTCCTCTGGCGGAGTTGTGACCATGCCGATTGCGAACGCACCGTGGGGGCCCTATTTTGGGATGTGTAAGGATAAGTTCGGCATTCAGTGGATGGTGAGCTTGGACAGTTCAGTATAGCGGAGGTGTCTATGAATGCCGTTTTAGCACCTTTCATCGTAGAGGGTCTGCTCATTATCGTTGCAGCTATCTTCGGATTTCTTACAGGTAAGCAAGGGAAGCCCTACGGCAAGGTGAAGCTTGTCCTCCATCTATTCTTCTTTGCATGGTTCACCCTGGGTATGGTTTTCATCTTGAGGGGGACTCTCAATGAGCTGACATTAGTTTCCATTCCGTTTTTCGTAATGGTGGCCTGCCTACTCGTTCAACTATTCGTAGGCATCAGGATGTTGATTTCGAAGGAAGTTGGTAAACGCCTACCGGCGATTCACAAGATCGCCGCCGCGGGCCTCTTTCTTGCGGACGCCTGTGCACTCATCATTACTGCTATCAGATAACCACATTGCCCAGGATGAAGCATGTTGGCCTTAGGACCTATGTTCGCTGTTCCTGTGGTCGGGTAGAGTTTGAATCGAAAGGCAAGCCCATCATGACGAGCGCAAGCAACTGTGATGATTGTCAACGGGCATCGCGCCAATTGGAATCGCTTCCAGGCGCGCCTCATCTTCTCGGGGAAGATGAAGGGACTTCCTACGTCCTCTAGTAGGAGGGGCAGTGTTTCCTTCCTGAAGGGTCAAGAGCCGCTCTAGGACTATCGCCTAGTAAGGAGAACCGTTTACCAAGAGAGTCGTGGCGTCGTGTTGTAACTCGGGTAGCATACTGATCCGCCGGATCAGTGGGCCCGCTCCTTCATTGAGGCGGGCCTTTCTCGCATACGCGATACCGCCCCGGCCTCGCTTCAATAATAAGGAAGAACTTCATGGTAGTATCTCTTGATCTTCTCTGGATGCTGATCTTTTAGCGAGCGTCCGCGTTAATGCGTTCCAGGCGGCAAGAGAGTCCATATAATCTCTCCAGTGCGCGATTTTCCGGTTTTCAATCTTGATGATTGAGCAAAACCGATTGTTGTACTTTCCGCCCGTCGCGAGGATGGTCCCATGGACTTCATATTCGATGACGACTATGCGGCCGTTGTCTGTCTTGTGGGTAATCAATTTATCAGCTGATTTAATCTCGATGTTTTCGCCATAGCCACTGAACATAGCCATCAAATCGGCACGCCCTTTGACAATGCGAGGCCAACCGGGGAAGTCATAGAGGACTTCGTAGACGATGTCGTCAGTGACAATGTCAAAGAAGTGCTCGCCATCAACGAGATCGCCTAGCGCTCCCCGAACCAGTTCGAAGTAAGGGGTGACGGCCTCGTAGGCAGCGTATTTCGGGTTCGGCATTCTGGACTCTCCTTGCGTTTCGCATGATTGCTTGCAAGCCGGTATCGAACAAGAAGGCACTTTAAGATTCTGTGGTTTCGTGAACATCAGTCGATCATAGTACCCATATCTCTGATCCGCTCAAAAGCTACCGTTCTCTCCAATTATGCGCGCTCTTTCGCAATCAACGCCTTCGTCTTGAAGAAGAATGGCAGAGCCGCAAATTGCATGACCATGGAGAAGGCGACCAAAGCGATGAGCGAACGATCATACAGCAGTCCCATGGCCCAGCTCCCGAGGAACCACAGCGCTCCGAAGCCGGCATAGAAGATACCGAAGGCCGTACCTCGCCTCTCCTTCGAGACCATGGAGGAGACGGCGGCCTTCAAGATCGACTCCTGGGCTCCAGTCCCGACGCCCCAGAGCATGACGCCTAATGCGGCCAGAATGGGAGAGTTCGTCAGGAAGGCGAACGGGGCGAAGAAAGCGGATATCGACGAGGAGATGATGATCGCGCCGAAGCCCCGCCTGTCGAACATCCTTCCGAAGATGAAGGCCGACGCGGCGTCGACGGCCATCGCAATCGCGTACAGCACCGGTACGACATTATCAGGAAGGATCTGCTTTTTCGCGAAGTGGAAGGCCATGAGCGGAAAGTCAGCGAATCCCGCAGCGAGCAAGCCGATACCGACGAGGTAGAACCAGTACGCCTTTCCCATTCCGCTCTGTTCGCGCTGGGGGCTTGAAGTTTCCAGCTCGTGAGGCCGTGGATACTTGATCTTCGCCACAAGCAAGAGGCCGATGACGATGAGGCCGGGGATCCCGAGCAGTAGGAAGCAGAAGGCATAGGCCGAGAGCTTGTCGCCGCCGGATTTGAGCGTGAGCACGGCGAAGAGTACCATGGGACCGAGGAAGGCGCCGAACTGATCCATGACCTGCTGCAGCGCGAAGCCCTTGCCGACGCCGACTTCATTCGCCGCGAACGAGGCGAGCGTGTTCTTCGCGGGGTGCCGTATCGCCTTGCCGAAGCGCTCGAGCACGATGAGGCAGCACGCGAAGATCCAGCCCTGGCCCGGCGCCAATGCGAGCGCCGGTATAGCGACAAGGTTGATGCAATAGCCCACGATCGTCATGGCCCAATAACGGTGCGTCTTGTCGCTAATGAAGCCAGTGGCCAGGCGGAAGGCGTAGCCGATGAACTCTCCGAGCCCTGAGACGAAGCCTACTGTCGCGGCCGAGGCCCCGAGGAGAAGAAGGAAGGGACCAAGGATGCTCCGCGCTCCCTCATACGTTAGGTCCGAGAAAAGGCTTATCACCCCAAGAAGAACCAGGAAGGAGTAGGCGGCTTTCTTGTTATCGGTCATGGCACCCACTATCGTAAGGGACATGCCCCACAAAGCGCAAGGCTCATGCCTTCACAAGTGTCGCGTAGCGCGATTTTTTCTCAGGGGTGAGGTTTTTCTCCCGATTTCTTGAATAGCAAGAAGTAGGGGGAAAAGATAAGGAGAGCGGGAACAAAGGTTTGGCGACCTCCCGCTCTCCTATCCATAATCAGCATCGTCATTATCGGAGCCGCCGCCGCGGAATACAAGCCCTTTCTCCACGCTGAAGAGTTTCCCGCCAACATTGTATGCCCAGCCTGCGGGCATGTGGGGTTGAAGTTCCACGCCCGCTATTCCAAGTATCACCGCAACCGGCTCATCGAAATCGTCCGTGGGCTCTGCTGCGGCTGTGACATCACCCACGCCCTTATCCCCTCGTTCTCCCTGCCCGGCAGTTCCCATAACACCGGTGACGTGGAGAAGTATCTTAGCGCTCGTGCGTTGGGTTGTACCCGGCGCGAAGCCGGAGCGCATCTGCTGGCCGCGGGGCGGGATATCAGGGTGCTCAAGCGGATCGAACGAAGCTTCGAGCGCTGTGCGCGGAATTGGTCGGCGATATTCGCGATGGACCTTGCTGCCAAGCACGACTACAAGGTGCTCGCCGCCGTGGTCGTTGTGGAAGCACGGATTGTGGAAGAGCCGGCTGCTGTCCTGCTCGCGGCGAACCTCTACGCTCTCGAACACGGCG
>Ga0326727_10008094_pt1 | contig 27014 bp, 18 predicted proteins | sample MB2enrmetagenome_FD_207643 | JGI IMG/M metagenome (GOLD analysis project Ga0326727, IMG submission 207643) | Lab enriched peat soil microbial communities from McLean, Ithaca, NY, United States - MB29MY | ecosystem: Environmental > Terrestrial > Soil > Wetlands > Peat | place: USA: New York...
GCCACCAAAGGGTCGATGAATTTTTGCAGTTCCGTCATCTTCTGCCGCCAGTGCGCTGAATTCCATTTCATGGACAAAAGCATAGCACACCCCCAAAAATCTGTCAATATAACTTAACAGAGTAATGATAGCCGAACTGCGCTCGCTCAAGCCGGACATTTACATCAACCAGACCACGGGCACCTGGCCCTCGCCCTTCTGGCTGCTGCACGCGGACTCGATCTGGCGCGGCGGGGAGGATCATTCATTTGTCAATGGAACGGCGCCCGAACGGGAGCGGTGGATTTCCTACAAGGACAATGACGTCTATGAGGAGGTGGTGGGCCGAAGCGATTTGTATCCCCTCAATTCGTTGATGCTCCACGGCATCATTTACGCCCGGCAGGCGCACGGGTTGAACCATGACACGAACAACATCCTCAAGTCGGAAATCCGCGCGTTTTTCGGCAACGGCACGCAGTTGCAGGAAATGTACATCACGCCCAGCCTGATGACTCAGGAAAACTGGGACACGCTGGCCGAAGCGGCCAAGTGGTCGCGCGAAAACGCCGGCACGCTGGTGGACACGCATTGGATCGGGGGCGCGCCGGCAGAGCGGCAGGTCTATGGCTGGGCCGCCTGGTCGCCTAGGAAGGGCATCTTGACTTTGCGCAATCCGTCGGCCAGGGACGGGGAAATCAAAATTGACCCGGCCAGGGTCTTCGAGTTGCCGGAAGGCGCGGCGCAGAATTACACCATAGTCAATCCATTCAAGGATCAGAGGGTGGAAGCAACCCGGCTCCGCGCGGGTGAAGAGACCCTGTTCAAGCTCCAGCCCTTTGAGGTGCTGGTGATCGAGGCCTGGCCGGAGGGTTCATCCTAGATCCCGCCGTTGAATTTTATGATTAAACGGAAGCCACAGAAAGTCACAGATGGACACAGATTTCTCTGAAAACGTCTTTCATCAATTGGGCACCGCCTGCTTTTTTCGTGACTCCTTCTGATCTGTGTCTATCTGTGTTCATCTGTGGCTTTAACTGCTTTTTAAAGTTCACGCCCGGCGCTCTGCGATGACAAAACAGTCTGGCAATTTGAAAATGAAAAAACATCTACTTCTGGCTTTATCTCTCGTCACGTTGACTGGCGCACAGGCGCAATTGCGGGTGCCGGCCTTCACCGCCTATCTTGAGCCGGATCCAGAGGGCGCGCAAGTATCGCCGCCTTCGGGCGTTTCCGGCTGGACGGATCCCGCGCTCAAGGTGCTTTGGTTCGGTGAGATTAAATCTCCAGGCAAGCTGGACTGCTCGCTCTTGTTGCGGCTGCCGGCCGGCGCGGAAACCAGGCTCCGTCTCACAGTGGCGGGAAGAGCCAGGGACGCCGCCGCCAAGGGAATGGGCGACGATTTGGTCAAGGCAGATTTTGGATCCTTCGATGTGCCGGCGCCAGGGTATCAACGGTTCGCGCTCCAATCCTTGAACGGGCCGGGGAAGAATGCGGGCAATCTTGAGGCGCTGGTGCTGGAGGGTCCCGCCGCCGCGGGCGCGCATTTCAATCTCCAGGAGCGTCGCAACGCCGCCTCGGTGCATTTATTTTATCCCGTGGCCGGAGCCACCAACGTGGATGCGTTTTATTGCGAGGTGACAGGCGTGGAAACTCCGCTGTGGACTTACTTCGAGGCCTGCGGCTGGCATCGCGGCTATTTGGGAATGCAAGTCAACAGCCCCACCGAGCGCCGGATTATTTTCAGCGTCTGGGACAGTGGCAACGAAAGCGCGGATCGCAACAAAGTCGCCCAACAGGATCGCGTGACCCTTGTGGCCAAGGGCGGGGGAGTTTTTGCGGGCGACTTTGGCAACGAAGGCACCGGCGGCCACAGCCATCTGGTCCACGACTGGAAAACCGGCCAAACGCAGCGGTTTATAGTCACGGCCAAACCGGTGGATGCAACCCACACCGTATATTCGGGCTACTGGTTTGGGCCGGAAGAAAAAAAGTGGATGCTCATTTCCAGTTGGAATGCGCCCAAAGAGGGCAGGTATCTGCGTGGCCTTTACAGCTTTTGCGAAAACTTCGGCGGCAGCAACGGCCACCTCCGCCGCAAGGCCCTTTACGGCAACCAATGGTTTCATACCGCCGACGGCCAGTGGCATGAACAGACCGCGGCGACTTTCAGCCACGACCCTACCGGCCAAGCGGACCGCCTGGATCGTTTCATGGGCATCGAGGACGGCCGGTTTTTCCTTTCCACCGGCGGCTTCATATCTGGAAACACCAAGTACGGCGCGCTGTTCACCCGCCCGGCCACAGGCCGTCCGCCTGTCGATCTTGTTTCGCCGCCATTTTTCGGAATCCGGTCATTGACGCCATCGCCGCCGTGAAAAAGAATTCAGGCGCATGAAACAGCGGGATTTTTCATTGAGCGGCATTCTTCCGGCCCTCGGAATTCTGGCGCTCGTTTTTTTTCCGCCCTTGGAAAGCCGCGGTGCGGACTGGCTGATTGATCCGGCGCCATTCCGAGCGACGATTGCAACAAACGCGGCGGCAAACGAGATCGTGCTGGAAAACGGACTGCTGCGCCGCGTCATCAAACTTTCGCCGGACGCGGCTACGGTGGCGTTTGATAATCTGATGACAGGCGAATCCATATTGCGCTCGGTGCGGCCGGAGGCGCAGGTCGAACTGGACGGGAAAAAGTTTGACGTGGGCGGACTCGCCGGCCAGCCGGTTCACAATTATCTGGACCCCGCCTGGCTGTCGCAGATGAAGGCCAACCCGGCGGCGTTTCATTTCACGGGCATGAAAACGGGCCGGACCGAGCAGCGCTTTCCGTGGCGAATGCGCAACGAATGGCTGTCCCAACCGGCGCCCTGGCCGCCGCCAGGCGTCGCTGCGACATTCACCTTTGACGCGCCCCCGGACCTCGTCGCGGTCAAGATCGAGGTGCATTACGAACTTTATGACGGGCTGCCGGTGATTGCGAAATGGCTGACGGTCCGGAACGCATCGCCTTCACCGGTAATGCTTGATTCCCTGATGGTCGAGCAACTGGCCTTTGTGGAACCGGAGTCCATCGTGGATGGTCCACCGGAGAATTTTCGCGGCAGTTATCGCGCGCTGGATGCGTTCAGCGATTATAGCTTTGGCGGAAACATGAGCGCGACGGCCGACGCGCCGGCCATTCATTGGCGGAAGGATCCCCTTTACGCCACGCAGGTTCATTATCCGCTGGCGACGCCCTGTTTGCTGGAGTGTTCGCCGCTGATCGGCCCGGAAGCGGAAATCAAAGCCGGTGGCGCATTTGAATCCTTCCGCGTTTTTGAACTGGTTCACGACAGCACCGAACGCGAACGGCGCGGGCTGGCCGTCAGGCGGGCCTATCGCGCGCTGGCCCCGTGGGTGCAAGAAAACCCCATCCTTATGCATGTCCGTAGCGCCGCGCCGGAGGCGGTCAAAACGGCTGTTGACCAGTGCGCGGAAGTGGGCTTCGAGATGGTCATCATGACCTTCGGCAGCGGCTTCAACATTGAAAACGAAGCGCCGGATTACCTGGCGCAAATCAAATCGCTGGCCGATTACGCCCGCGGCAAACGTGTTGCGCTGGGCGGCTACTCGCTGCTGGCCAGCCGTTCGATTGACGCTGCGGACGACGCCATCAACCCGCAGACCGGCAAGCCGGGCGGGGCGCGTTTCGGTGATTCGCCCTGCCTGGGCAGCGTGTGGGGAGGGAATTATTTCCGCAAGCTCCGGCAGTTTTTCGAGCAGACCGGCTGCGAGGTGCTGGAAAACGACGGGTCCTATCCGGGCGATGTTTGCGCGGCGACCAATCATCCCGCCCACGCCGGCTTGAAGGATTCGCAATGGAAGCAGTGGAAGATCATTGGCGATTTTTACCAGTGGTGCCGGGGGCGGGGAATTTATCTCAACGTGCCGGACTGGTATTTCCTGGCCGGTTCGAGCAAGACGGGCATGGGTTACCGCGAAACAGACTGGTCGCTGCCGCGCCAGCAGCAGGAAATCATCGAGCGCCAGAACATTTTCGACGGCACGTGGGAGAAAGCGCCGAGCATGGGCTGGATGTTCGTGCCTCTGACCGAATACCAGGGCGGCGGCGCGGCGGCAACCATCGAGCCGCTCAAAGACCATCTGGAACATTACCAGACCCGCCTGGCGAATCTTTTCGGCGCGGGTGTTCAGGCCTGCTATCGCGGCCCGCGGCTTTTCGACGCGGACCAGACGAAGACGGTCGTGAAAAAATGGGTGGGTTTTTACAAGGCCCACCGTGCGATTCTTGACAGCGACATCATTCACCTGCGCCGGGCCGACGGGCGGGATTGGGACGGCTGGCTGCACGTCAATCCGCGCTTGTCCGAACGCGCTCTGGCGATGATTTACAATCCGCTCAATGAGCCGATTCAACGCCGCATCCGGCTGCCGCTTTATTACACGGGCCTCACCAGCCGCGCGGTCATTCGCCGGGAGGATGGACACGAGGAAACGGTCGCGCTGGCGCGCGATGACTCCGCGGAGGTGACAGCGGACATTCCCGCGCGCAGCCGCATCTGGCTGACGGTGAGGGCGCCGGACTCAAAATAGCAAAAGCAAATGCCGGCAAAGACCCAAAACACAGCTTCCCATCATCGGCCGATGAGGCATCATCGGTTGAAATGGCATACAGGAGCTGAAAAGGAATCATGAAAAAAACAATCGCGATTGTCCGGCTGCCGGGTCTGATCGCCGCGTGCTGGCTCATGCTGGCAGGCGGGCTGCCTGCCGCGAACGCCACATCCACCTTCGCCATCGGCGAGTCGGATTTTCTGCTTGACGGCAAACCGTTTCAAATCAAGGCCGGCGAAATGCATCCCGGCCGCATTCCCCGCCAATACTGGGCTGATCGGCTCAAGATGGCGCACGCGATGGGACTGAACACGGTTTCGATTTACGTTTTCTGGAACCAGCACGAGCCGCGCGAAGGCCAGTTCCATTTCAGCGGCGACGCGGACGTGGCGCGGTTCGTGCGGCTGGCGCAAAAGGAAGGATTGTGGGTCATTCTGCGGCCCGGTCCGTATTGTTGCGCGGAGTGGGAATTCGGCGGCTTTCCGTGGTGGCTGCTCAAAGAGCATGAGTTGAAGGTGCGCAGCCAGGACCCGCGTTTCCTGGCGGCGGCAGGCGCTTACCTCAAGAAACTGGGCGGGCAACTGGCGCCGCTGCAAATCACCCACGGCGGGCCGATCATCCTGGTGCAGGTGGAAAATGAGTACGGCAGCTACGGCGCGGACCACGATTACATGGGAAAAATCCGCGACTTGGAACGGGCCGCAGGATTTGACGTGCCGTTTTTCACCGCCGACGGCGGCGGGAACATGATGGCCAACGGACATCTGCCGGACGCATTGCCGGGGCTTAACGGCGGCGGCGGGCCGGACATAATGAAGGAAATCGGCCGGTATCGTCCGACCGGCCCGTGGTTCGTGCCGGAGTTGTATCCGGGCTGGCTCGATCATTGGGGCGAGCCGCACGCGCATACAGGCGTCAACGAGGTGGCGCGCGAAACGGAGTGGAATCTCACGAACAAGGTTTCCTTTTGCTACTACATGATTTACGGCGGCACCACCTTCGGCTTTATGAACGGCGCCAACTACGGCGGCCATTTCCAGCCTCAACCGACGAGCTACGATTACGACGCGCCGATGGACGAAATGGGCCGGCCCACAGAAAAATTTTACGCGCTGCGCCAAGTGCTGGCAAAACATCTGGCGCCGGGGGAAACACTGCCGGATGTCCCGCCCACAACGCCGGTGATTGAAATTCCCAAGATCGAACTGACCGGGTCGGCGCGCATTTTTGACAACCTTGGCGCGGCTGTGGAATCGGAAAATCCGTTGAGCTTTGAAGACCTCGACCAGGGTTACGGCTATGTTTTGTACCGCACAAAGATTTCCGGACCGGTGGACGCGACACTCACGATCAAGGAGCTTCGTGACTACGCGGTGGTTTGCGTGGACGGCCAACGCGTCGCCGTGCTGGACCGCCGGCGCCATCAAGACTCGACCGGGTTGAAAATCGCCGGTCAAACGGCCACGCTGGACATTTTGGTCGAAAACGGCGGCCGCATCAATTATGGCGGCCGGCTTACTGACAACCGCAAGGGCATAACGCAGTCCGTCATGCTGGACGGGCGCCGGCTCACCGGCTGGCAGATGTATAAACTGCCCTTCGACCATGTTGCTTCGCTGAAATTCAAATCCACTCCGAACTGTGCCGCGCCGGCAGCGCATCGCGGCGTGTTTGAGTTGCCGCAAACGGGCGACGCCTTCTTGGATATGCGCGGGTGGGGCAAGGGAATCGTTCTAGTCAACGGGCATAATCTGGGCCGCTACTGGCATATCGGCCCGCAGCAGACCCTTTATCTGCCCGGTGTCTGGCTCAAGAAAGGACGGAACGAAATCGTGGTTTTTGAACTCTTGAAGGACGACGTTCACAGCCTGGCCGGAATCAAGTCGCCGATTCTCGACCAGTTTGAGAAGGACGACAATGCGCCCTCCGGCGGCCAGATGAAGGAAGATTGAAGAAAGCGCCTATGATAAATAAACATACAAAAAACAACCGGCAAATCATCTGGTGTCTCAACCTCGTGGCGCTTCTGTGGAGCGCGGCGGCTCCTGGGGCCGAGCCACTGGAAGCGGGTTTCCAATCTCCGCCGCACTCGGCCAGGGCGCAAACCTGGTGGCATTGGATGAACGGCAACATCACCAAAGAGGGCATCACCGCCGACCTGGAAGCGATGAAGCGGGTGGGCCTGGGCGGCGCTCAAATCTTCAACGTGGACTGCGATATTCCCGCCGGACCGGTCAAGTTCAACAGCGCCGAATGGCACCAGTTGTTCACGCACGCGGTCAAGGAGGCCAAACGGCTTGGCCTGGAAATCTGTGTCATGAACGGCGCGGGATGGTCCAGCAGCGGCGGGCCTTGGAACACCCCGGAACACGCGATGCAGTGCGTCGTCACCAGCGAACGGCGTGTCCGAGGCCCATCTCTTTTCGATGATGTCCTGCCTCAACCTCCCTCCAAGTTGGGTTTCTATCGCGACATTGCCATCCTGGCGTTTGCCGCCGATTGCCCGCCGCATTCCATTGACGATCTGGACTCCAAAGCGGGCTTCAATGGCGGCTTCGTAAAGTCTTCCCCGGAGAAGGATGCCCCCGGAAAGGCCATTGCGCGCCAGAACATCCTGGATTTGACTGGCCGGTTCGATGCCGGCGGCAGGCTCAGGTGGAACGTCCCGCCGGGGGATTGGATCCTCCTGCGGGCCGGCTACACGCCCACCGGCCAGGAGAACCATCCGGCGCCGGCCGAGGGGACGGGGCCGGAATGCGACAAGTTCAGCCGCAAAGCGCTGGACGCCCACTGGGCGGGGTTCATGCGGAAACTCATTGAGGACGCCGGGCCGCTGACGGGAAAGACGTTCGACAATGTTTTGATTGACAGTTACGAGGTGGGCGGCCAGAACTGGTCGCCCCAATTCCGCGCCGAATTCAAGATGCGCCGCGGCTACGATCCCTTGCCGCTGCTGCCCGTCTTGACGGGCCGCGTGGTGGACAGCGCGGAGATTTCGGAGCGGTTTCTCTGGGACATGCGCCGGACAATCGCGGACTTGTTCGCGGAGAATTACTACGGCCATTTCCAGGAGCTGTGCCATCAATCCGGGTTGATGGCCTCGTTCGAGCCGTACACCGGGCCTTTTGAGTCGCTCCAATGCGGGCGGAGCGCGGACGTGGTGATGGGCGAGTTTTGGGGTGGCACACAGGGAGATCCGTCGGTGAAGCTGGCCGCCTCGGTCGCGCACATCTATGGCAAATCGGTTGTGGGGGCCGAATCGTTCACATCCTCGCCGGAGGCAGCGCGCTGGCGACAGGACCCGTGGGCGCTCAAGCCGCTGGGCGATCTGATGTATTGCACGGGCCTCAACCGCTACATTTTCCACCGCTACGCCATGCAGCCCTGGACCAACCGGTGGCCCGGGATGACCATGGGCCCTTGGGGCTTCCACTTTGAGCGCACGCTCACTTGGTGGGAACAAGGCAAAGCCTGGCTGGATTACGTGGCGCGGTGCCAATTCCTGCTTCAGCAAGGCCGCTACGTCGCCGACGCGGCCTATTTTTGCGGCGAAAACGCGCCGTCCGAAATGCCCGACCTCAACCCGCCCTTGCCGCCCGGCTACCAGTACGACGCCATCAATTCGGACGTCTTGCTGCATCGGGCCAGGATGAGAAATGGGCGGCTGGCCTTGCCCGGTGGCGCCGCTTATTCCGTTCTCGTGTTGCCGCAGGACGAAGCGGAGATGACGCCGGAACTGCTGCGGCACATCGGCGGATTCGTGCGCGATGGCCTGACGGTTGTGGGCTGCAAACCGCGGCATTCGCCCAGCCTTGAACATTATCCCAGGTGCGACGCCCAGGTGAAATCGCTGGCCGATGAATTGTGGGGCCAGTGCGACGGAACCCACGTCACGGAGCATCCCGTTGGCCGCGGCCGCATCGTCTGCGGACGCACGATGGCCGCTGTTTTCGCCGAACAAAACCTGGAGCCGGATTTTGAATTCCACGGCGCTTCGCCGGAGACCCGCCTGGTTTATTGCCACCGTGTCGCCGGGGCGGCGGACATTTATTTTGTGTCCAACCAGCGTCGTGATTTCGCGCCGGCCGATTGCACTTTCCGAGTTTCGGGCAAACGGCCCGAGTTATGGCGCCCGGACACCGGCGCGATGGAACCGGCGCCGATATGGAGCGAGCAAGAGGGACGGATCACCGTGAAGCTGCAATTCGAACCGGCAGGTTCGCTCTTCGTGATCTTCCGCCGGCAGACGGGCGGCGAAGACCATATTATCGAGGCGCGCGGCCCGGCCGCCGAATCCACCCCGGCGCCCGCGCCGAAGATCGAAATCACCCAAGCCGTCTATGAAGCGGCGGATGGCGCCGGTTCGATGGATGTGACCGGCAAGGTGGCTGAACTGGTCCGCCAGGGAGAGAGCGAGATTGCGGCCAGCAACGACCAGTTTGGCCGCGACCCGGCGCTCAATCACGTCAAGCGCCTGCGTGTCAATTACAAGTTCGACGGCAAGCCGCGGACACAGACCGCGGAGGAGAATTCGGCGCTGACGCTCCCTATGGCGCCCGGAAAACCCGGTCCCGCCTGGGGCGTGGCTGGCGAGGGGTCCCGCTGCTGGTTGAGGACCATGACCAGCGGCTCCTTCGAGTTCCGCACCGCCGCGGGCAAACAACTGCGCGTGGCGGTCAGCCCGGTCCCGGCGCCGGTCAGCCTCGATGAGGGATGGGACTTGAGATTTCCCGCGCATTGGGGTGCCCCGCCGGAAGTGAAACTGGACAAACTGATTTCCTGGACCGACCACGATGATCCGGGCGTGCGCTACTTTTCCGGCACGGCGGTCTATGAAAAAGAGGTGGAAATTCCCCCTGAATTCCTGAGTGCCGGCCGGGAAATCTGGCTGGAGCTTGGCGCAGTGGAGAATTTCGCCGACGTCTCCCTTAACGGTCATCCGTGGGCGACGCTGTGGAAACCTCCCTTTCGTGTGAACCTCACCGGCGTCGCGCTGCCCGGCAGGAATCGGCTGCAAATCAAAGTGACCAACCTCTGGCCCAACCGCCTCATCGGGGACGAACAATTGCCCGATGATCGGCAATGGAGCGGCCAGCGGCTGCAATCCTGGCCGCAGTGGCTGTTCCAGGGCGAGGCAAGTCCAACCGGGCGATTTACTTTCACCACCTGGCATCATTGGACGAAAACCGACGCGCTCCTGCCTTCCGGTTTGCTGGGACCGGTCCGATTGGAGGCCTGGGTGAAGGCGCCCGCAGAGTAAGAGGGAAACGGACCGCGCTTTTGGCGGGTTCGGCGTCCCAATCAGCGGCCGGCGGCATTATGGGGTTGCGGAGCGACGGGCTGATACCAGAGTGAACGCCAGTAACGCTGTTCGGTGGCATAAACATCCACGGCGTCGCCAGGTTGGAAGGCGGCTGCCAGAATCCCGTAGCGCTTGAGTTCGCGCACCCAGTCGGCGCGGGGCCGGAAGCCCGGCATGTCGAACCGCTGGATCCGTGCGAGCTGATCGCGGCCGGCGGCGCACATGGCCAGCAGCGTCTGGTAATCGGCGTCTGTCGTGTCTGGAAACACGTTGGCCGGCTGATTCGATTTTGGATCGCGGCAAAGCGACCAGCCGCCGGCCGCCGCAGCCAGCGGGGCCAGGAGCAGGAGCGATTTCTCCGGCCGTGACAGATTGAAAACAATGTGCCGGCTGGTATTGAGCCGCGGGTCGCCCATTTGCGGCTGCCAGAACGAGACGCCGCGTTCGTCGGAAAGGCTCGTCGGCAACAGCCGGCCCGGCTGGTCATGGCACCCGGCACAGCGCCGGGCCAGGACCGCCGCGCCGGCCTTGGTGGTGGGCCAGTCCGTGTCCAGGTTGATCTGCTGGTTTTCGTCGTAGTTGCCGATCATCCCGGTGCCCAAGGCGGCGTAGGTGCCCGGATAGGCGGCGCCCGTGTCAATCCAGAGCCGGAGCGTCTCGATCTGCGCCGCGGTGGCCCGCGCCCCGTAATGCGAGCCGTCGAGCATCTTCAAAATCCGGCTGGCCGAGGAGCCGAGCGTGTGGGGAGCGTAGTTGCTGCGGGGGGCGTTGCGCCCGTCGGAAAACAGGCCCGCGATCGTCATCATGTAATAGCTGTGGCTGAATATCGGTCCGGCGTCCCCGCTCAGGATCAACCGGCCGGCGCGCGGGCCGCCAAGGGCCGTTGGCTCGTAGCCGTGGCAGTTGACGCACAGCGCGTCGAGAATGGGCTGGATGTCGCGCGGGAAATCCATCACGTCCGGCACGCCGGCCACAGGTTCGAGCCGGCTGGGCCGGCGGTGGATCGCGAGCATCGGCTTGGAGGTGAAGCTGGGGGTGTGCGTGCGTTGCTCGTGGCACCCGACACAACCTGTGATTTCCCCGGGTTGCACGGTAACGAAGCTCTGCATTCGTTTGACCGCCAGATCGTGTTCGTCCAACGCGACGAAGAAAAAGCTGCGCAAAGCGGGCAGTTCAAAACAGGCCGACCCATCCGGTTCCACAGGCACCGTGCCGGCAATGCGTTCCAAGGTAAAGGTGCCGCCGTAACTCATCGGCTCCATGCCGCCGGTGTAATGAATCGGCATGGGCAGCGTTTCGAGGACCAGCAGTTTCTTGATCTCTCCCGGCCGGACGCCAGCCATGTTGCGCCCTTGGCAAACGTCCGCCAGCATCAGGAGGCCAATGCCCTGGTCCAGTTCGACGCGCGCCGGGACCAGCCGTTCGCGCGCCCGCGCGCTCAGGGGGCGCGGCTCGTGGCATTCAAGCCCGGCCGCGCGGTCTGCGGGAGGGAGCGTGAAGACCGTCTGTTGGTTTCCCTGGCCGTCCATCACCACGAGGGTTGCGCCTTGGGCCGCCAGGAAACAATCCTCGGAGAAGGCCCACGGATCGCGAAACCAGCCGTTCTGGCTGATCCGGCGGGCAGAGGCCGGGGCATCCGGGCCGGCCTTGGGGTCCACCACCGTAATGGCGCCATCGTGTTCGCGAATGCCGTGACCGGGCGAGAATGAGGCCACGATCTTGCCGGAATTGGGAATCGGCTTGGCGTCAATCATCACGGTGCTGGGATACAGATTGCCAAAATAGACCATTTGGCCGGTGCCATCCGGATTGATGGTCCACAAATGATGATAGTCCACCTGGCTGCGGTCCACGTATTCCCAGCGCGTGTAGAGGATGCGCCCGTCCGGCAACGGCCAAGGCGTGTTGTCCTGCTCATTGTTGCTGGAAAGGGCGCGGAGATTCCTCCCGTCGGCATCGCAACGATGCAGGATGGCGACCTGCGTCAGCCAGCAGTTGACCCAGCGCTTGCACCGGCTCGAAACAAACACGATCCCGCCGTCGGGCAGGTAGCTGGGTTCGATGTCGTCATAGTCGCCAAACGTCAACTGTTTCAGCCCGGTGCCGTCCGCGTTGATCTCATAAAGCAGGTAGTTGGGCGCGCCGCCGCGGCGATAGGAAAAGAGCACCTTTGTGCCCTCGTAGTTCACCTGCGGATCGCGCACGCCGCCATCGGGGTCGTCCAGCAACACCGTGATCCCGCCCGTCCGGAGGTTCAACCGGCACAACCGGCCGCCCTGGCCGTAAGCCTTGCGGTCCGTATCGGCCGCGTAATAGCTGAAGTTGGCATACCAGTGGCCGTCCTTGCCGGGCTGACGCACGGCGAAGACGATGTCGCCCGCCTCCTTCATCGGCCCGGCAAGGAACCGTTCAAGGAGCGCCGTCTCGCGGGCGCCAGCAGGCAGAGAGCCGCCAACGGCCAGCAGGCCGCACAGGAGGCGGAGCGCAAGAGCGCGGGCGCAACAAGGGCGTTTTCGGGTCAGGTTCACGGCAAGGCGCGTGGATATGCCGATTTCATAATGACAAGAGATAGTCGGCCAGATCGGCGAGTTCCGCCGGCGTCAGATGAGAGGTCCGTCCGTGCTGGTCATGGGGATTGCGTTTGGTCAACACGTCGTTCACCGTTGCCGCCGAACCGTCGTGCAGGTAAGGCGCGGTGCGCCACATTTCGATCAGGCTGGGCGTATCAAAGGCCGACGTGTGGTCCCAAGCGGAGCGCGTGCCCACGTCGTAAGATTGCAACGAGGTGAACAGGCCGGGCGGATGACAATCGGCGCAACCGACTCGGGCATCCTCGAAAAGGCGTTTTCCACGCAACGCGGAGGCGGACAGGCGCCCGTGGATAAGATGCGGGCTTGGCACCGGCGTCAACGATTTGAGGTAATCGTCCAGCGCGACGGCCACCTCCTCCGGTTGCGTCGAGAACAGGACGTGCTGGATGCCGGCGCGAACCGCTTCCTCGGCGGTGTCGCGCACGCCTTCGGACATCGCCGGGGGCGTGCGGTGACTCAGGAGCAGGGAGTGCGTGTTCTTGGGATTGCCAATGCCGTCGTTGAGAAGGTCCCAATTCTTCCCGTCCACACGGCCGTCGGACGAATGGCAACTGGCGCAGCTTTGCCACTCTTGGAAGCAAAGACCGGCGTCGTTAAACAACATTTCTCCCCGTCGGATGGATGAGAGAGGACGTGGCTCTGAGAGGGGGATGGCCGTGAAATTGGGCGTGGCGGCCGCCAGGTCAACCGCAACGAGATTGTCGGAGAAGTAACCCGCAACGTAGGCGCGGGCGCCGCTGACCGCCAAGGCCCGCGGGCCTTTCAAGGGCAGCGCCACGCGGTGCCGGATGCCAACCAGAAACGCCAGATCGTCGGCCGACTCCTGCGCAGTCGCCGTCCCGGCCAGTTTCTTGATCAGCGCGGGCGCTTCGATCACGCTCAACTCGTCAGTGCCGGCGTGGGTGACCAGGAGGCGCCGGCCGTCGGCCGTCCAGGCCACCGCCCAGGGATTGGCGGCGCCGCGATCCACTTCGTCCAGCAACACGGTGCCCAGGGGTTGCAGGCGCGACAGGTCGAGCAGCGTCAGCGCATTGCAGTTCAACCAGCCGCGATCCACCTGCGTCGTCGGCAGGTAATTATACGAGAGCACGTGCGTCACGGCGGCGAGACCGCCATCCGGCGAGACGGCGACGCCGCGGAGCAACCCGCTGCCGTTGGGCAGGACGATGGTCTTGGCGACCCGGTTCGCGGTCGTGTCAATCACGCTGACGGCGGCGGCAATGTCGGGCACATCCGCGCGGCCGGTTTGAAGATGGTTGGCAACCAGGAGCCAGCGGCCATCCGGCGTCAGGGCGTCCGCGACCGGTTCGCGGGATACCGCGATGCGGGCGATTTCCCGGCCGCCCGGCAATGCGATCACGGAGACGTCGTTGTCGAAACGGTTGCAAACGTAAAGTGTCCGGCCGGCGTGGTTGAGCAGCGGCGCCATGGCCGTGTGACCGGCGCGCAGCTTGTTTTGCAGCCGGCCATTGGCGGTGTCGAACACCGCCACGGTGCTTTCCGGCGATGCGCAGGTCACGAAGAGCCGCCGGTCATCAGATGAAAGCGCCAGCCCGCTGGGTGAACCGGGCACGACGATGACGCGCCTCACCATCCCGCGCTTGGCGTCCATGACCAGGACCCGGTTCGCGGCGGCGCAGGCGATGAAGAGCCGCTGGCCGTCGGCGCTGGCCGCCATCGCTCCGGGCGCCAGGCCAATGGCGGTGCCTTCGGCCGCCTCCGCCAAAGAGGCGATGCCAAGGAAAAATGCCATCGCCCCGATCAGCCGCAAGTTTGGCCAGGGGCTGCGGAGCGCGCGGGACATTGACCCGATATGTCTCAGGTTCCTCCGCCGCCTTGTAATTTTTCTTCCCATGCCGGTCCGCATTCTGAAAGATGCACTAAAGCAGGTAAGGCTGTGAAAAGAAAGGAACTTATTGTTTCGCGCCTCTCCGGCGTCCCGGCCCATGCGCGCCGGCGCGGGCCGTGAAAGGACCCATTGCACAGAGCAACAAATGGTTCATTTTTATGGCAAATATAAAACGGTTATTCTGGCTTTTGGGCATCGGTCCGATGCTGGCGCAGGGCGCCGGAAACAGCTTTCAGATCAATGCCATCAATCTCAACGGCCAGCTATCCTGGACCAATGCTTTCACCAGCGGGGTTTGCACCGTGGAGGCCGCCACCCGGCTCAACGGGGCCAACGGCCACACATCTTGGATTCCCCAGCAAAACTACTTCACCACCAATTCCGCCGGTGTGGGTCGTTGCGCGCTCTCGCCCGGCAATGACTTTTTCCGCCTGCGGGCGGTGAATATCTCCACCAATACACCGCTGGCTTTTACCAATCTGGTGCAGTCCTACGGTCTCTTGCACACCATCGCCGGCAGCGGCGCTGACGCCGGAGACGACGGAACAAACTACTGGCAGCCGGGCTTTGAAGGGGGTTATGCCACCAATGCCGCGCTTTCGCGCCCGCACTTTGCGATGGAGGATGATGCCGGCGACGTTTTCATTGTGGACAAAGACAGCGATTCCGTTCTGAAAGTCACGACGGATGGCCGCATCCATACCGTGGCGGGCACGCACGCCATTGGCAATGGCCCGGACAGCTCCACCATCGCCACGAATGTCGCGATGAATCTGCCCAATGGATTGTGGGTGCGTGGCGATGGCACTGTTTATGTCCTGGATACCGGCAACGGCAAGGTGCGCCGTCTGGACACCAACGGCATGATGACAACCTTGTTGACAGACAGCAGCGGCATCAGCAGCGGACGCGGGTTGTGGGTGAAGAACGATGAATCGCTCGTTTACTATGCCTCGGGAAGCAAATTAAGGCAGTGGACTCCCGGCGGCGGCGCCTCGAGCTTGAACAAACAATTCAACGATCTGGGCAACTTCATCGTCAGTGGAACCAATATCGTTGCCACCGACCGGGGTGACAACACTGTCTGGCTGGTGACCACGAACAACGGCGCCCGCACGCTCTTATTTGGCAACGGCGGAACCAACCTCGTCGTGGATGACACACTCGCGGCCACCAACGGCCTTTACGGCGTCCGCGGGGTCTGGCAGCCGCCCATCGGCGGTTATTTCCTGGCCACGGATTATGGCGCCCAGTTTCTCTATGTGGATATAACCGGGGTGATCCATATCCTGGTCAATGGTCACGGTGACACTCACGCGGGTGACGGCCAATGGTTTTATTCGCCCACGCCCCTCTATAAGTTCGGTCAATTGCGCTCCGTCTCGATGGACAATCAAGGCAACCTGCTCATCGTGGAAAACGACATTGGTTACGTCCGGCGAATTGACTTCCAACGATTGTCCCCCTGATGTGATGTGTCCGCGCAAGTTCAAGGGCGGGATCAAAAACCTGTTTGGCTGGGCCGAAGCGTTCAACCATCAAGACGGCAGTTTTTGGAGCCGCGGTTTTGGCTTCGATTTTGGTTGATATTGAGGCGGACTGGCTGGCACAATCCTTCCAGCATCAGATGAATTGTGAACACTAAAACAGGGATGTCCTCACCCGCCCCCATTCCGATTCCGTGGCGTGATCGCTGGCTCGACGTGCGACTGCGGTATATCCCCGCCCTCATTTTCATCGCCGTCCTGTTTGTCCTCGTGCTGTTGTGGAAGGACTACGCCTCGGCGCCCTCGCTGGTGGGCCAGGCCGAAGTGGTTCCGGCCAATGTCAGTTGTTACAAGCCCGGCATGTTGGCCCAATTGTTCGTCAATCGCTTTCAAGCCGTCCGAGCGGGTGACCAAATCGGGCAGGTGCTGGTGACGGACCCCAAAATCCTGTCCGCCTCACTGGCGGTGATCCTGGCGGAGATCGAGTCGTTGCGCGCCAGCCTGACACCGGTCGCCAATCAGCAGCGCCTGGCGATGGAGTATGGCGAGTTGCGCCTGCACTGGATGGCCCAACGAGCCCAACTGGGAGTGGCCAGGGCCGACCTGCAAGTGGCCGAAGCGGATTTCAATCGCACCAGGGAATTGTTCAAGGACAAAATTGTCTCGGAGCGCGCCTACGATCTGGCCAAGGCAAAGCAAGACAGTTTGCAGAATCAAGTGGATGAATTGGCCCGCTCGGTGGCGGACCAGGGGCACAAGCTCGAACAACTGCAGCCGACCAACACGACCGATATTTCCAAGGTGACCGATGAACCCTTGCGGGCCGCCATCGCGGTGCAGGAATCCAAACTGCGGTTGACGGAGGCGGAATTGAACCCGATCATTTTGCGCGCCCCGGTGGATGGCATGGTGGATGTGATCTATCATCGGGTGGGGGAAGCGGTGACCGTGGGAGAGCCAATCGTGGGCATCGCTCCCTCCAACGCCGTTCGCATCGTCGGCTATCTTCGTCCGCCCATTCTCCAGGAGCCTAAAGTGGGCGCGCGCGTGGAGGTCCGCACCCGCGGCCCCAGCCGGCAGGCCGGGGCCGCCAAAATCATCGAGGTTGGGACCCAGTTCGAGCCGCTCCCGCCGGCATTGCAAATCCCGATTCGGCTGGCCAATACGGAATTGGGTCTGCCTCTGTGCATCGGCATCCCCCCCGGCCTGAAAATCCGGCCGGGTGAATTGGTGGATTTGAGGCTTGTTCCAAAAGCAGACAAGATCCGATAGGACTTGCCGCCTCATTCAGCCTATGGCTCGGCAGGAGCCTCGCCCTACCGAGGCGTTTGTGGTAGGGCGAGGCTCCTGCCGAGCCGGGGCATGACGAGAATGGAATTTTAAGACACGCTCTATGACTGTGCCATCCTATTTGACCTCCAGACTCAGGTGGTCCTTTTCCAGGATCGTTCCCTCCGCAAAGGCCAGTTGCGCGAGCATCTTGTTGTAATCAGCCTCGGCCCGGATTTCGGCTAAACGGGCCTCCGTGAGGATTTGCTGAAACTGGAGCACTTCGAAACTGGTGGCGAAACCGTTCTGGAATTTTTCGGTCTCGGATTTCAGCGCCTCCTCGGCGTAGGTTCGCGCCTGGCGCGTCGAACCCACCTGGCTGAAGCGGGACTCGACGCGATTGACAAAATCGGCCACTTGCAAGAGCACCTCTTGCTCCGCTTTCTGCAGTTGCAGTTGCGCAATCTTTTTGGCCGCCTTGCTGGCCCGGTAGTTCCCCCGCGCGCTCACGTTGTCCAGCGGAATGCTGGCCACCATGCCGACGGAGTATTCCGGGTTGCGGAAGCTGAACGCGTCGCCGAGGGCTGAGCCGCCGGAGTAAGGTTCGCTTCCCAGCCCGCCGTAGCCGCCAACCAGGTCAACGCTGGGAAAGAGTTGGTTGAAGCGGAACTTGACCATAACACCGCTTTTCTCCACGGCCAGCCGGGCTTCGATCAAATCGGGCCGGCGGGCGAGCGCGCATTGGAAGCTGCGCGAGCGGTTGATCTCCACGGGAAGGGCCGCCAGAGAGTCGCTGGGTTGGACCTCAACATCGGCCCATTCCTTGTAATCATCGGTCAGAAGACCGATCAAGCTGTTCTGGCGGGCGGAGAAAACCTCGCGCGCCGCGGCCAGCGCGGTCAAGGTGTTTTGCAATTGGGTCTGGGCCTGCAAGTCCTCCAGGGGCGGCAAGTCTCCGACCTCGACGCGGCGCTTTGTTTCGGCGACAAACTCACGGCGAAGCTTCAGCGCCTCTTCCTGCACCCTGATTTCCTCACGGGCGTCAATCAGGTCGTCATAAGCCAACTCGACCGCCAGCAACGTCGTCATGATTTGAAAACGCAACGCTTGCTGGGAAATCTTCAGGTCCGTGCGGCGGGTCAGGATCACTTCCCGGTCGGAATCAATCCAGAAGTCCTTCAGGAGGTGCTGCCGCATGGTCAGTCCGACGGCGGCGTTGTAGTTATTGGTCGAACGAATGCCGCCGGGGAAGTTGGTGGCATCTTCAGGATCGGCGCGGAAGTCCGTGTTGGCCCCGACCTTGCTCACCGTTCCGCTGAGGTCGTAACTGAAACCGATGGGCGCCGCGCCGCTCAACTCCGGGCCAAGCTTGTCGGTGGTAATCTGGGCCGGGAAGTAAGGGTTGAACTTTCGCGGATCAAAGGTGCCCAAGTCCGACTCATAACTGTGCGTGGCGCCGAAGGAGAAGGTCGGGTCGTAAGGGCCGTAGGCCACGCTCACCGCATCGCCAGCCATCTCGATGGTCAGATGCTCGATCCGCAACTCCAGGTTGTGGCTTAACGCCAGGTTAATGCAGTCCCGCAAGGAAAGCGCCCGCGTGTTGGCCGGTGGATGGGTCATCTGCGCGGAGGCGGCGGAAGCGGCGCCGCAGAGCGCCAGTCCCAACAGAATTCGAATGCGCATTTCGGCCAATCATGCGCCGCTCAAAGGCACCGGTCAATTCTGTTTGAAGCGTTCCGGGAGACATCTGCCCCCAACCGGTCCAAGAGTCATTGCGCCACCGACCGAGTTAGGAATGAATGGGCCTGTAGTCGTCTCCGTCGTTGCCGTTGCGCTGTTGGCCACAGGGGGCGCGCCATGGACGCCGGCTGCGACCGACACGATGAGAATTACCAGGGCGTTGCTCAAATGTGTTTTCATATATATCATCGCATTTAATTTCGGCTGATTTGCCGGTTACGCAACCGGGGGATTATACTGATATCCGGCCTGCTTGCCCGGGGAGCCGTGCGTCATCAAAAACCCATGGCGCTCATGTCCTGATCTCAACTTGCTTTGGCGTGTCATTATACAATTATTATTTGCAGTCCCATAATAACGTGGTAATATGGGTTGTTGGTGGCGCTCCGGCGCCTGTTCTTTGACATTTTGCAGCGGGAAAAGGGCATCGGGAAAAGTGGCCGGGGGTTGGATTCTCACGATCGAAATGTCGTCGAATTATCTCTCGCGTTTTGCATCTGTGTTTATCTGTGTCCATCTGTGGCTGGTGTTTAGGGGTCAGTGGCAAGGGGCAGGGAAGGCCGGGGAAGATAGATCGGCTAAAAGCTGGAGGGGCATCCAAAGAAGCGCAGGGAAAAAAACAGGCGCCCCACCCGGGGCGCCCCATGAAAACTAACTCTACTGCGGCAAGAAGCCTACGAAAACGAAGGCGCCCTGTCTGCAAGGCGAATTGTGGATTATGTTGTAGTGGAATCCCCTATCGAAGAAATCATGGGGAAATGAAGGGGAAGGGCGGCGCGAGGCACGCCGCCCGGCGACCGGGACGGTCGCGGTCCGCCAATCGTCGGGGCGCGGTGCGCGGATGCACTGAAAATGCAGGGAAGTTCTTTGGTCATGGAGTCATTTCCAACGTGACCCCGCCGCCGTTTGGTGTATTTTTCCCGCGTTGTGACAACGAATGATGCCATAAGGCTCCTGGAAAAATTCCGCGGCGGCAAGATCGGTTTGACCGCCGTTGTCCGCGCCTTCCAGGCGCCGCCGGTGGCGGACCTGGGTTTCGCGCAGGTGGACACGCATCGGGCGCTGCGCAAGGGATTCGCCGAGGTCATCTATGGCGGGGGCAAGACGGCGGCGCAAGTGGTGGAGATCGCCCGCCAAATCCGCCGCCACGAGGAGCGGCTGCTCATCACTCGGCTGGACGAGGGACAGGTCCGGGCTATCAAGAAGAAGTTCAAGGAGGCGCGCCACCACCGGGCCGCCCGCTGTGTGACGATTGACCCCAAACCGCTGCCCAAGCGGCCCGGCTCCATCGCCGTGGTGTGCGCCGGCACCAGCGATTTGCCGGTGGCGGAGGAGGCGGTGGTCACGGCGGAGATCATGGGCAACCGCGTCCAGAGGGTGTATGACGTGGGGGTGGCGGGGCTGCATCGGTTTTTGAACAAACTGCCGTTGATCCAGGAGGCGCGGGTCGTGATCGTGGTGGCGGGGATGGAGGGGGCGCTGCCCAGCGTGGTGGCGGGGTTGGTCAACCGGCCGGTCATTGCGGTGCCGACCAGCGTGGGTTACGGCGCCAGTTTTTGGGGTGTGACGCCCTTGTTGAGCATGCTTAACAGTTGCGCCAGCGGAGTGACGGTGGTGAACATTGACAACGGCTTTGGCGCCGGCTACGCCGCCAGCCAAATCAACGCCTTGGAGGCGGGCCAAGCCATAGAGCCTGTCTGAGATGAAAACGATTTACCTGGATATTTTCAGCGGGGTGAGCGGCGACATGTTTATCGGCGCGATGCTCGACCTGGGACTGGGACTGGACCAATTGAAGGGGGAGTTGGCCAAGCTGCGCCTGGAGGGCTACCATCTCCACGCCTCGCGCGCCAAACGCTTCGAGATTGAAGGGACGAAGTTCGAGGTGCATCTGGAGGCGGACCACTCGCATGAGCATGAACATGCGCATAAACCTGGAGATGAACACGAGCACGGACGCACTTACGCGGAAATCCGGCAGTTGATCGCGCAAAGCGGGTTGTCGGAGTGGGTCAAGAACAAAGCGACGGCTGTTTTTCAGCGCCTGGCGGTGGCGGAGGGCAAGATTCACGGCCTGCCCGCCGGGCGGGTGCATTTCCACGAGTTGGGCGCGGTGGATTCGATCGTGGATATTGTGGGAGCGTGCGTGGCGCTGGAATTTTTCGGCCGGCCGCGCGTGCTGGCTTCCGAGGCGGTGGATGGCACAGGCTGGGTGGAGTGCGCGCACGGGCGGTTTCCCGTTCCGGCCCCGGCCACTCTGGAAATTCTGGCGGCGCGCGGCGTGCCGATCTCCCAGTGCGAGGAGCCGCACGAATTGATCACGCCGACCGGGGCGGCTTTGCTGGCGGAATTTGTGGAGAAATTCGGCGTGATGGAGGGGCTTGTCCCCAGCCGCGTCGGCTGGGGCGTCGGAGGCCGCGAGAACAAGACCCGCCCGAATCTGCTGCGAGCGGTCCTGGGCGAAAGCGAGGCGGCGGCGGGGCACGATTGGGAAACGGACATGGTTGCGGTGCTGGAAACCAACCTGGACGACGCCAGCCCGGAGCTGCTGGGACATTTTGTCGAAAAGGCCATGGCGGCGGGAGCGCTGGACGTGTGCCAGACGCCGGCGCAAATGAAAAAGAACCGTCCCGGCGTCCTGCTCACCGTGTTGTGCCGGCCGCAGGAGACGGAAAAATTCGCCGAATTGATCCTGCGCCACACCAGCGCGTTCGGGTTGCGCCGCCGGCTGGCCCAGCGCCACAAATTGCGGCGCCAGTTCATCACCGTGGGCACGCCCTACGGCGAAGTGACGGTGAAAATCGGCCGGCTGGACGGCGAGGTCGTGCAAACGGCGCCGGAGTACGAGTCGTGCCGGAAGGTGGCTGAAGAGAAGAACGTGGCGTTGAAAGCCGTGCATGAGGCGGCGCTGGCGGCGGCGAAATTGGAGGGCAAATGAGCCAGTCCGACACCGCCATTTTTGAGCGCGCGGCGGCAACGCCCTGCCTGGCGGTGGTCATCCCGGTATTCAACGAGGCGGCCACCATCGCCAATGTGGTCAAAACGGTCACGGCCCAGCCGTTGGTGCAGGAAGTGATCATTGTGGATGACGCCTCGCGCGACGGCACGTGGGAAGTGTTGCAGGGGCTGACCAAGGAATCGCCGGAGGTGCGGCTCTTCCAGCACGCTGTTAATCAGGGCAAGGGGGCGGCGTTGCGCACCGGTTTTGCCCGCATCACCGCCCCGCTGGCGATCGTGCAGGACGCGGACCTGGAATACGACCCGGCGGAATACGGCGCGCTCTGCCGGCCGATTTTGACGGGCAAGGCCGACGTGGTGATCGGCTCGCGATTTTTGGGGGCGGGGGCGCACCGTGTGCTTTACTACTGGCATTCGGTGGGCAACCGGCTGCTGACCACGCTCTCCAACATGGCCACGGACCTCAACCTCAGCGACATGGAAACGGGCCACAAGGTCTTCCGGCGCGAAGTCATCCAGCGCATCGTGATCGAGGAGGACCGTTTCGGCTTCGAGCCGGAGATCGTGGCCAAGGTGAGCAAAATGAACGTGCGGATTTACGAGGTGCCCATTTCCTACCACGGCCGCACCTACGCCGAGGGCAAGAAGATCGGCTGGCGCGACGGTTTGAGCGCATTGCGCTGCATTGTAAAGTATAATTTTTTCCGCAGCGGGACGGCTTGACGCAAACTGGCAACGTGATAGGACACTATCGTGAATCAGAAGATACCCGGGGCGATTTTGACTTTTTGCGCGTGCTGGCTGGCGTTGCAGGAGGGGCGATTGGAGGCCTTTTCGCTGTTGGGGCCGTATGAACCATGGATGCAATTCAGCAACTGTTTTCGCCTGCCCGTAACGGTGATTTACAGACAGCCGGGGGACATTGGCGGACCGATGTGCATCAGCAATGGTTATCGCTGGAATGTGCCCGTCGTCACCTATGGCTTTGATCCGTCGTTTCTGAACTTTTTCGGAACCAACGGCGTGGCAGCGGTGGAAGGGGCCATCCAGATTCTCAATGACCTTCCGCCGGCTTCCAGCATGGTGTTGACCAATTACCCCGAAGACAGCGAGTTCATCAATACCCAGGCGCAGTCACAGTCTCTTTACGATTTGCAATCCGTGACGCTTTCGCTCCTCTTGGAGCAATTGGGCTTGGCATCTCCGACGCGCTCCGTATTCCTGCTGCGAGCCTGGAATCCGATATTTCTTCAGGGCTACGGTGACTCCGATAACTGGCCTCAGGGAATAATCCCGCAGTATGTTGTTATGCGACAGTACGACCCTGAAACTCTTTCCCCTACCGCGTGGGTGAATGGTGTTTTATACGGAGGGATGATATGGACGGCCTTGGTTTTTGATGTAAATGTGTCAGAAGTTATGATGAGTCGCGAGGATTCGCAAGAGCCGCAATACACAGCGGTAGCCGACAACAGGTTGATGGTCGGGGGCTTTTATACGGGGCTGACGGCCGATGATGTTGGGGGACTTTGTTATTTGTATTCCACCAACAACGTCAATTATGAGGCGCTGCTGGCTGGTGTTTCCGGCGCCGGCACCAATGCGAACGGGCTCGTTAATGGAGCGTGGCGGCCCGGAATTGATAAAATCACGTTTGTGCCGCATCCTTCCGGCTCCTTCCCTTGGGAATTCTTGCCCGTGACCAATCAATATACAGACACCTTCATCACGAACGGCACTGTCATGCAACAGCAAGTCCAGCGCGTGATAAGCCAGCCGGACTTTCTCTTTTGCGCAGGCGATACCGGGCAGGAATATCCGGTCGTGTTGCCGTATGCGCGGACCGGCACAACGAATTGGACCAATAATGCTTCGGTGAACGGAAACGCCTCCGGCGGAGGTCCGGGCGTCATTCAGCCGCCGATGAGAATTAGATATGACAAACTCGGTCAAGCGTTGGCCACTTCCGGCCCGGGATTGGAGGAAACCAACTACGACGGATCGGTATATTGGGGCACGTACGACCAGTCCACCAATGCGCCGCTTATTTATCCGTTGCCGCAATCGGGGACCAACCAGCTTATTCTTCGGCTGTGGTTTCCCTACGGTCTGCCTTATCCGGTTCCATTGGGGCGGAGCGTCGAATTGTCGGCGAGCGGCCAGATCGGAGCGTCCTTCGTCCTTCAAACGTCAACCAACCTCACGGATTGGATTCCACTTACCAGCAACCAGATCAACGGGAGCATTTTCACGCTGATTGAGTCTCCTTCGACTGCGGGGCGTTTCTACCGGCTTGTTCCTCAATGACAAAGGCGGAACTGGCGAAGGAAGCCAAATCCGCCCGTCCCACGGATTGCCGCGGGCAATGGAGTCCGGTCGTCCTCCGCTACGCTCCGGCCTCCCTCCGTCCGCCGCCCTGCGCCCCAAGAAGGAACAACAACAGAGACAATCAAGAAAGGGACATTCCCCCGTCAGTTAAGAAGGGGACATTTCTAAAGAGTTTTGACAAACTTTGTCGCACAGATTGACAAAAGGGGTCAGGTTCGGCATTCTGCCGTGAAGGCATAAAATGCCGGCATGCCAGCGGCCGGCTTCTGCTCAACTTATGACACACAAGGAACGACTTCAGACAGCCATCAACCACCAAGAGCCTGATCGCGTGCCGATTTGCGCCTGGTACACGCCCGAAGTTGAGCAAACGGTTTTGCGCCACCTCGGATCCACCTCGGAGCAAACGGAAACCTACAAAGCGGCCGGCGGTCTCCTGCCCATCTTAATGGATCATGATTTTCTCATCTCCTGGATCGGACCCTGCACCAGTTATTACGCCGACCCGCGCGAGGAATACACCGACGAGTGGGGCATTCGATGGCGGTGGTTCAAAAATCCCGCCGGCGGCTCTTACACGGAAATCGTCAAACGCCCGCTGGAAGATGTCGTTGACCCTTTGCAATATACGCTCCCGGATTTTACCCGCGCGGACCGCTACGATGGTCTGCGCGAGATGATCGCTCAATACGGCAAGGAGTATGGAATCATGGGCGGGGCCGCCTGCACGCTCTTCGAGTTGTCCTGGTATTTGCGCGGCCTGCAAACCGTTTTGATGGACATGTTGACAGAAAAAGACTTCATGCACGCCTACCTCGACCACCTCATGGGATGGATCGAGGCCACCGGCTCCAGATTGGTCGAGCTGGGCGTGGACATCATTTGGATCGGCGACGACTTTGGCATGCAGGACCGGATGTTAGTGGCGCCGGAGCTGTTTCGCGAGTTCTTCAAGCCGCGCTATGCGAAGCTTTTTGCGGAGTGGAAGCGCATCAATCCAAACGTCAAGATTGCCTTTCATTCCGATGGCTACATTTATCCGATTATCGGTGATTTGATTGAAATTGGACTTGATATTTTGAATCCTGTTCAGCCCAGCTCCATGGATCCAGCCAAAGTGAAAAAAGATTTCGGCGACCGCTTGACATTGTGGGGAACGGTGGACGTCCAGAACGTGTTGCCCTTTGGGACGGCGGAGGATGTGGCCAATGAAGTCAAATTGCGCTTGCGAAACGCAGGAAAAGGAGGCGGCCTGATCATCGCCCCCGCCCACAACATCCAGCCAGATGTGCCCCTGGCCAACATCCTGGCTTTTTACGATGCGGCGAAGAAATACGGGCGTTACCCGATCGCTCCAACATGAAAGCAACATGATGAACCACAGCCCGGCAAAGACACAAAGTCGTGCGCGGTTTTCGGTCACCATTGACTATGATCCTAAAAGGATGGAATTGAGCCGGAAACGCCTTCAGGCCCGCGATCGGTTTGGACCGGTGGACCGTGTGCCGGTCTTGTTTTGCCTTGAACGACGGTATTTTCTGCCACTGCTGAAGTGCGGGTTCGATGAATTCGTGAAGGATGTGGAAACTCATTACGCCCTTCAGCTTCAATACAACAAGTATCGGATCGAAAACATCGTGGAGGATTTCTGCCTCGACGAGTCAGTGACGGTTTATCCGTTTTTCGAAAACGTCGTCAACGCCAGTGGCATGGGCGGCGAGATTGGGTGGTCGGATAAGGAAACGCCGCGCGCCATTCCCATTATCAAGAACGTCGAGGATATCGACCGTTTGCCTATTCCGGAGACGACGGCTGGTTTGTGGGGCAAGCGGCTGCAATGGTGGCTGCGCATGAAAGAACTGGCCGAGCAAACGGAAGTGATCTTTAACGGTCATCGAGGTCGGGTGGAAGTCGCGCCTTTGGACATCGGCTGGGAAGGCCCGCACATGATCGCGATCGATCTGGCGGGCGAGAATTTCTACCTCTGGATGCTGGAGTATCCGGAGGCGTGCCATCGCTTGATGGAGAAGATCACGGCGGGGATGATCCGTGCGGCGACGCTTTTCCGCCAGGTGGATCGGCGTCCGCGATCCGTGTTCGGCACGGCGGAAGACTCGGCGCAGATCGTCTCGGCTGAGCATTTCAAATCATTTGTGGTTCCCTATGATATGAAACTATACGAGGCCTTCGGGGCCGGTCTGGAAAAGGGACGGGGCATGCACATGTGCGGGGACAGCACCCATCTGCACAGCGCCTTGGTGGAGGACCTGAAAATCACCAGTTTTGATCTATTCGGGTATCGGGTGACGCCGGAGGTGGCGGCTCGGAATCTGGGCGGGAAGATGCTGTTGTGGGGAAATATAAACCCCATGCTGATGCTGAATGGGTCCAAAGACGAGGTGAAAGCGGCCTCACTCCGCTGCCTGGCCGCGCTGGCCCCATTTGGTGGACTGCTGCTCGGTGACGGCGCCAACGTGTGTCCCGGGACTCCGCTCGAAAATCTGGCCGCCTTGACGGAGGCGGCTGAGGAATACAGTTTGACCGCGAGCAACGTCTCCCTGTCTTCCAGTTCAACCGCGGCCCGCGTTGATGCCTAGCCTGTCCGCGAACTGTTACGCGGAGATCATGGGAGCATGGGAAAACAGCAGGAGCGTTTTCATAATTCCCGGCCGTGCCTGGCGGCCTGAATGTAGTCATATTCAATGACCTTGCAAAATAAGGGATTCGAGCGGCCAAAATCGACCGCGTGGTTTTGCAGATCGGCCACCGCGTCGCATGCGCGGCGGTTCCGAATTACCCATTCTTCGGGTTGATCGCGGAGACATTCTTGCCGGGTTTGCCTTGAAATACTGAGATCAAGGCCGGTTTTCCCTTCTTTCTTGCACTTTTTTTCTTCG